>Ga0181422_1000244_pt1 | contig 17433 bp, 24 predicted proteins | sample 45SPOviralmetaG_FD_130147 | JGI IMG/M metagenome (GOLD analysis project Ga0181422, IMG submission 130147) | Marine viral communities from the oligotrophic San Pedro Time Series (SPOT) site, San Pedro Channel, CA, USA - 45 SPOT_SRF_2013-07-18 | ecosystem: Environmental > Aquatic > Marine > Strait...
CCTGTTCTAGCACCTAAACATTCATACATGATACTGTCCTTACACCATCCTTGCATGAATGGTGTATGTACTATTGGGTACATTAGATTGAACACATTGTTCATATCTGTTGATGCTGCATCATTTATATGAATTAAGTCTTTAGTTTCTACTTTCCATTCTGTCATTTTACTACCTCCAAATCAGTATTTAGTTCTGCGATATCATATTCATCCATTTGCTTTGATACCCATTGAGCTTCTGCTCTGTATGCTTCAGCTGTTTCTAGATCACCATTGAGTTCTGCTAGTTTTGCTAGGTCAATGTATTTGTTAATCTCATCTTGATAATCCATTATTTGATCTCCTTCATTCTTATTCCTATATCCATAGTATACTCCTTACCTTGATCGTCCTCTGTTTGTACTGTGATTCCCCATGAATCACTTGATCCTCCTTCTGATACTATTATTCCTTCTATATCCTTGTCGTCTAAGGTCCTGTCATCATACCAAAAGTCTATTTGATACTTTGATTTTAGTGTGTCCTTGATAGCTTCTGCTACCTTTGACATGATAGTGTATGAGTTGTATTCCATGATGATCTCCTTTCGATCTCTGAATATGCCTACTCGTCACCACAGATATATCGTTCTGTCTACATGCTAGATCCTAGTCGCACAACTTCGTGCTGGACTAGGAGTGCATGTTTACAGGTTGTATATCGTGGTAGTTCGTCTGGGTAGATAGCTGATATGAGTACATAGCTGATACAGACGAATAGAGCATATTCGAGAGAGATAAAAACAAATTCTGGGTTACCTACCTTGTGAGCCTGTCGAACAAGTGATAGTAGCTCTTATGCGATTTATCGTATTAGAGATACATTGGGAGTAGGTCAGACATTTGTTTACAATTATTTTCTTGACATGGTTACGAATCACTTGGTATCTATCGTTATGCCGAGAACACAGTTATCAAAGAAAGACGGTCTTACATACAAACAAAGAGCTTTGGTTGATACCCTCGTAGCTACAGGATGTACCATAACCGAAGCATCCCAGAAGGCTGGTTATTCTAAGGGAGAAGCTGGTAGAGTAGTAGCTAGTAGGACACTACGATTGCCAAAGGTACAAGCATACCTAATGCAAGAAGTATCCAACAAGTTAGGGTTGGGTTCAGTCCACGCATCCTCGACATTGTTACACCTTATCCAAAATGGAAAGAGCGAGTATGTTAGACTGGAAGCTAGCAAGGATCTACTAGATAGGATAGGCATGAGAACACCTGAGAAGGTGCAGCACAATCTGTCAGGAAATGTACAGATCAAGATAGACCTAGACTAGACGCATGGGGGGTTTGAAAACAGGGCGAAGCATAAGTGATAACCACCTTTACACACAACATAGTTGAAAAAAGCACTTCAAAAAAATATTATTTATAGTAAGGTTCGTTCATGGCAGATCCTCGAATAAAGAGAGCTGGAGTAAGTGGTTTTAATAAACCTAAAAGAACTCCTGGACATAAGACTAAATCACACATAGTGGTAGCTAAGTCTGGAGATAAAGTTAAGACTATTAGGTTTGGACAACAAGGAAAGACAGGAGATAGAACAATGACAAAGAGAGCAAAGTCTTTTAAGGCAAGACACGCCAAGAATATAGCGAAAGGAAATATGTCAGCTGCATACTGGGCGAATAAGGTGAAGTGGTGAGTACAGTTAATAAAGCTGGGAACTACACTAAACCCACAATGAGAAAGAGAATCTTTCAAAGAATAAAATCAGGAACAAAGGGTGGTAATGCTGGACAGTGGAGTGCTAGGAAAGCACAAATGTTAGCAGTTGCCTATAAGAAAGCTGGAGGAGGTTATAAATAATGGGGAAGACAAAACATTACTTTAAGAATGGTACAGAGTACAAAGGAGCTACACACAAGATGCCTAATGGATCATTACACAGTGGTAAGACACATGGTTCTGGCAGTAAAGTTGTAGTACATTTTAAAGATTTAAGTGCTAGTTCTAAGAAAAAAGCCAAGGCATAATGGCTCTAGCTAAATCTCAACGTAGTCTAAAGGCTTGGTCTAAACAGAAATGGAGAACCAAGTCAGGCAAACCCAGTGCAAAAACTGGGGAAAGATACTTACCAGAAGCAGCAATCAAGTCATTGACAGATTCTGAGTATGCGTCTACTACTAGAGCTAAGAGAAAAGGTACTAGAAAAGGTAAGCAGTTTGTTAAACAACCTAAATCTATTGCCGCAAAAACAAGAGCATATAGGAGTATAAAATAATGTATGGAATGAAAAAAGCCAGTGGATCTAAAAAGCTAAAAGGTAAACAGAAAAGTCTACCACCAGCTTTAAAGAAAAAAATTATGGCAAGTAAAAAGAAAAAGTAAGGAGCTAGTTATGTATAATAAATTACTAGATCGTTGGAATAACCTTAATAAAAAAGGTAAGACTTTAGTTGTTGCAGTAGCTGTTATTATAGTTATTGCGATAGTACAGTCTGCATGACACAACAATACGCACAAGATCTTATATCTTTTCAAGACAGAATGAAGTTAAGAAAGATAGTCAAGAAAGTACATTTCTCTCATTATCCTAAAGAATTTATTACAGATAAAGAAGCAGATATGTTTATTGAATCGTTACTACCAGATACTATTTACAAGTTAATTAAAGCTGGTACTGATTCCAATACTGTGTGAGTGGATTAAATTACAAAGCACCTGGGGAAGTTATTAAATCCTTTATGAAGGATAATAGCTTCTTTAGAGGTGTACGAGGTCCAGTAGGATCAGGCAAATCAGTATCTTGTTGTATAGAAATATTTAGAAGAGCTGCCAAACAAGAACCATCTCCTGATGGAAAGAGAAAATCTAGATGGGCAGTAATAAGAAACACAAACCCTCAATTAAAAACTACTACCATGAAAACATGGTTAGATTGGTTTCCAGAACAAACATTTGGTAATTTTACTTACTCTGTACCATTCACACATCACATAAAGATTAATGATATTGAATTAGAAGTTTTATTTTTAGCATTAGATAGACCAGAAGATGTTAAGAAACTACTATCATTAGAGCTTACAGGGGTATGGATTAATGAAGCTAGAGAGATTCCTAAGAGTATTGTAGATGCCTGTACTATGCGTGTAGGTAGATTTCCTTCTATGAAAGATGGTGGACCTTCATGGTATGGTGTTATAGCAGATACTAATGCACCTGATGAAGATCATTGGTGGTCGATTATGTCTGGTGAAGTGCCTGTACCAGATCATATGAATCAAGAAGATTCATTGATGTTAGTTAAGCCTGACAACTGGAAGTTTTTTGTACAACCTCCAGGCATGATAGAAAAAAAAGAAGATGATAAAATTAAAAGTTATGAACTTAATAATACAGCAGAAAATATCCAAAATGTTACACCTAATTACTATCCAAATATCATTAGAGGAAAAAGTAAGTCTTGGATTGATGTTTACGTTTTAAATAGATTAGGAACTATAGAGGATGGAAAGTTAGTTTATGGTTCATTTAGAGAAGATACACATTTAGCTAGTGAGAATATAGAGTTTGCAGATACTACAGTATATATAGGGTTAGACTTTGGTCTTACACCTTCTGCTGTATTTGGGCAGAAACTACCTGATGGTAGGTGGATTATAAACCATGAGTTAGTTTGTTTTGATATTGGTACAGTTAAGTTTAGTGAGATGCTAAAGTATGAGATAATTAAATACTGTGCAGATAAAGATTTAAAAATATTTGGTGATCCAGCTGGTGATTTTAGGGCGCAGACAGATGAAACTACTCCTTTTCAGATACTTAGACAGCAAGGTATACAAGCCTTTCCAGCACCATCAAATGATGTAGCTCTACGAATTGAATCAGTAGAATCTGCATTGAATAGGATGGTTGATGGTAAAGCTGGATTTTTACTGTCGCCATCCTGTAATCAGTTAAGAAAAGGCTTTTTAGGTGGATATCATTACAGAAGAATACAAACATCTGGCGAAAGATATGAAGATAGACCTAATAAGAATAAGTTTTCCCATGTTCATGATGCACTACAATATCTTATGTTAGGAGCTGGAGAAGGAAGGTCATTGACTGTAGGATCACAAAAACAAACAGTTACAAATGTTTACAAAAGTTGGAATCTATATGATAGAGGATCTATAAACAAAAGGGGTAAATGGGATATTTTCCGAAAGAATGGCTAGTATTCTTTTATGATCCACCTTTAGAATCGTGGTATCATATGTTTAGAAGAGGGGGTATGGCACATTGTGGTATGATGGGTTACGATCATACTAAGAATGTATGGATTATAATAGAACACATACACAAAAGACTTGATGTTAAAGTATTATCTAGTGAAGAAATATCTTACATTATAGATTATGTAATAGATAACAAAGGAGTTATTCTTAAATGCCCACTAAAAAGAGAAAAGTTTAAATTATTTCAAGGTGCATGGCTTAGAGAAAATAGTTGCGTTACAGTAATAATGAGGGTATTAGGTATTAATAGGTTGATTATAACACCTCATGGGTTATATAAATACTTAGTAAATAATGGATGTAAACAATGGGAATATTTAGAACACCAAAATATAGAAAATCAGCTTCAGAAATAGCTATGGAAGAGCAAATGGAAAAAGATCGTAAAACAGCTGAAGAAGAAAAAAAAAGATTAGAAGCTGAAGAAAAAAGATATAAAAAAAGATTTGGTAAAGGTATGATTGGAATGAGATCATTATTTTCTAAAGCTGGTGGTGGTGGCTTTTTTAGTGATGGAGAAAAGAAATAATGAGTTCAAAAACAAGTGCTAGTGGTATGGCTGGTTCTTCTGGCGGTACTCCAAAATATGACGTAGAACAAGTAAGAGCAAATAGAAAAGGTAAATTAGCAGATCAATATGCTAGAGATAAATTAGGTATTACTGGTCCTAATGTTTATAATACCCCAGCTGGTACAGTGGTTACAAAAGGATTTACATCTTCTACTGTACCTAGTCAATTATATGGTGACAAATATCAAGCAGCAAGAAATGAATATTTAGCTAATCAAGGTTTAGGAACTGTTAGAGCTGATGGTGGCTTTATGACAGGAGTACAAACAGATAAAGGATTAGTATTTACATCACAAGCTAATAAAGCATATCAAGCATCCAGAAATGTACCAATGCCTTTATCAAAACAAATGTTTGAAAGTCAACAAAGATTTACAGCTGGAATAGCAGCAGTAGCAGCACTTGCTGGTGTACCACTTATGCCAAGTATTTTGTATATGAAATCAAGAACACCCTATTCAGAATATTTAAGTAAAAATAAACAAATTTTTTCTTATGAATCTGGATCTAATCAAAATAAAAAAGATTCAAATCAAACATCTGAAAATAATACAGAAATGGCAGCACCAGGTGGAGATAATATAGCTCAAAAAGAAACAAAAAGAAAAAATTATTTAGCTAGTTTAAAAACTAGTGACAGTTTAGAAGGAGATAGAAAGTTTATTACTGGTAGTCAAAGGGGTTTTGGTGGTACTTATTCAGTTTAATGGAATATAATAACTATAGATCTTCTGCAAATATGTCTGATGATATATCAGCAAAATCATTTATTAAAAAATACTTACAAGCAGATGGATTAAAATCACTTTGGAAATCTAAGTTTGAAGAAGCATATGAATATACTATGCCTGGAAGAGAATCTTTCTATGAAGAATCCCCTGGACAGAAAAGAACAGATAGAATATTTGATGAAACAGCTGTAGTAGGTATTCAAGAATTTGCTAGTAGATTACAAGCTGGTATAACTCCTACATTTGGTAGATGGATTAATTTAAAATCAGGGATAGAAATACCAGCAAATATAGCTCCTGAGATAGATGAACAATTAGATTCGATAACACAATATATATTTGAAGTATTACACAACTCAAACTTTAATCAAGAAGTACATGAAGCATTTATGGATTGTGCAGTAGGTACTGGATGTTTATTAGTTAATGAAGGTACAGCTTCTGATCCTATTGTATTTAATGCAATACCTTTACCACACATTACATTAAACAGTGGACCTAATAATAAAATAGATTGTGTTTATAGAAAAAGACAAATTAGATTAGGAGATCTAAAAGTATTATATCCTAATGGAGAACTTAATGAAATTACTTTAAATAAACTAACTGAAAATCCAGATCAAAAGATTAATGTTATTGAAGGTACAATGCGTAACTATGAAGATCCTAATAAAGAAGTTTATGATTATATTGTTTGTTTAGAAGAACATGAATCAATTATAGTAAAAGAAAAATATACTGGTGCTGGTTCAAATCCATTTATTACATTTAGATGGAACAAAGCTAGTGGTGAAGTATATGGTCGTGGACCAATCTTTAATGCTATGTCTGCTATTAAGACTACAAACTTAACAGTAGAATTAATATTAGAAAACGCACAGATGAATATATCTGGTATTTATCAATTAGAAGATGATGGAGTAATTAATACAGATAATATTGCATTAGTGCCTGGCACAATAATTCCAGTAGCTCCTGGATCTAGAGGATTACAACCTATTAATGGTGCTGGTAGATTTGATGTTGCACAATTAGTCTTAGAAGATATGAGAAATAATATTAGAAAAGCATTATACATGGATACACTTGGTCCAACAAGAGGCACACCTATGTCTGCTACTGAAGTTGCAGAAAGAATGTCAGATCTATCAAGACAAATAGGATCATCATTTGGTAGATTACAATCAGAATTTATACAACCATTAATCAAAAGAGTTATATACATACTAAAAAAACAAGGAAGAATAGAAATACCTAGTATAGATAATAAAGAAATTAAAATTATACCAGAATCACCTTTATCGAGAGCGCAGAATGAACAAGATATAGCTGATGTTAATAGATTTAATGCTACTTTAGGTCAAACATTTGGTCCTGAAGTTCTTAATTTAATAGTTAAACAAGAAGAAGTAGCTAGATACCTAGCAGAAAAAATGAATTTACCAGAGAAGATTATTAGGGATGCAGCTGAGCAGCAACAAGTAATGCAACAGATGCAACAACTACAACAGATGCAACAAATGCAAGGAGGACAAGGTGGCTTGGGAGCAGATACGGAACAAACCTGAAGGTTATCATTATTCAATAGACGGATTTACTAGAAGTAAAGCAGCAGAAATAGAATTAAATGCTGATATTGCTTCATTATTTAAAACAGAACTAGGAAAAAAGGTTTTAAATTATTTAAAATCTATTACAGTAGATGCTGTGGCTGGTAGAGATATTACAAACGATCAGCTTAGACATCTAGAAGGAATGAGATATTTATATTTTATTTTAAAGAAACGATTAGAAGAACATAAGGAGAGCTAATGTCAGAAGAAACAGTACAAACAGAAGAACAACAACCAGTAGAAGCTACACAAAAAGAAACAGAAGTAAGTAGACCTGAGTATGTTCCTGAAAAGTTTTGGGATACAGATAGAAATGAAATTAAAGTAGAAGAACTAAGTGCATCTTATAACTCATTAGAAAAAAAGTTAGGTATGAGAACTGATGAGCTATCAAACCAAATACGAACAGATATAGAACAAGAAAGACTTGGATCTTTACCTGAAAAATATGAGATAGTTATGCCTGAAGTACCTGAAGATATAAATATTGAGGTTAATGAAGAACAAGAATTACTTAAAGAATGGTCAAATATTTGTAAAGATAATAATTTATCACAAGAAGTATTTAACAGAGGTGTTAATGCTTTTGTTAATAATGAAATAGCTGGGCTACCTAACATAGAATCTGAAATGGAAGTACTCGGCGATAATGCTAAATCTAGATTAGAAGCAGCAGAGCTGTGGTCTAAGAAGTATTTATCTAATGAAGCATATGATGCTATGAGTAAATTAGCTACAACAGCAGAAGGAGTTAAAGCTATTGAAGAGATAATGAATATTACTAAAAGTAAGCCATTACCTAATGCTAATACAGTAGTTGATGCAGAATTAGAAGAAGGTGATCTTAGATCTATGATGAATGATCCAAGATATTTTGATCCAGCAAGAAGAGATCAAGCATATTACGATAAAGTAACCAGACTATATGAAAAGAAATATGGCTAAAAATAAAGATTTTCCTTTTAAGAAGTACATTTTTAAATGGGAAGATCCTACTGGTCATAGTGAATGGATGTCTAAAAATGACATGGATTCAGTCAAACCAGCTGTTATTACAACAGAAGCATATCTTTATTCTAAAGATCAAAAGCATATAAAGACTTTTTCATCTTACATAGAAGAATCAGATGGTTCTTTTACATTTGGAGATGTCAATGTTTTTATTGCTTCTGGTCTTGTAAAGATGACAAAAATATAATATATCTCAACTAACAAGCCGAAATAGACTGGAATATGCCCAGTAGGATAACATATCAAAGTTTATAACGACAACTTGATTATTAACTAACAATACTCGAAAGGAAACTTATTATGAGTGCAACTATAGACCAAGCCTTTATAAAGCAGTTCGAAGCAGAAGTGCATATGGCTTATCAAAGAATGGGCAGTAAGCTCAAGAATATGGTCCGTAATGTTAGCAACGTAAAAGGTAGTACTGTTCAGTTTCAAAAAGTAGCAAAGGGTTCTGCTTCAACAAAAGCAAGACATGCCGAAGTTGTCGCTATGAACTCTGTACACTCTAATGTAACTGCAACACTAAACGACTTTTACGCAGCAGACTATGTGGACAAACTAGACGAACTAAAAGTAAACATTGATGAAAGAAACATTGTTGCTCAAAATGCAGCATATGCTCTTGGTAGAAAAACAGACAGTATCGTAACAGATACTTTTGATGCTGGTGCTACAGCAGTAGCTCACAACGCAAACTCTGATTCTGCCGCTGGTATGTCTTTAATCAAAGCTAAGAAGATGTTTGAAACATTTCAAGAAAATGATGTTCCAGATGATGGACAAAGATATTGGGTTGTTGGTGGAAGCCAATGGTCAGATCTTTTATCTATAGATCAATTCTCAAGAGCTGAATATATCGGTGAAGCTGATCTTCCATTTAAAGGTGGATTAACAGCTAAGAGATGGATTTCATTTATGTGGATGACATTTAGTGGTTTATCAAAAGATGGTTCTAATGATAGACACACATTAGCATGGCATAAATCATCAATGGGATTAGGCGTAGGTTCAGATGTAAGAACTGAAGTAAACTACATTCCTGAAAAGGTATCACACCTAACTACATCTTACATGTCAATGGGTGCAGTACTTATTGATACTGATGGATGTAGAGTACAGAAATGTAGGGAGAGTTAATCATGGCATACGCAACTTCAAATCCTATTAAGAAGATCTCTCAAATGGGAGATAGTAATTCTATGTGGTACTACTCTGATGGAGATGCCATAGGAACTATTGATGATGCAGATTACTTTTTATCAGCAACAGGCGACTTAAATGCTGGTGATGTAATTATTGTAAACAGTGGTGGATCAAATGGTGTAGTAGATATTTTAATAGTATCAGCTGCTTCATCCTCTACAGTAACAACTGCATTATTATCATAATCATATGGGGGGGTTAAATACCCCCCTTTTATAATGGCAGATACAAAAGTAGATATATGTGCAAGAGCAATCATAATGATCGGAGCTTCTCCGATTTCTTCATTTGATGATGGTTCAACAGAAGCATTAGTTGCTTCTAACATGTATGAAAACATACTGAAGTCTTGTTTATCTAGACATAGATGGAAGTTTGCCACAGAACAAAAACAACTTTCTTTATTAGCTGATGCACCTACAGGAAGATATGAATTTGCTTATCAGCTACCATCAAGTCCTGAACTATTAGTTTTAAATACAGTTACAGTAAATGATAATCCAATTCAATATGGTAGATACGGTGATAAGATTTTTTGTAATTCATACGGTTCTACTAACATATTAATAGCAGATTATATATTTAGACAAGACGAAATAAACTTTCCAGAGTATTTTAAGTTAACTTTACAATATAAATTAGCAGCAATATTTGCTGGATCTGTTGCAAGAGATGCACAGATGATACAACAGTTTGAAACACTAGGTGAAAATCAAATGAGAATAGCAAAGAATATAGATAGTCAAGAAGTATCTAATAGTGTTTTAAATACAAAAAGGTTTATAAGGGATAGATTGACAACTGGAGGGTACTAATGGCAAATGTCCTTAGAACTGTATACACTAACTTTGCAAGTGGAGAACTAAACCCTTTATTAAATGCAAGAACAGATGCTTCAGCATACTTTAATGGAGCAAAAAAACTAAGAAACTGGTATCTACTTGACGAAGGTGGATTGATGCGTAGACCAGGCACAACATATAAAGCAACATTACCAGGTGCTTCAAGAATAATTCCTTTTATATTTTCTAATGATGAGATGGCAGTATTTGCTTTATCTAATAATAGATTAGATGTTTTTGATAGTAATGGAACAAGTGTACAAGCTAATATAACTAGTAACTGTAATTGGTCTACATCAGAATTATTTGAATTAAGCTATGCACAATTTGGAGATACAGTATTTATAGTACATAGAAACAACCCTATAGTAAAAATAGTTAGAACTTCTGCATCAAACTTTGCAGTAAGTCTATTTACTTTTGAAGAAAATGAAACTGTATCTGTAGGTGGTGTTAATAAAACAACACAACCTTTTTATAAATATGCTGCATCTACAATATCAGTTACTTTATCTACTCATGCTACAGGAACTGGTAGAACTTTAACTGCTAGTGCTGATGTATTTACGAGTGATTACATTGGTATGTATTTATTAGTAAATAGTAAACAAGTTAAAATTACAGGATATACAAGTGCAACTGTAGTAACAGTTACAGTTATAGAAGATGTAGTAAGTACTGGTCCTCATTTTGTATGGGCAGAACAATTAATATCTACTGTACATGGATTTCCTCAAGCAGTTACATTTCATGATAATCGATTATATTTTGGTGGAGTTAGAGATAAACCAGCTTCTGTTATAGGATCTAAAGTAGCTGAGTATTTTAATTTTGAAATAGGATCAGGTAATGCAGATGATGCTATTGATGTAACTATTACAGCAGATAGAATAAATGAGATAAGACATTTAGTAAGCTCAAGAAACTTACAAGTTTTTACAGATGGTGGTGAATTTTTTGTACCATCTTCTTCTGATACTTCAGCAGTAACCCCATCTAATATTGTTTTTATGCGACAAACACCTTATGGATGTAATAGAGCAAAACCAGTTATATTTGATGGTGCAACTTTGTATGCACAAAAGAATGGTAAAGCTATTAGAGAGTATTTATATTCAGATGTAGAAACAGCTTATGCATCTACTTCAATATCTATACTTGCTTCACAAGTTATTGATAGTCCTGTAGATATGACAATGATTACTGGTACAGCTACAAGACCAGAACAGTTTGCATTTTTTACTAATACTAATGGTACACTTGCATTATTTCATAGCATTAGATCTGAAAAGATTGCTGGTTGGACAGCATGGAGTACAAAAACAGGAGATAAATTTGCAAGTATTACAGCAGTCAATGAGAATTTATTTACTGTAGTATCAAGAGTAATTGATGGATCTACTATACACACTCTAGAAAAGTTTGCAGATGATGATTCATTAACATTAGATTGTTCTGGAGTTACTACATTAAATCAACAAGGATCACCTAAAGTTAATGGTGGTAGTCAATCAGGATCTAGCCTGAATGTAGATGGATATACATCTGCTCCTAATCCTAATGATATCATCAGTATAGCTGGTAACAGTACAGAATATACTATTCAAACAGTTAATACTACAGCTTCTGGATTTAATTTAGTATTGAATAAGAATTTAGCTGCAACACCATCTGATAATGCAGTAATTACAATAGTTCAAGGAAGATTACATAATACACCTACACACTTGACATCTACTTCAGTATATGCTGTTGATGGTACAATGGCACTAGGAACATTCACTACATCAGGATCAGATACAATCACATTAAATGAAGCACATGCTGCTGGAGTTAATATAGGTTTTAACTTTACACCTGATCTAGAAACTATGCCAATAGATAAAGAAGTACAAAATGGTCCATTAACAGGAGACTTTAAAAGAATATCTAGAGCAGTTATAGATATAGCTGATACTTTAAATATAGCCTTACAGGCATCAGATAAAACTGCAAAAAATTTAATTATTAGACAAGTAGATTTTAATGTAGGAACATCAGTAGCAAGTGTTACTGGTAAAAAAGAATTTTATTTTTTAGGTTATGATAGATCTCCTACAGTTAAAATAACACAAACAGAACCATTACCCTTAAAGTTATTAGGAATGTCATTGGAGGTAATCTACTAATGAGTGCAATAACACCAGCAACTATGTTTATGATTTCAGCTGGAATTAGCACAGCTGGTACTATTATGCAAGCTCGAGCAGCAAATGCAGCTTCTAGAGAAATGACAAGAAGATATGAGCAAGAAGCAAAAATTGCAGAGTTTGAAGGTTTACAAGCAGAACTAGCTAGAAGAAGAGAAGTAGATCAGATACTAGCAAATAACAGAGCTGTTAAAGGAGCTAGTGGAGTAGGTGAAAGTAGAAGTTTTATAGCTATACAACAAGATGTAAGAGATGTTTTAGATAAAGATTTAGCTAATATTAGATTTAATACAAATAAAATTAAAACATCATATGATCAGGCTATCTATAATGAAAAATTAAATGCTACATATTCCAATATTGGTGCATTAGTAAATGCATCTACTACTATAGTAAATGGATGGCAATACCATGATATGTATAGAAAAGCTGGTGAAAAAACATTTGGACAAAAAGTTATAGGATTTAAAAATAGGATTATCCGTGGTTAAAATATCAAAAATACAATCTACTACAACTGTATCACCATCTTCTACAGCAGCAAGAATGGGTGTAGTACAAGTGTCTGCACCAAATATAGCTGATATTACTAACAGTATTGCAAATAGTTTAAATACTTTTGGTGAAGCACAAGCTAAACTTTATGATGCTAACTGGTTAAATGACTACGAATTTAACACTGGTCAGTTTATAAATAACAAAGTAGATACAGTTTTAGCTTCAGGAGAAATGCCAAACCTAGAAGAATTTACAACAGAAATGTCTGCATATAATAATGGTATTTTATCAGAAGCACCAGAAAGATTAAAAATTGCAGCAGAAGGATATTATAACCAAAAGTTTATAGCTGGTTTTAATATTTTAAAAGATCAAGCAAATAATCTCACATTTAAAGAATCAGAATTAAAATTTAATACATGGAGTAATAATATTTTAACAGATGCAGAACATGAATTTTTAAATATAACTAGAACAGCTGCAAATCCAGAAGATGCTTTAGCTGGAGTACATGAATATTCTGCAACAGTTTTAACTTCAGCTCTTGCTACTCATTCAGAAAAATATAGATCTCTATTTCCATTTAGTAATGGTACATATAATGAATCAACACTAAAAGTAAGTGAATTAGAATTATTATCAAATATTGAAGTAGCAAGAAACAATGCAATACTTAGATCTTTTTATCAAAATATAGATATTACAAACGCAACTGAAGTAGCAATAGCTGATGGATTAGCTAATGAATATATAGATAATTATGTTAAGAATAAAAATAATGCTAGAGGAATTAATTATGATGTGTTTACTGATGAAACAGGAATTAAAACTGGAGAAGGTTTAGTACAAGAAATTATAAATAAAAGTGAACAATACTTAGGACAACTAAGATCTGTTAATACAAAAAAAACTATCAAAGCAGAAGGTTACAATAAATTACAAGCAAAAAAACAATACAATGATAACTATGATAATCTTACAAACTACTCTTATTGGGGTAGTAATAGTATTTATGTAAAAGGAAATCTTAATCAAGCACCTGGAACTCCACAAGGTTATACATCTTGGACACTAGAAGATTTTGAAAAGACATATGCTGATATCTATTCTGATACAGAAATTTTAAATTTATTTAATGCAAATCAGGAAAAATTATTTGTTATGGAGTATTATGATGAAGCAATAAGAAATACAGAAAATGGAGAAAACAGTTTTAGAAGTTTATCATCAAGTAGTCAATTTAATCAAATGATTACTGCAAGCGAATCAGAACTTATGCAAGGATATTTTCAATACAGGTTTGGAGATGACTATATAGATAGTCCACAATACTACGATAACCTAACACCAGATATACTTACACAAATTAATGATGTTTACAGAAAAGAAATGTATGTGCCTGAAGGTATGCAACAATGGTTTAATACAGTTAATATGGCAAACATTGAAGATATGGATGTTAGAGATGTTAATGATATTTTAATTAATAGAATAGGTACATATAAAAATCTTACTTCTAATGCTGATAATAAATTTAATATAGATACAGAAATAGCAACTATGTATGATGAAGTTATTAGATTACAAAATAAAGGTTTTCAGATACCACAAATAAGAGATCATTTAATTAAAAAAAGTAAATATTCAGAACAAGATTTAAATAGTATTAATGATAGTAATCAAACATTTTTAACTTCTTTAATAGAAAATCCTGATACTAACTTTGAAAAATTCTTTATTGACCATTATGTGCAAACACAAAAAAATAGAAGAAAAAGTGCAGAACAAATAGTTTTTGGAGATGATGGTATTACACAATATAGAGGTGGTATGGATGTTGGAGCTACAGATACAGAATCAGGTTTAATAGAAGAATTAACTGCTGAAGCAATAGTTATTTATAACAAATCATCTAATTTAATAGATACCATATTTATGGATAACACATTAGAATTTATGAACTTAATGTCTAATAAAGGTATGAGTAATGATGACCAAGAAATAGTATTTAAAAAATCTATTAAGTATGCATTAAATGGAACAAAAAAAGCTGGATATGGTACTACAAAGTTTGGAGATAATATTCCAGGTGATTCTTATGTATATCTTCCTATAGAACAACAACATAAAAATTTATCAGAAAAAAATATAGGAGATACTTTAACATCTTATGTTTACAATAATATACAAGCTATTCTTAGTGATGAAAATAATGAGTTATATAATGAAGTAGCAAATCAATTTAGATTTGGAGAAAATATTGAACAGCCTACTCATGAAGAAATACAAAATTTAATAGAACAAGGAAACATTTATGTTACTCCAGTTTTAAATGGATTGAATGGAAAAGATACTATGTATGAAGTTCATATAGCAAATTCAGGTTCTAAGTTTGATGAACCATATGGTTATGATACTTTAAATCATTTAACATTTGATGGATCATACTTTAATCCTACAATATATACTGGTGGTGGTATTTTAACAAAAGAGTTTATACAAGAAATTATTAATGGAAATATTGTAGTATCTGATGATGGTAAAATAGATTTTGGTCAACTAGGTACAAGATTAATTATACCTAATATAGCAATCAATACATCAATGTTTGATGCTATAGAACAACAATATTATGGACCACTAAAAAGAGCATTAACTATTGGTGGAGATAATGTAGATAAAATATACTCACAAGTTTTACAAGATATATACACAGGACAAACAGTAGACTTTCAAGATATAGGTACAGATACAAAGGTTTTTAAATAGATTATGGTTAGACCAGTTATATCTTTTGATGATCCTCATAAAAAAAGTAAACCTATAGAAACAAATCCAAAATCTAATTTAGATACTTACAGAGAAAATAGAAACGAGTTTTATGAATTCTTTAGTAAGCCTGACAAAATATGGAGATCATTATCAAATAGAACTGTTTTAGGAATACCAGAAAAAATAAAACAATATAAAGATTATGATAGTGAAAGAGATGCACAGTATAATCCATATGAAGATCCATTATTAAAAGATTATTTTTCTTTAATACCTACACACTTCTTTGATTCTAGAAGTAAAGGAGAAACTATTAGTAGAATTAAATTACTTAATCAAAAAATAGAAGATCAAAAAAATCCATATTTTAATTCTATTAGTTTAGTTAGTGAAATTTTTTTAGATCCATCATCTGTTTTAATATTAAGTAAACCTTTAAGATTTGCTATGCTTGGAGATAAATCAAATAGGTATTCTAAAATAGGTGGTGTACTTGCTGGAGAAGAAGCTATTAAACAAGTAGTAGATAGAGATAGAACTACTGCTGACGCTATAGTTACAGCATCTATAGCTGGTATATTACATAAACTTAGTCCTGTATTATCTAAGTATGATGTACGAAGAAATAAATTCTTTTATAATAAAGGTGATGATTTTAAGGGAACAACAATAGATTTAGATGATTTAGCTGATGCAACTAAAACTGAAGTAGGAGTATCTGGTTTATTACAAGGACCAAAACCTATTGCTAGAAAGCCAGGTATACCTAAAAATATTACTGATTATGTTAAAGTAATGAAGAATGAATATCCTAATCTTAATATAGTTATTGGTAAAGGAGTAGGTAAAACCAAACCAAAAAGTAATTTAACAAAAGTAGAACAAGAATTAAAAGATTTAAAAATAAAACATGAAAAAGAAAAAGTTGCTGAACTTGGATCAAATTGGAAATCTAGAAAGGATTTGAATTATAATGATGGAATATTTGCAAGACATTCAAAAGAATTAGATGAAGTTGTGCAAAGAGTAAAAGCAGCAAGAAATGGTAAATACGTTCCAGCATATTTTAATAAACAAACAGATACTATAATCTTAGATATTGATGGAATTAAAGATATGTATAAATCAGGCAGACCATTTAAAAATGTTAAAATGGCAGATGGTGTTGTTAAAGGATTTAACAAAAAAGATTTTAAAGATGTAGATGAGTTTGTAAATTTTGTTATGCGACATGAATTTGCACATAAAGTATTTAAACAATTACCTAAAGAACCTAGAGCTTCTTATGAAAACAGAATTAATAGAGTAGCTTATCAACAAATTTTAGATAATAGAAATGATGTCATTCATAGAGGATCTACTATGTTAGATGATTCTAGGATACTAGAACAAGAAAGAATTAACTATGCCAGGTACAATGAAGAGCTAACAAAACAATTAGGATGGGATGATTTTAGATATAAAAAAACTGGATTAGGTATAGAAAGATTAGGATTTTTATCTCCTTTAGATTTTATAATAAATAAAGGAAGTAAAACAAGTAAAGAGTTTGTTATTAATATGCTTACTAGTCCTTTGTTTTATGAGTTTAATAAAAAGTTTTATGGAACACCATTGTCAGCAGAAACTTTAAGAAATACAGAACACTTACCAAAACTAGCTGAAGCAATAGAAGAAGGATATAGAGTTGTTGCAAAAATTAATCAAGATATAACAGGAAAAAAACCAAAA
>Ga0181422_1000245_pt1 | contig 17331 bp, 13 predicted proteins | sample 45SPOviralmetaG_FD_130147 | JGI IMG/M metagenome (GOLD analysis project Ga0181422, IMG submission 130147) | Marine viral communities from the oligotrophic San Pedro Time Series (SPOT) site, San Pedro Channel, CA, USA - 45 SPOT_SRF_2013-07-18 | ecosystem: Environmental > Aquatic > Marine > Strait...
TGCACGCTCAGCAGCCCGACGTTTACATCGTGTGCTCTAAGCTTAGAGTTCAGCACCAATGAGGGTCTTGGTGTCCTTCACGCCAGGAAGTTGCCGGAGTTCTTCGACGATGCAGCGCGTGAGCGCGTATTCCTCATCGGCTTGAACACGGGCGATGAGGTCGTATTCCCCGAACAGCATCCAATGGTCGGTGACCAAGTCCACTTTTGCGAGAGCCTCACGGACTGTGGCTTCTTTTCCCGGATGAGTGGTCATCAAAACAAAACCAATAGCCATGTTCTCAGGCCTCCACCGCAATCAGCGTTTGTGTTTCTTTGACGCCCTTGATTCTTCGAAAAGATTCCATAAGCAGGTGAGAGAGTTCTTTTGAGGTCGGTGATGAAATTCGAACGAGCAGGTCAAATTCGCCGTACAACGCGTGAACTTCAGCAACACCTTCGTGTCCGGAAAGGGAGAGGTAAACCTCCCGCTCATGGGTCGGTTCGGTTTTGAACAGCACAAACGCTTCGGGCATGAGGTGAAGCATTTCAAGTCGGGATTTATTGATTCCTGCTGAGACTTGTTGTGGACATAGGGGGGTACCTTTGAAGAAGGACAGCGGTGTGCTTCTCTCCATGAAGCACGTTTCGCCTACCAAGACTGCGCTCCTGCTCGTGCTTCTCTTCCTTCTACCATTGACGATGCACATGGTGCCTGCTGGCCAAGACCCAGCGTTGAGCACCGATGCAGAAGAACCTCAATTCATCCAAGCCCGAGCCCAAACCACATGGTCCGGGACCCAAACTTTGTCGGGCTCGTACACGATTGGTGTGGCGGATGAAGTCATCATTCAGCCATGTACAGTGGTTCGCTTGGGCGCCAATGAGCGCATCATTGTTGACGGGAGACTCACCGTTTTGGGCACCCAGTCATGCCCGGTAATTTTGGAAGCCTCTGAATTGGGCGATCATGACGGCATTCAATTCAACAGCTCGTCTTCCGGACGAGGTTCGCTCATTCAGAACCTCACCATTGAGGATGCCACCTATGGCGTGACCATTTACGGCTCCAATCCAGTCATGGAGAACCTGACCGTGGTCAATCCTGACCGTGTAGCGGTTGACTTGTTTCAATCCTCAGCACCGCGTATCACCGATCTCTTTGTTGACCAGGCCGGGCGAGATCTCGGATTTCAAGGCGATTGGCGCTACGGTCTTGGGCTTTCCATTGGAGCGGGCTCAACACCCATTGTCAACCGAGCCGTTTTCTCAGATATTTTGACCCGTGCGGTGAACATTTGGGGCGGTTCAGGCGGACTGATTCAAGGCATCACCATCGACAATTGTACGGGTTCCTCATGGGCCATGGTGGCCGGTATTTGGGTGGAAGACAGTCAGCCTTTGCTCACCAACATCTCCATCACCAAATCAGACAGTGGCATGGTCATTCGACACATTGATGATGGGGGCTACACACATGCTGTCGTCCGCCATGCTCACATCAGTGATTCGATGTACAGGGGTGTCTATGTCGATAAAAACAACCACACCAATTACACCAATTATGAGACAGCCGACTTCACCAACTTGACCATCACGGGCACGGGCGGTCCGGGCGCGAAATCCCCGAACATTGCTTATGCTGCGCTGGAAGTCAATGCGACCGGAGCATGGTTTGACGATACAGTGATTGAAGACTCGACATCGGTCGGTGTGCGATTGTACTTTGTTGATTCAACCACGACGTTCCGCAACTTGACGGTCCGCAACTCAGGAGCCCTCGGCCAAGGCCCGCACGAAGCCGGGATCGCCGTACGCTCCTCGTTTTTTGCTCCAACTTTCGAGGGCCTCGAGGTTTCGGGTTCCGTTGGGCCTGGCGTACATTCTACCTCCGGTGGAGCAATGCAGGGCAGCGATTGGGTGTTGCATAACAACACCAAACAAGGCCTCATCGTGGACCGGGCCACGGTCTCCATCGAAGGGATGCACCTTGCTGACAACGGCTATTCCGGAGCGCATGTATTGGATGCGCGCCGCGTTGACTTTCTGAACTTGACCGCTCTCAACAACGGGGGTTCGGCCACCGCCACGGTTGAGGAACAGGCCGGTCTGTATTATTTTGAATCCAACGATGTAGAATCTTCTTCAGGTGATGTTCGCTGCGCGACTTGTACCATTTCTGGCTCGCAAGGACACGGTCTGCTGGTAGTGAACTCGGTTGACCTTCGATTGGAAGACCTTCACCTTTTCAGCAACAATCCGTCGTTGCCTGCCCTCGAAGTGGACAACGGCGACACCATGCCCGAAGGGGCGAGTGGACGGGTCCACATCAGCCAGGCTCATGTTGAAGCGGAGAGCCCAACTCAGCCGGCCGTGAAACTTTACCGGGCCGCTGTCGAGGTGGACGGTTTGTCCATGTCAGGCAACCACACCGGTTTGGATTGGCGTGGCGATAACAACGGCCAATTTGGTTCATATCTGAACAATTCAGTCTTCTCGGGTACGCAGTGCGTGTTGTTGGATGGCCACCCTTCCCTCATTGGACACGGCAATCGGATTTCAACGGCGTGCACGGGCGACGTAGTCCTTACCGATAGCCAAGTGAATTGGTCTGGATTGGTCGATGATCGGAGCGCCACGGGCACCCCAACTGTGCTAAGCCTTGATTCGACTTCTCGCCTTCATCTCCATCAACCAGTCAACGTCTCCTATGCCTCTGCTTTGCTTGCAACAGGGGCTGAGCTCGATGTAGCTTGGGACCTCACCGTCTGGGTCATCAACAACAAATCCAACGGCATTCCCGCTGCTTCTGTCAACGTCTCTTTTGCGCTCTATGAGCCTTTTATCGTGTTGCCAACCAACGATGATGGGTATCTTTTCCTTCCCGATTTTATTGGCCAACGCTGGACGTCATCAGGTGCCAGCAATGCCAACACCGCTGACGTGGATTGCGGTTATTTTGGTGTCTCCAATTCAACCACCGTCACCTTCAACCAAGACACCGTGGTATACTGCCACCTCCCACTTCAAAATCAAGCACCGTTTATCCGATGGTCCACTCCAGAAGACGGCAGTGTCTTTTCCTCACAGGGTGAGGTATTCTTCAACGCCAGCGATTCATGGGACCTTGATGATGACGCCTTGACGTTCAAGTGGATAAGTTCCCTTGACGACGACATCGTTGCTGGATGCCTCGGTGTGTTCCAGAGCGGTGATCCAGCGAATGGCGCTCCGTTCTTGGCCAACGGCGACCCCTCCGCACAAGTACCACCCTACTGCCAACTTTCAGACGGTATTCACGAAATAACCCTCCAAGTGTGCGACATTCAACACTGTCAATCAGAAGTTCGCACGATAGAGCTCGTCAATCTTCCACCTACGCTGGTGGTCGACTTCGAGCCAGGCTTGTCCTCTTGGAGTGAACTCATTATGCCTCAAACCGGGACGGTGGTGATCAACACCAATGGCACCTCCGACCCTGAAGGTAACGGTGTGGCTTGTGCCATCGAGTTTGTCGGTTATACTCGTACAAACCCCGAATGGGACGGGACGTACACTTGCCCGGAAACCCTCACCTACACGTTCGACCATGTTGATGACAACCCTCCAGCGGTGTTCCAACTCAAAGTGGTAGCTTGGGACGAGATCGGAAATCTGGTTTCTTACACGGTTGATGTCATGCTGTACAATGAGATTGCTGAACCTGTTTTCACCGTCCTTAGAAGCGGCAACACCAGTGCCTCAATGGTCACCCTTGATGGCACTGCTACAGCTGATCCGGAAGGGGACGCTTTGACGACCATGTTCACTTCTTCCCTTGATGGCGTGTTGTCCACACAAAATGCAACATGGGAAGGATACCTCTCCCGAGGTGTTCACACCCTCACCATGGAGGTGTCCGATGACCGTGCAGAACACGCCAACCAAAGCCGGGCCACTTCGATGCTGTTGGTGGTTGAAAATGCCGTGCCATTAGCGGTCATCGCCTCACCACCGGCCCAAACCTTCGACAGTTCGGAACTCATCTCTTTCTCAGCCAATGGTTCTGGGGACGCCGACGCTGCCTGCTCCACCTTCCCAACCGATGGGTCATGGACGTGTGCGCCCTTCGAACCCGCTTCAGGCTCTGAATTCTTGGTCGTCACATGGACCAGTAACCTCGACGGGCGGCTCACGCCAGAGGGTGAGGATTGGCTCTTGTTTGAAGAGCGATTGAGCGCAGGTGACCACATCATCACGCTGAGTGTTGACGACGGCATTCATGAACCGATCACGACGACCCGTGAGTTGACCATCACGCCTTCAGCACCCGTGCTGGGCTTGGTCAGTCCAGTTTCGGGATCGACGCACCCGTCATCGACCGTCTTCATGTTGGACGTTTCCCAAAGCGTTGACTTCGATGATGATAACTTCACCATCACCCTTCGGTCATCTGAGGAATCCGACCCGTTGTTGGTCGATGTAGACCCGAATCAACAACACGCCTTCTCATTGCGAGCAGGCGAGCACAGCATGACGGTGACCTTGACCGATACGACGGGAGCTTCACGGGACGAAGGTTTCTCGCTGAAGGTTATTGAGTCCGCCCCCGTGCTCGTTTTGATTTCCCCAGAGAATCGTGCTTCCATCGTTCCAGGCGGCACCTTGGTTCTAGAGGAAGCATCCTACGATGCAGACAACGACTTGACGGTGAGGGAGTGGCGAAGGTACGCCCCTGAATTGAGCTCACCAGAGGTTATATCGACCAGTTCCAAACAAGAACTCCCGGGTCTTCTACCCGGTGAGTACCACCTTTCCCTCTACGTCGAAGACGCCCGTGGCAATTGGGTTGAGGAACACGTGAACATCACCATCCAATCCAGCCTCCCATCGCTTGACCGTGATTCGCTTGTTCTCAGTTCGGAGACGTTCACGCAGAACGAAGTCAACACCCTTACTGTTCGAATTGCGCTCAGTGATCCTGATGGGACAACCGATGATGTTCGAGTCAACATTACGCTTGGCATTCAGCAATGGGAAGCCAACCTTGCTGATGACGACGGTGACGGCGTTTGGGAGGGTTCACTTGCATGGCAGCCTGAGACAACAGGCCGCCCGTTGCTGAAAATTATCGCCAAAGACGGTGAAGGTGAGCGGGCTAACATTGACTTCATGTCTCGAAATTTGGTGGTTGAAGCACCCCAGGATGACATGCGCGGGTTGATTCTTGGTGCGGCCTCCCTTGGGTTCGTGTTCGTGATCGGTCTGGTGGCGTTCCTTGTTTCCCGACGTCGTCGAGCGCAAGAGGAACTGGAACTCTTGACCTCATGGGATGCGTTCAAATCCCCTGCACCGAAGGTTGAGTCTTCTTCAAAGGACGTACCCACGCTGGAAGGAAACGCCATGGACGGCACCGAGGAAGTTCAAGCAGAACTGGACCTTGACGTGGAGTGAACCATACGCCCATCTCATCTTGAGGGCACAGCGTTTGTTCAACGGTCATGTTTTCTGGATTTTGAACACTGAAGTCGTAGGGGACGGGAGTCCCTGTTCTTTTTCATCCTCAAGTTCCCGGGTTTCGAGGCATTCAACCGTGAACCCCTTGGAGAACAGTTGCAAAACATGTTCATATTGCAAGGAAAAAGGAGGCCCTTGCTTTTGCCCTTCAGGGTAAGTAAACGTGATCAGTAAGCCCACGGCCCCTCGGTTGGTCTGTTGACGTAGTTGCTCCACATAGGCTTCTCGAGATTCAACGGGCAGGGCAATCATCGCCGCTCTGTCGTACCAAGCATCGGCTTTGACGGTGCCCGGTTTGAGTTCGAAGACGTTTCCTTGGAACACGGTAAATGGAGGGTGAACATGCTTTGTGTAGCGTTCATGTTCCGTGGATGTTGATGTTAGGCCCTGCTCCTGGAAGAAGGCTAGAACCGCTTGTTCGACCATCTCAAGGCCGACGACCGTGTGGCCTTGTTCAGCTAACCACACCATATCAAGGGATTTTCCGCACAGGGGCACCAACACTTCGCCATGGGCGGGGGCGCCAATGCTTGACCAGTGCTTGACCAGCAAATCGTTGTATTCGGCCCGATGCCATCCGGTTTGCTTCGACATCCATCGGTTGTGCCAGAATTCCATGGTGTAATCACTCACACTTGTTCAGGCAAGTCATTGTTGTCGGAGTCCGGGTTGGTGTCCAATCCACCCCACGGTGTTTTGGTGCTGTGAAGACCGAAGCGTCGGAGGAAGAGGAATTTCAGATTCTTCCAACCATCGCCCCATGTGTGAATCTCAGCATCACCAACGCGAGGGCGGTATGGGACGGAGATTTCGATGGCTTTTTTCTTGCCCAGATGGCGGCGTGCGAGGATTTTGACTTCTTCACTGAGCGGCATACCGTCGTTGGTGGGTCGCATTTTTTCGTTTTCAAAGATGGACTTTCGGAACACCCACATGCCGGTCTGCGAGTCTTTGATGCCGTACCAGAACAGCATCCTAGCGGTGAACGAGAGCACCCAGTTTCCAAAGCCATGAAGGCCTGACATCGACCCATCTTCGGCCAGTGAAAGTCGGTCGCAGGTGATGAAATCGAGGTCATCATCAATCAACCGCTTGACCAATTCCGGGACCAATTCTGCAGGATAGGTGCAATCAGCGTCCATGGTGACGATAATGTCGTTCTTAGCGACGTCGAACCCTGTTCTGTAGGCTCGTCCGTATCCTTTGCGAGGTTCAAGGTGGACACGAATGCCCTTTTCGAGGGCGATTTCACGCGTACGGTCGGACGAGTTTCCGTCAACGATCATGATTTCCAAATCTTTGCACCATCCTCGAGGAATGGCGTCGATGGTGGGGCCAAGGGCCTCTTCTTCATTACGCGTCGGCAGAATCACCGTGACGGACACGGGTAAGACATCGCCCATGAACCTCCGAGCCGAGGATTGACCTTCAAAGGTTTGGCTGGAAGCGTGCAATTTACCGAACGAGGTTCAATGACATTCAAATGCAGGCCCTGTGTGGTGCTTTCAATGCACATCGCCATGGTCTCGGGCGAATATCCTCCTCGTTGGGGTGGAATCGGTTCCGTCGTCTACCACTTAGCAGGGCATCTTGCCCAGCGTGGGCATGATGTGACCATCATCACTCGCACCCACAAACAACCCACTCCACAGCAACCTGGCGTGAGCGTTTTGCAAGTGCCTTGGCTCAAAGCTCCCATGGCGTTTACCCGCTCTTACGGCAAGCACGCCTTGACGGAACTTCGCCGTCTTCACCAGGTGAAACCCGTTGATGTTGTTCATACGCTTCTTCCCCTTGTGAGTTGGAATGCGAAGGAATACCTCTGGGTGGAGGAAAACATCGCACCGGTGGTTTCTGCCCTCAACGGCAGTTGGATTGGCGAGCGTGAGGGTATGAAACTCGCCGCTCGGCACAAGGAGGCAGCGACGTGGAAGAACCCGAACGACCTTGCCATCTTGCTCACCGGCGGTTATTATGCCAAGTATGAACAAGCCGGCGTTGAACATTCCAGCGTTTCAGTCGCCATCTCTCAGTCCACGCGAAATGAGTTTGAAACGTGGTACAACCCACCGAGCGAATGGCAATGCGAGACCGTGCTTTACGGCGTAGACCACAAGGTGTTTAGGCCAATGAACCACGACCATGAGGAGGAACAGTTGGCCTATGAGGCTCTGCGAAAATCCTACGATGCGGCTGACGAGGCTGCCTTGCACGGTCGCCCAGACACGGCGACGCCGCTCCTCCTTGCCGTGGGTCGTCTGGTGGCACGCAAGGGACATCGTACCCTCCTGCGCTCGATGCCTTCGATTCTCAAACAACATCCCGGAGCTCGCCTGGTCATCATTGGTCGCGGCCACATGCGCAAGACGCTGATGCGACAAGCCAAGCGACTGGGCATTGCCCACGCTGTCCACATTCAACCTGGCATGAGTTTTGAACAACTGGCCCTTCACTTCCGAGCCGCTGATTTGGTTGTTTACCCCTCGTATTACGAAGGCCAAGGCCTCATTCCACTCGAAGCCTTAGCCAGCGGGACGCCAGTGGTCACCGTTGATCAACCACCTTTGACGGAGATGATTGACGATGAGGTTGGGGGGTTGTTCACCTGTGGAGATCATGAAGACCTCGCACGTGCCGTCAACCATTGCCTCAACCATCCCGATGAACGAACAGAACAGATGCAAAAGGGACGCAATCGAGTGCTTGGTAAGTTTACTTACGAACACAATGCGGAAGCTTACGAACGCATCTATATGTCGCTTTTTGAAGAATAATGCCATGAAATATTCCTCATCAAATTGATGCGGCGCCCCCCATGTGATGGGAGAAGTATCAATATCTCACCCTGCAAGGGACGACCATGGCTGTAGATGGCCTCCTTGCTGTTGGCGGTATCCTCAGTCTTGCACTTGGGATAAGCGGACTTCTTCTGATTCGCACGCAAAAGCAAGATGTCATTTGGAACAAGCATTACGCAGCGCAGTTGCTTTGTTGGAGCTTTGTTTGCAAGGGCGTCGCAAACGGCGTTCGTTCGGTTGGTTATGAGGTCGAATCGTGGCGTTTTGTGTTGTATACTGGACATTTCGCGGACCAAATTTTCGCTTGTTCAGTCATGATGATTTCCTTGTTGTACCCTGTGCCCCTTTTGCGAAATCGAAAACAGTTCAAAATCGGTTTGGCTGGCATCCTCATCTATGCTTTGATTTCACTTGGTTCTGCGGTGTTTTTGCGTGTAAATACTCCCCTTGCAGGTTTGGGAGACGCTTACATTTTCTGTGGTTTCATTTGGACCATGGTCTATCTGAAGTTTCGATTCATGAAAGGACACGAAGATGACAAAGAAGTGCTTGGTGTCTCGGACGCCGCCGTTCTTTTGTTCATCATGGTCGTCGGCCATATTACCTTCAGATGGGTTGGATTTTTCACTGCCTCGGATTATTTCTATTTCCTTGATATGTACGGTGGTGATTTTGAAGCAGACTATTTCTGGTCGATGGGTCTAGGTTCCGCGGCTATTTTTGGCCTGGTTATTCTCCTCGGAGAAATCTATCAAACAACTCAGGGAAGAGGCAGGGCGACGTCTTATCTTGTCTTTGTCTACATGACCATTGGTCTTGTGGGGCACATTGTGCTATCAGGAACGGGACTGAGCTCGGGCGGTGGAGGGACTGCTGCGGGAGAGAATTACTCGGCGTTCCAAGCGGTGTGGACCGAAATTACCTCTGCTGTTCACTTCACAATGATGCGGCCAATCCTTGGACTTTACATTCTGTTTCGGTTTGGTCTTGTTCGCATTTCAGAAGACAATCAGCAGATTGGCAAGACCATGTCGATTGTATTGATCGTCGTTGCGACGTCTGCTTTGTTGGAAATTATACAGTCATTGATGCCATTGACAGAAATGCTTTCGGCCGGAATCCTTGGGATTGCCATTGCCTTTGGAATCGGATGGGAAGAACGGTCCTTCCAGTCCTTGATCTCAAATCCACTTCGTTTCCCGCTTCGCACCAAGGGGGGCTACTTCCCTGAAATTAAATTCGAAAAATCCGAATACAACCGGCTTGATCGGTTCATGGCCGTCATTATTGTGTTTTCAATGGTGTTGGCCTTGATTTTGGAATTAAGTTCGGTCAACCCGTTCCAAGGAGGCGGTTGAGTTGGATTCCAAAGAAAGTTTAGCCTACCTCATCAAAGAAGACGATGGAGGGCGTTCCTTTGCCCTTCTTTCAGTCTTGCTTGTCGTTGGATTAATCTTTCACGCGTACGTGTTTTTCGTTGTCAAAGAAACAGACATTCGAGAGAAATACGATGTTGCCATCTATGAAATCTCCTTCGAGGAAATGAATTCCATGGGCGCCGATTCGATCTTAGTCGGCGATGGAGAAACCGATACCTTCTCCATCACCCGGAGTGATTTTGCTCCTGAACAAGAACAAATGATTGCAAAAATCACCTTTACCATTAGCTATGAAGAAACTTCAGGAGAGATACTTGATCCGTGCGATGAAGTTCGGGTCCAGATTCCCCCGAACGGAATGATTGCGGATTGGCAAAATACGGAGAACATTCTCGCTGATTCAAACGATGACTGCCAGGACATGATTTTGGTCGTCTACATCTACCCGGAGTATTTCGGCTCAACCACGACCGTGGAGGGTGGTGAACAAGTGGAATGGCACGCTCAATGGAGCGATGACTCGTACGGAACGGGTCTGCTCAATCTTGAAGTATCTGTTGACACAAACGAGGCCCCTACCTCTGCCCTCCCAACCGTGAGCGATGAGAATGAAGAAATTCAGATTCAATGGGATGTTTTGCTCTTTGAGGCAAGCGTTGAGAAGATGAACTGACCGGTCTTTTTGCGGCCTTCTCCTGGCTGGCGTGTCCATCAAAACATCATTAGTTGTGATACCTCTCGGACAACTCATGCAAGGCAAAGCATTGCTTCTGGTAACGATGGTGCTGTCAATGTCCCTTTCGGGGTGTTTTGGCGAAGAGGAGGTCGTTTCTCAGCCTGAGATTGAGGTTCAAGAGGACCCTCGTATCTTCGTCACTGACAGAACGGGAGCCGATGTGGACATCGAGCCAATCAACATGACCTTCCAGTTCAGCGATGTTGGGGAAACCGGAAAAGAACCGAGCATCGGCATCACTTCCAGTGGATGCATCTTCTTTATCGCCATGGAGAAAGTTATGCGGTCCTGCGATGGGGGATTGACTTGGGACGAAACCCAAGACCCTGTGATGTGTTCACCCACCACCAGCGATCCGTACGGATGGGTTGATCCCATCACCGACCGTGTCTTTGGTGTCCAAATGATTGGCCTTGAGACCTCATGGATCTGCTGGAGCGACGACGACGGTGAAACCTGGTTGGGTAATCCACACGATTCGGGAACCACGCCCATCAATGACCACATCAAATTGGCAAGCGGTCCGTGGACCAGCAGCGGCTATGGAGCCCTTGGCCAAATCACTGGAAGTTTCTACGAAACCGCCGTCTACTACTGCTACAACAAACTGGCTGGCATCTTTTGCTTCACAAGTTTTGATGGCGGCGCGACCTTTGAAGCAGGTGGACAAATCATTGGTTTAGCCACCACTAACGGCGGTTTGCATGGAGCCATTTCAACCGCACCTGACGGCACCGTGTATGTCACGCCCCGTGTTGCCACGCCCACCGTCATCGTTTCCAAGGACAACGGCTTTTCGTGGTTTGAACGGTACATGGGCGACGACGTTGGCACCCCGGATCCACGAAAAAACTCTGAAGTCTCCGCTGACACCGCCTCAAATGCCTACCATGTTTGGACCGGTGCCGACGAAGGCATCTACATGTCCCGTTCAACCGATTCTGGAGAATCATGGGAGCAGGAGAGCATCCGAATCTCCCCTGCGGGTGTCATTTCTACGGTATTCCCTCAAACCGATGCGGGCGACCCCGGGCGTATTGCGGTAACCTACCTCGGCAGCGAAAACACCGAGATGATGAACCAGTCCGACATCGATGGAAATCCTTGGAACGGAAACGCCCACTATGCTCCAAATGAGGCGGAGTATCACCTTTACATCACCTACAGCTTGAACGCTTTGGACGATGAACCGATCTTCCACACCTACCGAGTCACGGACGACCCGGTTCAAGTGGGGTCCATCTGCCTGAATTCAGGGGACTGCCGCGACATTGGCGGTTCAAACCGTAATTTGCTGGATTTCAACGACCTCCACATCGACCGTGAAGGACGTGTTTACGTGGCTTTCGCGGACGGATGCACGGGAGAATGTGCGGTGAAGGAAAACGCTACGGCGGCAGATTCTCGCGACGGTCGGGGCGCTGTGTACTACCTAGCCAGTGGCCCGAGCCTGCTTGAGGAATTCGGACGCATGGATCCCCTCATCGAGTGAAGGGTTCACGCAAAAAGACGAGCTCGGAGTTTTCGAAGGCTCAACCTGAAGCCGAGCAATGCCTTGCGCATTGCAGAGAGTTTGACCGGTTGTGTAAACACATCACCCGAACGGCGCACGATTTCATTAAGGATGGACGTATAAGCATCTGCCATGATTTCCGGTTGAATTCTGGCTCGGTTACCGAGGTAGCCGAAGAGATGGTTGGCCGAGGTTTGGTGTCGCTTGATGACGTCGACGTACTCCACAACAAAGCCTTTCCATGCCAGAGTTTGGGCAATGCTGTCATTTTCGAGCATTTCGAGACTGATGTTGTGGGAGGCCAACACTTCAAGCGGGAGATACACTCGGCCTCGTTCCATGTCTTCATTGATGTCTCGCAGGACATTGATGAGTTGCATTTGGATGCCGAGGTCGATGGCGTGGAGCCGTGCCGCTCGGTCTTCATAGCCGTAGATTTCAATCAGAATGAGGCCCACGGCAGACGCAACCTTGTAGCAGTACGACCGCAATTCGTCCCATGTCTGGTTGAGCACGGGGTAGAGGTCGTCTTCCATGCCTTCGATGACCGTTTCGAAATCGGCCAATTTGATGGGGTAGCGTGTGAACACATCCTGAAGTGCGATGAAGATTGGGTGGTCTTCAGCTGTGATTTCCTGCTCACTGGCACGTTGCAGTTTGATTCGGATATCAACCAAAGCCATCATTCGACGGCGGTGTTCTTCCGCTGAGAGTGAGGGCATAGCACCGCCGTGAAGCTCGCTCACCACCGTTTGTCGGATTTCGGTTGCTTTCTTCAGCTCCGAGGTCTCGAGAATGGTGGGCTCCTCGTCGCCGTCAACGATGTCGTCGACCCATCGGCACAATGCATAGACGGCGTGGACGGACCTTCGCTTGTTGTATGGAAGAGCACTGAACGATGAAAAGAACGTTGTTGAGGCATTTCTGCACACCGTTTCGCAAAACGCATAGGCCTCATCAAGACGGTGCTGTTCCATGGTCATCCCTCAAGCAGATGTTGGAGTGCCGCTGGACGTATCTTTTGAGGTTTTCTTGAGAGCAGCTCGGCCCTGCTTTGAGCGTTTGCGGCTTTCAAACCAGGTGTCAACGCCGTTCCAGTCTGGGATGATTCCCAAACTGTCCAGCAGGAGTTTGCTGCTGATTCGAGCTGATTCGTAAATCACGGGTAGACCGCTTCCGGGATGAGTGCCACCACCGACAAGATAGAGGTTGTTGATCTCATCAAACTGGTTTTTGGGTCGGCGCCACAGCATTTGGTCAAGCCCGTGCGCCAGATTAAACACAGCACCACGGTAGCAATGGTCTCCCCAGTCTTCGGGCGTGATGATCATCTCGGTGACAATATGGTCTCGGAGACCTTCAAAACCAAGTTTGGTCTCGATCTGGTCGAGGATTCGGTCTCGGTAGGCGTCCTTCTCTTTGTCCCAATCGATGTTCTCGTGGATGTGAGAAACAGGGACCAAGGCGTACACGGTAGAGCAGCCCTCAGGGGCAAGACTGGGGTCGATCACGCAGGCGTTTTGGACATACACCGACGGGTCGTCGTACGTCAGTTTGTGGTTCTTTTCGATGTCCTCAAGGTTTTGTTCGTAGTTGGATGACGCATAGATTTGGTGATGCGGCAATTCTTCGTAGGTCTTGTCAATGCCGAGGTAAATCATGAACGTGGAGCAGGAGTACTTTTTCTTGTCGATTTTCTTATTGCTCCACTTCTTGCGCACTTTATCCGGGAAGAGTTGAGTCATGCCGTTGGCAAAATCAGCGTTCATAACCACTTTGTCCGCCATGAACTCGCCTTTGGCTGTTCGCACACCCTTGATGGTTTTACCATCCATGATCACCGATTCAACCGCTTCGTTCATCCTGAAGGTAACGCCCAGGTCCTTGGCGATGCTTGCCATCCGCGCACTAACACTTCCAAGCCCTCCAATCGGGTGGAAAATACCGTATTCATACTCAAGGAAAGCGAGCATGGTGAAGAGACTTGGGCAGTTGAAAGGCGACATGCCGAGGTACTTGGTTTGGAAGGACATGGCCAACATGAGTCGGTCGTCGTCGAAGAGTTTCATCAAATCACCCGCTACAGAGCGCTGAGGGCGAAGGACACTTGCCACACGCATGGCTCGCTTGGAAAGCAGGTCGGTTGGGCCGTACCACGGCTCTTGCAGGCAGGCCTTGGATTTGTTAAGCTTGAGCCGGTTGTCATCCACATAGCGGCGGAAAGCGTTGGCGTTGCTATCTCCTGAAAGTCCTCGGATTCGCTCTGTCATTTCGTCGAGGTTGCTGGTGCAGTCAAGTTGCCCACCTTGGCCAAAGATCAAGCGGTAATTCATCTCAAGACGGTGGAGTTTCAACTCTTCATGCGCATCCATGCCGATGGCTTTGAAGATGTCTTCAATGACTTCTGGATAGTGGAAAAAAGTGGGGCCGAGGTCAAACTTGAAGCCATCACGTTCGAAGACTTTGTTTCGTCCACCTACGGCGTTTGAGCGCTCGAACACCGTGACGTCAACACCGGATTTGGCGAGGAGGAGGGCGGAGGCAAGACCGCCAGGTCCAGCACCGATAATTGCGACAGATGGTTGGGAGTGCTCACTCATATGTCGGGGTGATGGCTTCAGCATATAAAGGAAGGTTTCGTTCCTAAAATTTTCTTAAAAAATAACATTCAAACAGCGTCTTGGAGGATACTGTTTGGGTCGATCAACACCGAGAATTCATCGAGGTAAGGTCCCATGGAACTGATCAAGTCCACGTTAGGATGTCCTTTCAAGACCATGCCGTCCATGTACATCAGCGAGCGAATGATTGGAAAGGCCTCTTCTCCAAAGGCGCAACCAGCGAGCACAGCGGCTTTGACGGTCTTCATCATCTGCTCGGTGAGGGAAACTTCGCTCACCGAGGTGCCCACGAACCCATCATAGAGTTCGTTCATCGACGCATAGTAAGTGTCCAAAGTTTTCCCTGTTGGGCGAACGGCAGCCATCGTCAACATGGCATCAAAGGCGTTTTTCAGTTCACCTTTCGCTAGGAAGTAAAAGAACCCGAACAAAGCATTCCGTACGTGTTCTGGGGCGTTACAAATGGCGCCAGTGTCAATAAAGTGGAAATTTCCTTGCTCGTCCATCATGGCGTTGCCCGGGTGGAGGTCGCCGTGGAAGGTGCCTAAACCAAACATGAAGGCACCGTGAATGCGAAACAGCTCGAGCATGTCCGGCCAGGTGAAGGTGCCGGCTTCGAGGTGGTCTTCCAGTGTGGGGTGAGTGATTTCTTCCATCACCAGAATGTGTTCATTCGACAACGCTTCCCACATTTTTGGAAATTTGAGTTTCGGCATCGCAAAATGATTCTCAATGTCCTCGGCGTGCTCAATGAGTTGGTTTCGTCCATCGATTTCATTGAGTAGATTGAGTTCTCGCAGCGTGTAATCTTCAATGTGAGCCAAGAGCCCTATTGGGTTGCCAACTTTGCGCAGCCTTGGGTTGAAGAAAAGACCCATGCGAATCCATCGCTTCATTCGTTGGACGTCCCGTTTGAAGGATGCTTCAAAGTCGGATTTGATGATCTTGACCACCACTTTGCTCCCGTCCTTCAATTCAGCGCGATGAATTTGTCCGATGCTAGCGGCAGCAAATGGCTTCATCTCAATGTTCTTGAAATGGTCCATGAATCCATCCGGCGCAAATCGGTCCAACAGTTTTTGAGAATCTTCTTCTGGAATCGTCGATGCTCGACTGTAAAGCTGCTGGAGTTCGATGCATCGATCGGGTTCGATGAGATCCGGTCGCAGGGCAAAGATTTGACCCAACTTGACCGCTAACAGACCCATGGATTGAATCGCATCAATGTTCACAGGTTTCTTTCCTTTCAGTTGACGGAAAAAACGGAGGAAGGTGACGAGTTTCACTAAATCACGCCCGCTTAATCGACGAGTTCAATCGTGTTCAATTCGTGTCGGTGAATCAGGTATCGCCACAAATCGTCTTTGACTCCGCTTCCATCGACTCGCTGGATGACGACGTTGGCTTCTTTGGCAAATCTTGTTGAGAGCGCACCTTCGATGATTCCGTCGTCCATTTCCCACATTGGCAACGCATCAGGGTCTTCGACAGGGGGGTGATTGAGGCCGACCACGACATGGAATTGAGGGTCGACATCGTATTGCAAAAGACCGAGTCCTGCATGCTCCCACCAATCCATCATTTCGTCGAGGAACTCGATGTCATTTTCTATAGAGCGAAGCGAGAAGGCTATTTCTTGTCCGACCCGATTACCGATCTGGCGAAGCATGCGAGAGATGTCGATGCCCAAGACCTTGAGGTTGGAGAGCTTTCCTTCGGTGAGGCGCATTCGTGCTTCGTTGACTTCGTGTCCAGCAGCAAAGAAGGCTTCTGGGTCAAAGGGAGTGTCCTCTTCAGGCAATTGTCCATCAAAGCCCAGAGCGACGGAGACGTTCTTGAGGAAGGATCCTTCGCCGATGGTCAATCGAAGTGGGTCGTTGATTTGATTTTCAGTGAAGCGGGCTCGTGCCGTGGCCAAGGGCACAGCGCCTTCCCAAATGGCATCAATGAGGTGAAGATGGGCCTGTGAAAATGGCCCAGATTCGATGATCAACGCTGCGTCTTCTTTTCCTCGTCCAACAGGGTTGTCTTCGATGTTGAGGTACTGAATTACTTCGGACTGGTCTTGGACGAAGCCAAGTGAATCAAGTTCGTCGGAGTGCCGGACATCGATGCTCTTGTCCAATTTATCAAAGAAACGAAGGGTGCGTCCGTCGAGGTGAGTGATGATTTGGACAACAACACCACGAACGGCTGCTGTGTTCACGGCTTCGAGGGCGTCAGGGCTTCGACAAAGGTGGAGGATACCAAATTGGCCGAGGAGTAAAATCAACCGTTCTTCGGCGTCATTCGCCATTTTTTGCAAACGGTTGTAGATGTGCGTTCGTTCCTTCAGCACGGCGAAACGAGGGTCATCGATGTCCCTTCGTTGCTTCTCGTACGAGGCATCGGTTTCGGTTATTCCCTTTGAGAGTTCATCAAAACCATCCACGAGGCGGTCAAGTTGTTGCCTTCGCGATTGGATGATGTGTTCCATGGCTTCATTGATTCGAAGGCTCGAAAACAGCATGGGGCGATCGGCAGTTGCCGTTACGATGCCCATCTCTTGGAGGCGAGAGAGGCTGTTGTAAGCGTCCAATCTGGTCGTGTTCAGTTCTTTGGCGAGTTCGGACGCTTTCATTTTCGGGCGAGACCCGAGGATCATGATGGAGCGAACTTCACGCTCGTTGAGGCCTGCTTCCAAGAGGAGTTCGTCCCACATCACGAATCACCTCGAACCTGCGAGATATCACCAAGGATGCGAGCGACGTGGCGGCGTGGTCGGAAGAGCCAGTCGTAGACGTAGCGAATGGTGTTGTCAGGTCCGACCA
>Ga0181422_1000246_pt1 | contig 17298 bp, 30 predicted proteins | sample 45SPOviralmetaG_FD_130147 | JGI IMG/M metagenome (GOLD analysis project Ga0181422, IMG submission 130147) | Marine viral communities from the oligotrophic San Pedro Time Series (SPOT) site, San Pedro Channel, CA, USA - 45 SPOT_SRF_2013-07-18 | ecosystem: Environmental > Aquatic > Marine > Strait...
CGAAGGCGGCAGAGACACGCGCCAAGGTAGCCAAGGCCGAAGCAGAAGCAGAGGTTATGAAGGTTGCCGCCACCCATGAAGCTGGGTGGGAAAAGATCATGGCGCAGGGTAGCCAAAATTCATGGAAAGACGAGTGGCTAACTATTCTGTTTTCAGTGCCGCTTGTCTTGGCTTTTTGTGGCGATTGGGGGCGCACTATTGTAGCTGAAGGTTTTGCTGCTTTGGAAACGATGCCTGAATTTTATAGGTATACGTTAGGCGTCATCGTAGCCGCATCATTTGGAGTGCGGTCAGCTACTAAGTTTTTCGGTAAAAAATGACCGGTGACACGACCGGTGACAAATGCCTGTAAGCCATTGAAATACTTACAATCTAATGGCGGAGAGAGTGCCTTAGAAAAGTAAGTAAATCAATGGCTTAATTTTAGTTTGTCACCGCATAACGGTCACATCGGACGCATAGGTCCGTTTGGCATATTCGCGTGCTTTCTCACGATAATCAGGATGGATTTGCGCGTAGTGCTGTTCAGTGATTTTCACTGTCGAGTGACCAAGCGCATCGCGTATTTGCTCCATCGGAACGCCGTCCAAAGCAGCACCAGCCGCCCACGTCGAGCGTAGATCGTGGAAGCGAAAGTTCACCAGTTCTAGGCTGTTACACAGTGCCTTAAATTCTGTGTGTATGTCCCTCACGTCCTTGCCGTTTTTCTCTATGATAAATCCTGTCTGTGAGGCATCAAACGCCTCTCGCAGCCACGGCTCCACCATGCCGGTGATATCACACACCCGTCTGGCTTTACGCTTCCTGCCGTCAGCAGGGGCATGGAAATCAATCTGACCTTCCCCCCATTTGATCTGATGCTTTTGCAATTCCAATATGGCTGACTTTCGTGCTGCCGTGGATATTGCGATGCCGACAGCAAGGCGCAGATGCAACGGTTGCTGGGGCAACGCCTGTAGCAGCCGTGTGCGTTCTTCTGTATCCAGCCACCTTATACGCGCTACTTTTTGGTACCTGTTCTTAGGTATGTACGGCACGCCGCGTATCATCCTTCCCCGCTCACGATCAGCAGCCCAATTTATAGCTGCAATCAGCACTGCCATTTCGCGTGCCATTGTCACCTCTGACACATTTGCTAGTCGGTCTTGCTTCCATTCGTACACAGCATCTTCAAAGCTTTCGTGATCCAGCGGGTTGCAATCGCGAAGCGGCTCAAGCTGGTTGAGTATAGAGTTGTGCCGTGACATTGAGACTGCGCGTGGCTTGTAATCCCGCACCGTGAATTGATGCAAGATTTCACCTACGTTCACATACTCATGCGTTTGTTGAAGTCTCTTGAATGTTTCTAGGAACGTGGTTGCAAACGCCTCATCTGACGTGCCAGTTGATGCCCACTGGCTTTCACCGTCTTGCTTCCAATATATGTGCCATGTATCGCGGCCCTTTCGCCGCTTGAGTTGGTAGTTGTGCATGTCGTGTCTCCTTCGACTGCTGATAATGCGTGGGCTGGTATTCTTATTTTTTTACCCACTCTGATACTGGCAAGATCGCCAGATTCGGTCATCCGCAGGACCGTCTTTGCTGAAACCTTCCAACGGTCAGCTAGTTCCTGCGGTGTGTAGAAATCGGTCATCGCTTTGCCTCTAAGCGTTGTCGTTATGTGATGTAAGGCCAAGAGCCGGGTGCTTAAACACATGACGGCGGTGATAGTCCATAAACTCACTGCGTAGCCTAGCCGCTTCCAGATAAGGCTTGCGGCTTTGTCGGTGGTGCCGCGCTTGGAAGCTGCCCTTCGGGTATGACAGTTTAGGCGGCACATATACCGGCGGTATTTTGCATTTACTGCCGCCGTTCTGCCATGACCTGATCCATTCCTCTCCAAAAGCTATGATGAGTTGTTCTGTATAAATTGTGCCAAGCGCCTCACCAATTTTGGATGAAATGATTAAGCAATCGGTCTGGTCAAATGATACAAAACCTTTGTCAAACAATTGATCGTGGTCGCCGCGAAGCAGCAAGCCATTAGAAGGGTGCAGTGCTTCTTCTTCGCTAACGCAGTGGCGCAAAGGCTTTATGTGACTGGCAACCAAATTAATGCGTGATCCTGTGATCTGACATACGCGCTGTTTCTTGCGAAGTTCTTTGCGAAAAGTAGCCCGCAACTTTTTAATCGCACTATCAGACAGTGACTTTGCATAAGCTGTGACTAAGCCTTTGTCTGGGTTATCCGCGCCCCATCTTTTCAATTCAGATTCGAGTGTGTTCCCTGCATTAAGTCTTTGCATTGCTGCCGCCCTTTCTGCCTGACCCAAACACCATTGCCATAAGGCGCTGCCATAAGCTTGGCTCTGGCTGCGACGGCGCTATGCTCTCACTCTTACGACGAGCGTGGTACGCCTTCATATGCAGGCTGTGAGCCTTGCGGCGCTCCTCGCTCCATTTACGCGATTTTTTCATCATTTCTCTCCATTCACTGTACTGATGGTCAACTGGCATGTACCGCAGTGCAGGCCATCAAATGCGGTAGCGCATCGCGGACACAAACCTAAATCTATGCGGCGTTGGAAAGTGCCATCGCCAATCTCAATCACCGATACGTTTGCAGGCCGAATACGGCGTCGTAAATTCTGCGTGCTACTGGAAGCACAGCGTCCTTCGTTTCTTGATCGCACGCCGATATCATCCATGTCGGATCGTAGATGTTGCTCATGTGCAACTCTGTCTCTTTGCCGTTGACGCAGATGACAGCGCGCAGTTCGACGTAGCCGTGGTTTACTAAGCCTTTTCTGCCTTCTACAAATTGTTCCATGCTTCGCCGTCCTCGTAGTATCGGCGGTGACATTCTGGCCCGCAGAAGTATTCACCCGCTCCATTTGCCACTCCTTGAAATCGCCAGTTGAACGTCTCGCCACATTGCGTGCATTTATCCGTCTTGTTCGCCGCTATCGGCTTCTTGTTGGCGCTCTGCTTCTTCCGCATATTTCAGTAACTCAATCGCCTTCCACCGCATCATCTGCGGCGTCATGGGAAGCCGCGCCTGGGTGCGCCCAATCACAAGCGTCATGCCTTCTGGACTAATGACGGCAAGGATTGGGTGCTTCACAGTCAAAACGGGATTTCGTCTGCGTCTTCTTCTTTCTTCTGCGGCGCTTCTTTCAGCTTGCCCGCAATCCACCCGTCGTTCTTTTGGTACAGGTTGGCGTAATAAGTCTTACCGCCAACGACGAGCCTGCCAGACCAGTCAGAGTGCCAATCTTCTGTCTTCTGCCCATCACCAGTGCCGGGGCGCTTGTCGTTGATTGACACTGTAAGTTCGTCTTGCCCAAACTTAGGGCGTTGCTGTTCTTCAGCCATTTACCAATTCTCTCTTTCTGTTTCCAAATAATGAGACGGCTTCTTTGTCTTGCTTTATGCCGCCACGTTGCTTGAAGGCTGCTTCCAGCGTCTTCAAATCTGCTTGCTCCAACATATCTTTCAACCGTTCTACTGGCGCTGCCACGATCAACGGTAAAAGAGGGCTGGCGACAGGTTGAAGCCCATCGCCAGCCAAGTGGCCCGAACCATCCGACAGGGAGACTGATGCAGATGATTGTTCTTCGGGCTGCGGAGGAACCTGTTTTGGGGCGTCGTTGATAAGGCCATTGCTTTCGCCGTCGTCATCAGCGTCCTCAACACCCTTTTCGGTGCCAAAGATGCTGGCGAGGGCGTAACGCTTGGCGTAAGTGATTGCGCCGCCAATCTTCTGGCTGTTGGTCTTGTCATCGACAAAGATGGGATAACGAGACATGCGCGCTTCGCCGCTGACGTGCATCAGCACAGTTCGCACAAACATCGTGTCGTCTTCAAAGTCCACTTCCTGCGTAAAGGTCAGACCAAAAGCATTGGCCTGTTTGACGTTGTTGATGACAGCACCGATTGAGGCATACTGACTGCGGTTGCCTTTCTTGTCGGCTTGGAACCCGCTGGTAGCTTTCTGGTAATCGAGCAACGCCTTCGCTAATTCACTCATCAATATCAATCCTCTTTGAGTTGTTCTTTGCCACACGCACACTGATGCCGTTGCCAGACGCCTGTGAGGCATCGTGCGGTACCAGCTTCTTTATTGCGGTTTCGGCTTGTTTGAATGACTGTGCAGCACCGTATGTCTGCACATATGTCTCTGCGTGGCGCTTCCAATCTGACGCCTTCTTATGCTCACCCATGTCGTACTGGACGCGCTCATCCATAGGCACAGGCGCGTCTAAAGGGATGGGGATATATGGCGGCTCACCAGTTTCGACGGCGTGCATAAACTCTGTCGCCAAGTCGATGAGGTGATCTGTGTAATGCTTGTCTAGCTTGATGACATGCGTTGTTGGCGCATCACCGCCGCGAATAATGCTCAATATGCCAAACTTAGTAGGCTTGCCGGTGTGTTCTTCCAGCAGCCTGCCGTTCCAATGTAATTGTGGGCTGTATGTCTTAACAAGGCGAGGGACAACATCTGCCCATGCCTCACCCTTCAACGGGCGGCCAAGCGTAAACTTGGCATCGAATACTGATTGAGCGCCTTCCCAATCGGGCAGGCTTCCGTCCAGCGTACAACGCATAAACGGCAGCTTTTTTGACTGAATGACTAACTGCTGATTTTCGACAACTAACTGGTGCTTGTATTCAAACCAAGCGGTGTTTAGTTGCTCTGTAGTCCAGCCCATCAGCACGGGCCACACTGTCGACAAGTCTTCTGGCTCTACCAGCCCGCACTTTTCTTCATACAGACGGGTGATCCGTGCTTCATCGGCACTTGCTAATATGTTGATATCGCTGCCACCAATGGTTGTCTGTCGCTTTTCCAGCGCAGATGTGGGCAGCTTGAAGCTAGTCAAGTAACTAGGGACGCGCTTTTCGGGCGCGTCCTTAGTCTTAGTTGGTGAGGTAATCGTTGTCATACGGGTAAAGTAGAATAGTTACCCGCATAGGTAAAGGTTTAATTTACCCGTGGTTACAGAAACTTTACGCCTACCACTCGCTCAAGAGTATGAATGTCTTCTGAATTAACTGTAATCGTTTCAGAAGGATTCGCTCTTGTAAGTATGATCTTATTGTCTTTCTGGCATTGATATTGGAGTATTTCGCGAGGGCCAGCCTCGTCATATCCAACTACAACCAGATCGTCTTTTCGCACTGGCTGGTGAGGCTCAATATAGAGCAAATCACCGGCCTTTATTCTTGGCTCCATGCTGTCACCGGGTACATAAACACCATAAGCATGTGTTGTGAGGGAAGATGGCTTATCAACCATTTCTATTGGCTCCTCGTCAAACTGTAACATACAGTAACGTCCAACCATCCGCCTACCGTACACTGGCAGCTTCGTAGAGGTATATCCGTTTTCTGGCGGCGCTGTTTCAAGCTTGCTATTTTCAAGTAGCCTTTCTTTTGAAACGCCAAATATTTCAGCCAGTTTATCTGCATGTTGGCCAACCTGGCGTCGGCCTATTTCCATTCTTGAATATTCGCTTTGACTAACATCTAGTTCCTGCGCTACCCGCACTTGGGATAGGCGTGCAGCAGTCCTGCAAGCAAGTAAGTTGTTAGGGTATTCCATTTCACTCTCCAAGGCGGCGATGTGATTCCACAGTTCGCAAGTTTTTTATTCCACCAACGATTTATAAAAATGCGTGGTGGCACGGGCGGCTCAAGGCCGCTGTATGCGTATTCAAGGCTTGCAGGCGGGGCAGTTTGTGGGTTTGACCATCTTGTAACACTCAAGCCAAAAAACCCCTGCCCACATTTATACAAACCCGGTGCTAAACACACGAAAGGTTGGTTCATACTCTTAGTCCTCTAAGTTGTCTATAACCTGTAGTTAAAAATAACGGTAATGTAGATTAACGCATTTGACAAGCATAAATCAGTCAGACTAAATTACCCGTCTAACTAGGGGTAAATTATGCGTCTGAACCAATATCTCGTCCAAAATGAAATGACAGCAACAGCTTTTGCCAAACAGGTGGGCGTTTCCAACGTCGCTGTTTGGAAGTGGCTGAACCGTGTCGCCATGCCAACGGGCAAGCACATGGTCCTTGTTGACCGGCTGACGGACGGACAGGTGACAAGCGCAGATTGGATCATTGATGAGCAAGAGCCAGCGTGACAAGGGCTACCGCACTGAAAACAACGTCCGCTTGAAGGCACTGGATCATGGTCTGGACGCCTACAGGGTGCCGCTGTCAGGTGGTGCCAGCATCAAGGGTGATGTTGTTGTTAGCAACGATGTCGATAAGTGGGTGCTTGAAATCAAATGCCGGGGCAACGGCTTTAAACAGATTTATGGCTGGCTGGAAGACAATGATGCGCTTGTTCTCAAAGCAGACAACAAGCGGGAGTTGGTTTGCCTGCCTATGGCTGACTTTTTCGACCTATTAGCGGGGCGGCACAATGGCAAAAAAGGTGAGTAGCGACGGCCTAAATTATTCGACGTATCTGGAGAAGACGCCGGATCATTGGATGCCGACCAAAAGAACAAAGCAAAGGACTTGCCTGCACTGTCGCAAGGACTTTGAGAGTTATCACGCTGGTAATCGCATCTGTTCGCACTGCGAAACACTCAACAGCTTCCAGAACAGCCGCAGCGGCTATGACACGACAGGGTTTTTGTCGAAGTGATTGTCAAACTCTCACGGCAAGAGAAGGCGCAGTGCTATCAGGCAAGCCGTATGCGCTGGCAGATGAACCGTGCAAGCGGTCTTGAGCGACAGCGGGTATCGCCAGAGGAAAGCGGTGACATTGATCTGCTTGGCATACAGGCAGAGTGCGCTGTTGCGAAGGCACTGATGCTGCCATTCAGCCCGTACCACCTTGGAATTGACAACGGCGCTGACCTTTTCGCTGGCGATGTAAGCATTGACGTGAAGGCACGGTTTCGCGGCAGCAACACATTGTTCCGTTCAGCAGAAAAGTTCCAAGCCGACGTGGTTGTGTCATGCGAGGAAGCACAAGGCGGCATCGGCATTGTGGGTTGGGCATCAAGGCAAAGGTTTCTTGAGCGCGCAAAGGACACGGACTTGGGGCATGGCAAGACACTGGCACTGCCAGACAGTGAATTGAGTGACATTGCGTCTTTGTGGCGTGAATTAACGGTGAGGCGGGTCAATGTGTGAGCGTTTTGCAGTCGCTGAGGAAGGTTTCCATGAATGTTACGTCGTGGACACGCTTCTAGACGCGAACGTGGCTGGACCGTTCCGCTATGTAGAGCAGGCAATCTATGAAGCGCGCCTGCTTGAACAGGAAGCATGTGAAGATGACTGACCAGTTCATAAATCGCAGCAGTTTGACCGAAAACTTCACCGTATTGCCCAATGCGCTGCTGAATGATGCACGGGTGAGCAGTGAAGGGCTGGCTTTGATGGTGTATCTGCTGTCAAAGCCGCTGTCATGGCAGCTATCGCCCGCCGAAATCCGCAAACGCTTCAAGTGGGGCAAGGACAAAGCGTACAAAGTCATCAGCGCATTGATCGAATGTGGCTACATCGTCAAGGATACGCAACGAGACAGTGGGAAATACGTCAGCCATGTCTATTTTATCTATGATACGCCTCAAATCTCACCATTTCCTGATTTACCGGAACCGGTAAAACCGGAACCGGCAAACAAGGACACTATAAAGAACAGAGATACTATCTGTAATACTACTGAAGAAAGAACAGAACCTAACAAAAGCGACGAATGGTTTGAAAAGTTCTGGTCACTGGTCGCTCACAAGCAGGCAAAGCCGCAGTGTAAAGCAAAGTTCTTGCGGGCAGCGAAAGATACTGATCCTGCGCTGATCGTGAAAGTCTATGAACAGCAGCTTCAAAGCCATCGAAGCAAAGGGAAAGGCGTGGAGTATTTCCGTCGCCCGCTGACGTGGCTCAATCAAGAGGCTTGGCACGATCCAATCGAAGCAAAGGATTTCACGGGTGCTGACACAAGGGAAGGGCGGGTCCATGCGCGGGTGCGTCATTGGATGAAAAACAAATACTGGAACGACGCTTGGGGATTCCCACCTGACCATCCTGGGGCAATGATTGAAACCAAAACAGCCTTGAAGGAATTGCAGCATGGCTAAAAAAAACAAAGCAAAGGTTTCTGAAAGCGTGGACGTGCTGCCAACGCCAGAACGAGGACAGCACAACAAGATCGAAACACAAGAAACGCGCAAGGCTGGCAAGCTGGTGCGGCGCGTGGTGGACGGCACAAGCTTGGATTATTATTTGCGGCACAAGATCATCACGCTTGAACAGCACGACGCTGGCACAAGACTCTATTCGCTATGGCGGCAAGCTGGCTTAGAACAGCGTATCACCAGCCGCCTGTCAGACATGCCAGCCGGGACAGGTGACGGCATGGCGTCAGAACGTGCGGCACATGCGTTTACCGATATCAAAAAGCTGCATAGGGAAATGGGCGGGCATCTGTACGCAATCGCGGCAGACATTGCTTGCCATAACCTAATGGCGACGGAATGGGCCGAAAGGAATGGGAAAAGCAAACGAGCCGCACCGGATTTAATGCGACTCGCTTTAGATGCGTTGGTTGATGCCTTCAAGCGGCTTTCCAGCTAATTTCTGCATCATATATTTTGGCTGATTTAGCCGCCACCTTTTCAGCTTCAGACTTACTCACATTAAACGCACGGCCGCTGACCATACCCTCGCCACGTTGCCAAGACACCAGGTCCACATTGTAGGTTTTGCCTGACCAATGCCTTGTTACTTTTACTTCATAGGTCATCACGCCACCCGCTGGACGAACACGCCGTCTGCGCCGTCAAGGCTATAGCGGAACGATTGAAACTTAACCGCCATGCCGTGCCGCTTGGCCCATTGGTTGCCGGTCTGACCAAGCTGGTTGCCGCGCATTGGCTTGTCAGGATTGCCGTCTGGCACAAAAAAGCCTTTGCCAGCTTCCAAATCTTGCCACGGATAAAGCTGTAGACCCGTGCGTTGTGTCTTCGGCTTTTCAACAGCGTCAATGATTTTGAATTTTGTCATTAGTCTTGTCTCCCGTTTCGGTTGGTTACTCATCAGGACGGGTTACCAATACCCGTCGACGGGTGGCAGGCCATGACAGCCTGCCGTGCTGTTACCAATATTTCGGGTCGCCACCTGTCAGGATCACCAGCAGGACGTACAACGCCGCCATCAGCGCCCAGAACAGGACGCCGGCGAAAATGTGTTCTAGCCATTCACGCATGGCTGGCCACCTTGTCGGCGAACATCTCCCCGCCTTGCGCCTCGATTTCCATTTCGTAATGGTTCCGCATTGAACGGGCGACAATCTCCCGGCAGGGCTTAGGGAAACAGCCGCGCACGGTTCCGCCGTGAAGCTGGCAATATTTGCGTGCAGCTTCATCAATCAGATACAGCCACAACCGCACTGCCTTTTCTCTGTCATAGTCGCCCTTGACCATGCGGCGCTGCATGTTCTTGACGATGGGGACAATGCGCTGGCGGTACAGGTCGCGGTCATTCTCGGTGAATAGCTCCAACTCCCGCGCTTCATGTTCATACGTCATGACGCGACCCTTTCCTTGCCGCATAGCAGGGCAATGTCGTCTAAGTATTCACGGGTTTCGGTGATCTTCTCCATTGTGCGGTCAATGAACCGCTGGCGGCATTGCTGGCGAACGTCGGCAACAATCGCTTGCGCGGTATCAATGAAGAATTGTCCATGGTCGTCGTCTAGCTTTTTGCGGGCGGCGGCGGTTAGACATTGCCCGTTAAGCTTGCGGAAATTTGGGTCGCTTAATTCCACATAACGCCTTGCTGTGACGTACAGGTGCATCCGTCTTCCCGTTGGGTGCATTTTACCGACATGGAAATTGACGACAAATCGCAGTTGTTCATAGCGCACGCCATTTAGCGTTATCCATTCGTCATAGTTGGCGAATTGCACGGCGTCGTTGGCGGCGTCAACCTTCTCTAATTCACTGGCAAACTTGCGCTTGGCGCGGCCATAATCCAAATCTTGTCCGGTGATGTAGTTGGGCGAATGGCCGTCAAAGCTGGCGGTAAATGTGACGGGCTGGCCGTCGATGTTTGTTTTGATGTTCATGTCGTCACCCCGTCCAAAATGTCTGCGATTGCGCTTTGATGCCGCGCGGTGTGGTGGAAGCCCATTTGAAGGCAACGCGCTGCACGTTGGCGGATAGCGTTAGCCGCGCCGTGTCGCGCAATGTCGGAATTGCTAATGCTCACATAGCGGAACGGATTACCGCGAACTTTGAACAGGGTGCGGCGGCTTTCCTGTTTGATGAAAAGGCGCGGTTTCATGATGCCACCGCCTCGCGCTTGAAGCGCTTCAAGAATGTGCGAAGCTGGCGCGCCTCGCGCTGATAGTCAGGGTCGAGCTGGTTGTAAGGGTCGTTGCAGATATCAAGCCGGTTGTCCGCTTCACGAATGATTGCATCATCGACATAATGCTCATTCACCTCGGCGACGATGTCGTCATAGCCAGTGGCTTTGATTAAACCGTCCTCAACATCAATTTCGGTAAACTGATAAACGAGCGCGTCACATTTGAACGCTGCCTTTACGATTGGGCGTAGTTTTTGAGCCATTTTTTGTGTCTCCCGTTTTGGTTACCCACATAATATGCGCTTAACCAGTGGGTAATACAAGTAAGAAAACGCATAAAACGGGTAAAAAATGCTTTAACGTCACGCGCGTTTGCAGTAACGTGAGGCTAGTGTTGAACGATTGCGCCAGAAATGGCGCTTTTTTTATGCGGGTTATTTGACGGGTAAGTTATGGGCAGGCGCAAGAAATACACAGAAGAACATTGGAATGAGTTTCTGTTTCGCATTTCTGAAGGCGCGAAGGCTAAGAAGCTGTCGTATGAAAAGGACATGCCAAGCTGGCGCTTGATATCTGACAAGCTGAACAGCGACGAACAATTCGCGCGCAAGTATTCGCTGGCGTTGGAGAACCGCGCAGAAATCTATTTCGATGAAGTGGACGAATTAGCGAAGAAAGTTGAAAACGGGGAAATATGTCCCAATGCTGGCCGGGTGGCTATTGATGCAAAGAAGTGGCAAGCGGCAACAAACGCACCAAAAAAGTTTGGCGGGCTGCATCGGCATGAAATCAAGCATACTGGAACAGATTACATTCAAGCTTTGAAGGTGATTGCAGAAGAAAAGCAAGCAACCGAAAGTAATACACCACGCGCGCAAGGCATTGCTGAAACAGACACAGACAGTAAGCAATCGCTGCATTGATCGACTGTCTGTCACTGGCTGGCGTTGGCTATCCTGTTGATATCAAACAAATCTAATCCCGTCTGCTAGGGGATTGGTGCCGAAAACTGGCGGAATCCTGCCAGATCGGCGCGACACCCCCCCCAGCAAAATTTACCGGGGGCATTTATTATTTATATATCCCCCTACCAAACTCAGGCGTTATGACAGACGACATACACAAAATCCTGCGTGAGTTGCACGACGATCCTGAGATGTTCGTCAAGCATGTTCTTCATGCTGTTCCGCAGCAGTGGCAGGCTGATGCTTTGCGTGCGGTTCGCGATAACAGCAAGGTTGCTATCAAGTCTGGACATGGTGTGGGCAAGACGGCTTTTCTGTCGTGGCTTGTGCTGTGGTGGCTGTTGACGCGCTACCCCACCAAGGTTGTGTGTACGGCCAACACTGCTCACCAGTTGTCGGATGTTTTGTGGACAGAGATTGATCGTTGGGCGCGTGGCATGCACCCCGGCTTCAAGGATCGTTTGAACTTCAAGGCAGACAAGATCAGTTTAGAGGGTGCTAACGACAGTTTTGCTGTGGCCCGTACAAGCCGTAGGGAGTCGCCAGAGGCGCTTCAGGGCTTTCACAGTGATAATATGCTGATTTTGGTAGATGAGGCTTCTGGCGTCCCTGACGTGGTGTTTCAGGTGGGTGAGGGTGCCATGAGTACCCCCGGTGCTAAGACGGTGCTTACGGGCAACCCCACCCGTTCTGATGGGTTTTTCTTTGAGGCGTTCCACAGCAATCGTGAGCAGTGGCATTGCATGACGGTGAGTTGTGAGGATGCTGACACGGTTGATGAGAAGTTTATTGACAGCATGGAAGCGCAGTATGGGCGTGAGAGCAGTGTGTTTGCTGTTCGCGTGCTTGGTGAGTTTCCGAGCCAGTCTGACGATGTTTTGTTGCCGTTGCATTTGGTTGAGAGTGCGATAGGGCGTGAGGTTGAGGCATCGCCTACGACGCCGGTTGTTTGGGCATTGGATGTGGCTCGTTTCGGCAGTGACAGGTCTGCGTTGTGCAAGCGGCGCGGTCAGGAGTTGTTAGAGCCGGTCAAGACTTGGCAGAACAAGGATTTGATGGAACTGGCTGGCATCGTGCTGACGGAGTACGAGGCGTGTCGGTATATGGACCGGCCAACGGAGATTTATGTTGATGCTATTGGCATTGGTGCGGGTCTTGCGGACAGGCTTGCGGAGCTTGATCTACCGGCTGTGTCGATTGCTGTATCTGAAAGTCCTGCTCTTAGGGATAAGTTTGGCAGGCTTCGTGACGAGTTGTTCTGGCGGGCGCGTGAGTGGTTTGAAGGCCGCGATGTGGTTTTACCGCCGGATGACGCGCTAGTGCAGGAATTGACTGGTATTCGATATAAATACCTGTCTAACGGCAAATTGAAGATTGAGAGCAAGGACGAGATGAAGCGTCGTGGCAAGCGTTCACCGGACGTTGCTGATGCTTTTGTGCTGACCTTTGCTGGTGAGGGTGTGATGGCATCTGGTGCTATGAGCCGTTGGAACAGCCGCACCCCCCTCAAGGCAAATACGGGCTGGATTGTATGACCAATGTTGTGGATTTTCCCGACCAGGGTGTGCCGGATGAGGCGCTTGATGATGAGCGTGTGAATTACATTGCTCATCAGCTTACATGCTTCATGGCAGGCATAGATACGATGACTGAGGTGACATGGCCTGAGATTTTCCGTGGCGCTCTCTTGGCAACGATATTTGCCGGTCAGACGGCTGGGTATGAGCCGGATGAGGTAGAGGATGCTTTTCATAGCATGAGGATTCAAGATGGCGACGACTAAGGATGTCAAGCGCACGCCGTCTGGCAAACTGACGTATCGCGGCGAGACGTTTTCTGGATTTAACAAACCCAAGCGCACGCCGGGTAAAAGCAAGAAAAGTGCTGTTCTTGCGAAGAAGGGCAATGAGGTGAAGCTGGTCCGTTTTGGCGATCCGAATATGAGCATTAAGAAGGATCAGCCGGGTCGGCGTTCAAACTTTCGTGCGCGGCATAGCTGCGATACCGCGAAGGACAAATTCAGCGCCCGTTATTGGAGTTGTAAAGCATGGTGAACAAAGAGCCTAATTTTGACGTGATGTCGCCAAAAGAGCGGCGGCATTGGGAAGCTGAGAACGGGAAGAAGATACCGGTACAAGAACTGGTCCTTCCAGAGCCAGAGCCAATGAATGTGATGACCACCAAGGGTGTGGCCAAAACCAGTGCAAAGGCGAAAAAGCCTGCTGCCAAAGCGAAAAAGAAGGGAAGCAAGTGATGAATTATAACGGCAAGTCCAAGAAAAAGGGCAAGAAGGCTAAAGGTATTCGTCTGCAAAGCGGTAAATTCTGCTCTGCATAATGCTTTATGTGAAAACTCTGAGAAGGCCGCGCGCACCAATGCCTGCGGCCTTTTGTGTATGCGCTGAGTGCGTAACGCCCAAGTTATGCAAGTCGGGAGAGATATGTGACGGGAAAACGCAAGTCCACCAGCGTCCCGAAAGACAAACGAACCGGAGTGCCAAAAAAGTATCTGGCAGGCGCAAAAAACAAGTCGGCAAAAGCAGCAGAAATCAAACGGACAGCGCGCGCGTATCGGCAGGGTAAGCCGATTAACGTCGCAGCAGTCAGTAGGTCGAGGGCAGCACAAAATGGCAGCACGCAAGCCTCTAAGCGAAAAAACAAAAGCCGCACTGCGTAAGAAAGCAGAAGGATCACGCTTTACTTACGGGCAGTTGGCACAGGTCTATCGTCGTGGCCAAGGTGCGTATCTGTCCAGCGGCAGTAGGAATGTGCCAATGGCAGCTTGGGCGATGGGCCGCGTAAATTCTTTCGTAAGTGGAAAGGGTGGTGCGCGTGCTGCTGACAAAGACATTATCAAGAAGAAGCGCGGTACAAGCACATGATGGATGATGAACAGTTAGGCAGCATCATCTCTGGTGAGATTACTGATGCGCTGAACCACTATGACCAAGAGTTTTCAGCCAAACGCATCAAGGCATTGGACTATTATCTGGCTGAACCTCTTGGCAACGAGGTTGAGGGCAAGAGCCAAGTCATCAGCCAAGAGTTTGCCGACACAGTTGAGCAAATCATGCCGTCGCTTATGCGTATCTTTACAGCAAGCGATAAGTATGTGCGCTTTGCTGCGCGTACCGCAGAGGATGAGCCACGCGCTGAACAGGCGAGTGATTACGTCAATTACATCATCAATCACGACAACCCCGGCTTCCGTATTCTAAGCCATTGGTTCCGTGATGCCCTGATGTTTGGTTTGGGCGCGGTCAAGTTTTACTATGACGACACGACGACAGTTGAAGAAGCGACGTATGAAAACCTGACAGAAGGTGAAATCACCCTATTACTGGCAAATCCTGACGTAGAGTTGGTGAGCCAGCGCGAGAATATGACGACCATTATCGGTGATGATGGTGCGGATGTTGAGGTGGTTGAAAGCTACAATCTCAAGATCAGGGTCAAAAAGGTCAGTGGCAGGATACGCATCGACAATATCCCGCCAGAAGAATTTATGTTCAACAAGCGGGCAAAGTCACTGGATGATGCTCGTTTTGTCTGTCATCGCACAACCATGACCATCAGTGACTTGGTGAGCATGGGCTACGATCAGGATGAGATTGAGGCACATGCGGGCTATCCGCAGCTTGAGGTGGAGCAGGAGCGGCATGTCCGCTTTGGCGACATTGAGGCAGGCACAGAGACACAATCTGCTGATCCGTCACAGCGAGAAGTGGCTGTCTATGACAGTATCATCTTGGCTGATGTCGATGAGGATGGTGTAGCAGAGCGCCGCCGGGTGCTGTCGATTGGTGACAGCGGGCAGCATATTCTGGAAAACGAGGTGACTGATTTCATCCCGTTTGCTGTCATCTCGCCCATTATGATGCCGCACCGGCTTGTTGGCCGGTCTATCTTTGATCTGACTGAGGACTTGCAAGTTATCAAGTCCACACTGATGCGTCAGTACCTTGATGCCACATATCTAACGGTCAATCCGCGTACAATCGCTGTCGAAGGCATGGTCAACCTTGATGACCTGTTGGACGGCACAGCGGGGGGCATCGTGCGGGTGCGCCAGCCGGGGGCGGTTCAAACGCTCTCTGGGCAGGGTGTGGGCAGCGAGGTTCAGCCGCTTATGCGTTATCTGGACGAGGTGAAGGAATCTCGTACAGGCATGAGCAAGGCATCCCAAGGTCTTGATGCCAATGCCCTTCAAAGCACTACGGCCAGTGCCGTGTCTGCAACGGTGCGTGGCGCGCAGGCCAAGCTTGAGAGTTATGCGCGTACATTCGCAGAGACGGGTGTTAAGGACTTGTTCCGTGGCATCCTAAAGCTGGTTGCAGAGTATCAGCAGCAAGAGCGGATTGTGCGGCTGCGTAACGAGTTTGTGCCGATTGATCCGCGTGAGTTTGACAGCGAGTTTGATGTCATCGTGAATGTCGGCCTTGGCACGGCAGATGATGAGCAAAAGATTGCTTTCATCCAAGCCATGATGGCCGAAGGCAAGACCATCCTTGGCCAGCTTGGGCCGGACAACCCGCTGTGCGGCCTGCCTCAATATGCGGCGATGCTGCAAGAGATTGTCGAGATTGGCGGCTTCAAGGACACTGGACGGTTCTTCAACACACCGCAGGCGGTGGCTCAAGATGTGGCAATGCGTCAGCAGCAGCAACAGCAGCAGTCACAAAGCCCTGAGATGATAAAAATCCAGCAGGAGTTTGAATTGAAGAAGGCCAAGATGGAGCAGGAAATCGCCTTGGCTAGAGAGAAGATGCAGGCCGATTTGGAATTGCGCCGTCAGGAATTGATTTTAGAGGCACAGCTTCGTCAGCAAGAGGCGGCGCTGGGTGCCAATATAAGCACTAATCTGCCACGCGCATGATTTCGTTTGGCAATCTTTGTGAATTTTTAGCCACGTCTAACACCTACGATGATTGGACGATGGCGCGGATCAAGCGTCAGTTTGTCAAGCCGATGGATTTGAAGCAGGCAATGGCTTTCAAGCGCGATGGCCGTGTGGTGGGGTTCACAACCTGGGCATTTGTTGGCGATGACATATTGCTTCAATTGCTGCGCGGTGAGCGGGCGGTAGCCCCAAACGAGTGGAAATCGGGTGAAAACGTATTCTTTGCGGATTTCATAGCGCCCTACGGCGATACGCCGTGGATGGCGTTGAAGTTGCGCGCCAAGTTTGCTGACGATTTGGGCAAGGGTGTTCGCGGGCATTATTACCGGCGAGAACGAGGTAAGGCAGGGCATGTTAGAGCAAAAGTTTCTTGACCGATTTGACATGGAGCGGCGCATACAGTCGCGCCTGTTCTGTTTCGGTAGCGGTGCATCTGATGACGATGGTGGCGGTGGTAGCGATGATAATGACAATTATCTCGTAGAGGCTGGTCGAGGTAGAACAACATCTTCGCCAGCACCGGTAAGAAGCGTTGCGCCGCCACAGGACGACAGCCCTGATCCGGCACAGCGGCTTGGTTCGGTTGTTGGGATACCGCCCACATTAGTTGAGATTGCACAGTCGGCATCGCCAGAAGTAAGGGCTGCTAACTCTGCTGCCAATGACGCGGCTTTTGACAGGTTTTTCGCACAACAGCCGACGGTGACAAATCTTGGCAATGTGGCCGCTGCCCCACAGTTGTCGCTTGGCTCAAATATTGTTGATTTGGGTGGTGAGGCGTTTGATGCAAACACAGGCGTTTCTATGCCACCAGCCCCCGTCACGATGATGAATATGGGGTTGGATGTAGGGCCGGGCTTTGACGTGCCTTCAGTCTTGCCTTCGTCTGCCACAGAAGCAGCTTTAATTGACGCTCAAGCAACAGACGAAACGGTCAATGCTGACCTTTATCGTCAACGCGCCGATGCCGCAGCGGCTAGAATGGGGCTGATGGGAGAACTGGCGAAATCTGGCATTGTCGGAGCTGATGCGGATCAGCTTGCGCGGCAGGCTTCGCAAAGCCGTTCTATGATGGTCGGCACCCCAGAGATGGGCTTCACGCCGGGACAACTTGC
>Ga0181422_1000249_pt1 | contig 17276 bp, 16 predicted proteins | sample 45SPOviralmetaG_FD_130147 | JGI IMG/M metagenome (GOLD analysis project Ga0181422, IMG submission 130147) | Marine viral communities from the oligotrophic San Pedro Time Series (SPOT) site, San Pedro Channel, CA, USA - 45 SPOT_SRF_2013-07-18 | ecosystem: Environmental > Aquatic > Marine > Strait...
AAAGATTTTATAAGTGAATTGCCACCATTAATTTTACCCAATACTGGAAATATGGGTATTCCTATTTGTTTATTTGCTTATGGAACTGCTGGGCTAGGGGTTGCATCTGCTATTGCATCAGTAATTATTCTTCTTCACTTTACGCTTGGAGTTTTATTGGCAAAAAAAAGTTTTTCATTTGATATTTTAATTAAGAATATGCCTATTTATGGAATAATTGTTTCAGTCATATTTTTATATTTTGAATGGAATGTTCCTGGATATTTAGAAAACACTACTTTTTTACTTACATACGCTACAATATTTTTAGTTTTAATGTCATTAGGTATTGCACTATCAAGATTAAAAGTAGTGTCTTGGACCCATGCATCAATTCTAGGAGCAGTTAGAGTAATTATTGGACCTTTAATAGGATTTGGATTAATTAAATTTCTTAATTTAACTGGGTTTGCTGCTGGTGTTCTTTTAATTCAATCATGTATGCCAAGTGCTGTTTTAACTTATTTAGTAGGCTCAATGTATTCAGAGAGAAAGGTAGTCGATAGCGTAGCAAGTGTTATCGTGACATCTACTGTTATGTCATTCATCACTATCCCAATTGTAGTTTTTTTTAGTCTTAAATATTTTCAATAAATACAGTAACTTACAACATGTAATTAAAGTAATATGCAAAGTAATAGGTAAGTATTATTTATATATATAATAAAAAATGTAAATAAACATTGAAAAATAGAACTTATTTAAGCTAAAAAAAGAAATAAATAGTTGCTAAAAGGTGTTTAAAATTAAGGTTTTACAAGATAAACTCTTAATTAATTTAAAACTGATAGTTTAAATCCAACAAAATAGGGTGTTTTAGACTGTTCTTAAAGTAGCAATAATCAATAATTCTACAAGCTTTGCGTGTAATGAATATAGCGTTTAAACGGCCATAGAGGGTGTTTTTTTTGCAATTATTGATTTTAGAGTACAACTAACTGGTGTGTGGTTAAAAAAAACAATGAAATAGGGGCTAATAGACCCGATCGCCCGTCAAATAACAATTCTAGAGCCTTATACCTTCTTTTTTAAGTAAAAATCTCTTTGTTTTTACTCCTCCTTTGCCTGAATATCCTCCTAGCGACCCATCAGATCTAATAACTCTATGGCAAGGAATTTTGGGCGCATAAGGGTTTTTTCCGATAGCATTGGCCACAGCACGAACAGCAAGTGGTTTTCCTATGCCTTTTGCCACCTGAGAATAGGTTTTAACGCTTCCACGTGGTATTTTCCTCAAATAAGCCCACACTTTTAACTGAAATTCAGTGCCTGTGATCTTCATTAGTCGAAAATAAGGTAAATTGTTAGAGATATGCCTGTTAAAAGGGTTATTATTAAGCCTAAAGCTATCATTTTTTTGCCTTTTGAGCTTGAATTAGTCCAGAAATACGAGATGCCATAAACTGCAGCTATAAACACCGCTATGGGAAGAATAAATTTTATCATGATCTACAAAATTATACGTATTGACATCTAAAATCACTTAATATATTATTTCCGATAATTTATGGTTATCGGAAATTATGAATGATTTAACAACTGAAATTAAAAAACTTGAAATTGAAACTTTAGATAATTTAAAACTATCAAAAGCTAAAAATACAATTAGAGCTTATAAATCTGATTTTAATGACTTTACTTTATTTTGTTCAAAGCATGGAATGAAAAGTTTGCCATCAAACCCAAAGATAGTTTCTCTTTATCTTACTCATTTATCAAAACAATCTAAATACAGTACTTTAAAAAGACGATTAGCCTCTATTAATATGATGCACAGATATAAAGGGCATTATTTAGATGCCAAGCATCCAATAATTGTTGAAAACTTATTAGGCATTAAAAGACAAATAGGTGTTCATCAAAAAGCAAAAAAACCGTTATTATTTAATGATTTAAAAAAAATAATTAAAGTAATTAATGGTTCTGAGTCAAATGAATATAAGAAATTAAGAGATAAATCAGTAATTCTAATTGGATTTTCTGGCGGTTTTAGAAGATCAGAATTGGTTTCTATTACAAGAGATGATGTTGAATTTGTTAATGAAGGAGTAAAAATATTTGTTAAAAAATCTAAATCAGACCAATCTGGAGAGGGAATGACAAAAGCAATCCCTACTTTTAAATATATTGAATATTGCCCTGTTCATCACCTTAAAAACTGGATGTTTGAAAACAAAAATAAGTTAGTTTTTCCTATATCTGACAAAAATGTAGCTTTGATAATTAAAAAATACGCTTTAAGCGCAGGGCTAGACGAAAAAAAATATGCTGGTCACAGCCTTAGATCCGGTTTTGCTACAACAACAGCAGAATATGGAGCTAATGAAAGAAATATTATGGCTATGACAGGTCATAAATCTGTAGATATGGTTCGAAGATATATTAAAGAAGCTGATTTATTCAAAAATAACGCTTTAAATAAAATTTCAAATAAATAAAAAATGAGATTAAAATTTTAAAATCTTATCAATAAAATTTTCACTTTTAACGCCATAGAACAAAATTTTATCATAAATTTCATTAATGTCTAAATTTAAAAAATTATTTTGGTTAAAGATACATTCCCCACTTTCAATTGGCGGAATAGTAGCGTTTAAATTATCAGTGTGATTATCGTACCAGTTAGTTCCTAATATTATCATTGGATGATTGTAAGCAGCTAATACCCACATAGATCCTGAGTCTGTTCCTATAGCTAGTTTACTACCCAAAGAAATCTTAATTTGATTAAAAAAATCAAGGTCTGTTAAATTATGATAATATTTTTTATTTTCAGATAATTTGGGTTCTTTGAAGTAACCAAAATGATAAACACTAATAGAATTGTCAGTTAATCTTGATACCAACCTACTCCACCATTCTTCTGATGGATTGCGGTTTTTGCTTCTTCCGTAACCGGCAAAAGGCCATATTGCCAATGATTTACTTAAAATCTTATTCCGTTTTGACTCCACTTTATCATATGTATAAGCAGCTTTTTTTTGCTCAACTTCAAATCCAGGGTCAAACCATTTCTGAAGATAAGGAATTTTTTCTTTGCTTGTTAAGGTTTCATTCAGATCTGTAATGCCAGACATTAAAGCCGTTTCATCAATACAAGATCTATGATTATACCAATGCTTATTGTCGTGTTGTCGATTTAAAATCTTTTTATTTTTAAGATCTAGTTTCGTAGTAATAATGTCACATTCTGATGCAACTTTAAAATCATTAGAATTAAATGAACTCCATTCTCCAGAAATACGAATTTTATCTATATCAGGATGATTAAAAAAAAGTGGCGCACAGTAAGATATTTTTTTGTGTATTACAAAGTTTATGTAAGAATTTTTATATTTTTTTTTAAAATATACTAATTGCGGTAGGCTCATAATTAGATCACCAATTAAGCTAAATGAGGTTCCCCAAATTTTAATCATACATTAACTTTCTCTAAATGAATTGTGAGCAAATATTAAATCAGAATGTAGCCAATTTACCATATGGTATTCATTTTTAATCATTAATTTATAAATTTCGGAGTTAATTATATTTAATAAATCAAAGTTTTTAATTTCAATTTTTTTTAGACTGGTATCCAGGTATTCAATTACAATGATACTTGGTTTATATTTTTTTATATTTAATCCTTTTATAACTTCAAGCTCATGACCTTCCACATCAATAGATATAAAGTCTATTTTCTTATCTTTATATGGAGAGTTTTCAATTATAGAGTCTAAAGTATCAGATTTAATTTTTTTTACTTTTTCTGAGGAATATAAATTTTGATTTTGAGCAGTTCTAATCATATTAATAGGAGATTTTTCGTGAAAGTTTATATATTCTAACTCTGTTTGTTTGGAGGAAACAGCCAAATTAAGATTTACGTCTCTTTTTCTAAATAAATTGAATAATTCGATTGATTTTTCATCTATATCTATATTTATACCCTGCCATCCTTTTTTGTTAAGAAGATAGGTGTTGTTGTTATACACCGGATGATTACAGCCCACATCTATATAAATGCCATTCTCTTTTTTGAAAATATAATCAACTATCAAATCAATACTTGTAAGAGAATAGGATATTTTTTTAGATTTAATCTTTCTATTTAAGTAGCTTGGGAATTCCTTGATAAAATTAATCATCTAAACCTCTTTGAAATAGTTATAATTTGTTTAAATATAGATTGTAATTTATTTTTTTTATTAAAATTGGATTTATAAACGAATTTATGTTGAGTATTTAATGGTTTCCAGCAACTATACCATTTTAGATCTTTTTTATTAATAATATCAATAATATTAGTTTTATTTGAACCTGATATTTGAACCAAAAAACCAGAATGACAACTAATTGAATATGATGACATTGCTATTATTCTCTCAAATATTGGCAGATTTAAATTTTCTAAAAAAATTATTTTTTTATTTACTCTCAATTTTTTTTTAAGAGTTCTATAATATATATCTTTAATTTTGTTTGAAGTAATTACTATCTTTTTATTAGCTTTCTTTTGAAAATTTACTAATTCTTTTGAAAAATCTTTTTCTATATCAATTATATCATTCCATTTATCATCAAGATGAATCAATATGAATTGAGATTTTATTTTTTTATTAAATAATTTTTTTGAGTATAAAATATTTTTTTTCTTAATTTCATAAAAATAATTATCTTTTGAACTAATTTTCAGGTTTAAATTATTTGCTAATTTTATTAATAAAGAAGGCAAATGTTCTACATTAGATAAATTTTTCTTACTTGTAAAAGTCTCAAATTTATCAAAAACTAAATAGTTATAGATAAAATTTGGTTTTGACCATTTAAATTTAATAATAAAATTAAAAAAATTGAATATATAAGAGACCCCGTATTTTTTATTTGCCTTTAGAAAAAAATTTACAAAATTAGAAAAAGATTTACCATCTAAGCTTAAAGAACAGTAATAATTATACTTCAATATATTATTAATAATTGAGAGTTTTTTAAAAAATGAGCTCTGTTTATCGTATATAAAAACTTTGTTTATAGTTTTGTAAGAATTAATTAACCTTTTATTATATGGAGATCCAACTAATGTTATATGTGAGTCTTTAAATTTATCTTTTATTGCTTTTATAATATTCGTAATTATTAAAAAGTCCCCTAATCTATCGGTTCTGAATATAATAAATTTTTTCATCAAATTTTAAATTTTAAAATTTTCTTTCTATAACCTAATTGCCTGAGTAAACTTATATTAGCAAATAATCCCGGATATTCTTTATTTTCGAATATCAATTTATTCTTAAAGTTATATTTATTTTTTATTAACTTAACTAAATTGATCAAATTTAATCGTTTACCGCTACCAACATTTATTACTTTAGGAACTTTTTTATTTAATATAAAATAAAGAATTTCACAAAGCTGTTCTAGATTGATGTAATCTCTAAAAGTATTGATCTTATTAATTTTTAAAATTTTATTTTTATTTTTCATTTTTTTTTTAAGATCTTGAATAAAAAAACCTTTACCATGTTTGTATGAATAAAAATTAAAAATTCTAGCAACACCAACTTTAAATTTCATTTTTTTAAAATTTTTAAAAATAAAATCTTCCACCTTCTTTTTGGAATTCCCGTAAACAGTTAATGGTTTTCGAATTGAATTTTCCGATAAAGCTTTTAAAGAAGTTTTGTATACATGCGATGAAGAAGAAAATAAAAAATATTTAAAATACTTTAAATTGGTTTTATTCAATATTTTTATAATACTAATAGCAGCCGATGAATTAATTTTGTATGTTTTTGCAGGATTATAATTAGTTTTATCAATAGACGATATAGCAGCTAAGTGGATAAAATACTGAATATCAAGATTCTTTTGTAACCATGACTTAAATTTCTTTTTATTTTCAATTTTATCTTTGTAAATTCTAAAAATGACTTTAGATTTATACTTTTTGATAAACTGACTGCCAAGAGCCCCTTTTGCCCCTGTAATTCCAATAATTTTTTTAGATACTTTGTTCAAAAGCTTTTATTATTTTTTTAACAAAAATATTATTTATTTTTTTTGTAGGTAAACCTATAAAAAAACCATGATCATTAACTATATCTGAATTTAAAAATTTTACTCTATTAAGAAGTTTATATTTTTTTACAGATGGTTGTCTTATAAAATTCCCACTTATGATAGGTCTAGTTTCAATACCTTTTTTTTCAATATTTTGAATGAATTTTTTTCGATTATTTTTATTTTTAATATAAACAGGTATACCAAACCAAGAAGGCCTGACGTTTTTGTTAGCCTCTATAAAATTAAAATTGTCATTAATAATCTTACTTTTTTTTAGAGCATTGACAATCAAATTTCTATTTTTATTTCTAAGAGATATAAAACTATTCATATCATTAAATTGACTTAACCCGATTGAAGCTGAAATATCCGTTGGTCTTAAATTAAAACCAGAATTAAAAAATATAAATCTTGAATCTAAATGTTTATTTTTGCTGGAGATTTTTTTTTCATTTTTTAAACCTCTAGACCATCCATGTGATCTAAGAGTTTTAAGAATTTCATAATCTTCTGAATTTCTACAAGTAATCATACCACCTTCGCCTGAGGATATTTGATGAGATGAATAAAAAGAAAATGACGAAAATTCACCAAATGTTCCTAAAAATTTATCTTTATATTTTGATCCAAGTGACTCACAAGTGTCTTCAATTAAAATTATATTTTTTTTCTTAATAATTTTCATTAGTTCATTCATATTCGTTGAATTTCCTAAAACATGCACCAACATTAAAGCTTTTGTTTTATTATTAATTTTTTTTAATAAATCTTTGATGTCAATATTTAAAGTAACTGGATCAATATCAACAAAAACAGGCTTTAAACCAGATTGTATTATAGGCCACAAAGATGTTGACCAACAAACAGTTGGAATTAGTACCGAGTCTCCTTTTTTTAACCTAGTCTTCCGATATGGATTTATTAGACATTGAAGTGCTAAAAGATTAGCTGATGATCCCGAATTTACCATTAATGAAAATTTTGTTTTTATTTTCTTTGTAAATCTGTCTTCAAAGTTTTTCGTATGTTTCCCAATAGTAATTTTACCTGTTTTTATTACTTCAATAGCTTTATTAAGATCTTTTTTTCTGTAAGGGTTTTCAAGGAGAGGGTAAAAAAAGCTTTTTGGCATTAACTATTTTCTAATTCAGAAGAAATCATGTCCTCTATTAAATCATCAGTTTTATATATGGGTTTCCATTTCAGTAATTTTTTTGCTTTAGAAAAATCACCTTTCAGGAAATCAACTTCAGAAGGTCTAAAATATTTCTTATCTATTTCAACTATAATTTTCTTATTATTCTGATCAATCCCTTTTTCACTTTCTCCCTTGCCAGTCCATTTAAGTTTTATATTAAGTTTTTTTGCTACTTTATTTACAAATTCTTTTACTGTTGTTTCTTTATTTGTCGCTATTACCCAGTCATCAGGTTTTTTATATTGTAAGATTTTCCACATTGATACAGCATAGTCTTTTGCGTGCCCCCAATCCCTAACAGCGTATAAATTACCTAATGTTAATTTCTTTTGAAATCCATTTTTGATACGTACTAACCCTTGAATGATTTTTTTAGTTACAAATGTTGGTCCTCGTCTAGGAGACTCATGATTAAATAAAATACCATTTGAGGCAAAAATTCCAAATGCTTCACGATAATGTACGGCTGCATGGAAAGCGAAAACTTTTGAAACACCGTATACAGATCTTGGATGAAAAGGTGTAAATTCATTTAAAGAACTTCTTTTTTTAACTAATCCATACATTTCCGAACTTGATGCTTGATAATATTTAGTTCTTTTTAATTTTAATATTCTTATAGCTTCTAAAATTCTAAGAGCACCCAGTGCGGTTATATCTGCTGTGTACTCAGGTATATCAAAAGATACTCTAACATGGCTTTGAGCTGCAAGATTATAAATTTCATCTGGTTTTACTTTATTGATTATATTTAATGTACTTGTACCATCTGAAATATCTCCATAATGTATAAAAAAATTTTTATTAGAAAAATTCAAACTATCGAACAAGTGATCAATTCTCTCTGTGTTAGCACTTGAAGATCTTCTTTTTACTCCATGAATAATATAATTTTTTTTTAAAAGTAATTCAGCAAGATAAGAACCATCTTGACCTGTTATGCCGAATATAAGCGCCTTCTTCCTTTTTTTTATTTTTCCCATAAATATTTTTTATTTGATTTTATATCTAATGTTTTATCTATAATATATTCTGACACAAGATCTGAATTAAAATATTTCATATATTTTAACTTACCGTTTCTAGCTATTTTCATACGTAACTTTTAATCAGATGATATTTTAATAATCTTTTCAGATAAATCATTTACAGAACGATAAAAAACCATCTCATTTTTATTAAAAAAATTTTTATAATCTGTTTTTTCATCAATAAGGCAAACGAGACCATTGCCTACAATTTGAGTAATTCTATCACTGCTATAGTACTTTATTGCTTCTCCTCTGCTTAGATTTAAACCCATTTTTGCGTTTGATATAGTTTTAAAATAATGGTCAGCCCAAATTGGCTGAACTTTATCTATCCCATAAATATCAAATTTAACATTTGGAGTGTTTAATTTTAAATTGTTGAGAAAAAGTATTCTATCATCAGTCTTACCTGATTTTAGAACCCCTCTATGAACGCCATGACTTAATGCAAAAAATACGTCCACATTACAAGATTTATTGAAATTATTAAGCGTTTCAAAAGATTTGTCACTTGGATTTGGAATATAAAAACTATTTTTATTATTAAGAAAAGTTAATACATCTGGACTTGTTGTTAAAAACGTTGAGTCAACAACATCTATTTTATCTAATATTCTATCTTTATTTCTTTCGTAATCTGGTCCTTTTTTATTCAACGGATCTAAAAACCATTGGCAAAACTTAGTATTAGGGTAATCTTCTCTTAGCTCTGATATTTGATCTTTAGAAATCAAATCTGCATGACCTAATACTATTAGATCAGGTTTATAATTGTAACAAGTTTTTTTTAATTTATCGTTTAAAGTTTTAGCACCTTTTATATCACTTAATGATTTATAATATTTTTGAATATCACGATCACTAAATCCTAAAACACTATGCCCCTGTCTAATAAACCCATTATTAATTCTTCTTCCTGTATTAAAAAAAAGTCTTCCATCTAAACGTTCATTAAAATTAGTTATGTGAAGTATTCTTAATGATCTTTTAATTTTTTTTGAAAGAAAAAAAGTATTTATAAGTAGTTTCTCATCTCTGTAGTTATCAATCATTTTCGTTACAAAATCATGAGTGAGGTAGAAATTTTTTATTGATAAAGTTTGTAATCTTTTTCTTTGATTTACATTTTGAATTAAATTTGAAATTTCTTTTGTTAATTCCTTAACAGTTAATGATCGTAATATTTTTGCATTAGTAATAGTTTCAGGTAAACCACCTTTATTTGTTATGATAACAGCGCAACCATTAGCAGATGCTTCTAAACTAGTTCTCCCAAAGGGTTCTTCCCATCTTGAGCATGCAACAGCAATGCTTGATTTTTTAAAAATTTTTAGTACTTCATCATGATTAAGAAATCCAAGTAAGTTAGCGTTTTTATGATTTAGTTCAATTTTTTCCCTTTTTTCATCTCCAATAATTTTTGCTTCCCAATTAGGATATGAGTTGAGAATCTTTTTTATGGAGTCGGCGAAAATATCATATCCTTTTGCTTTATTAAGTTTACCTACAAAAGTAATCCAATTTTTCTTTTTTTTTACGATAGATAAATTTTCTTTTTTTGCAGATTGAAAAAAAACAGCTAATTTATTACTATTTACAAATTTATTTTCCAATCCCTCTAAAAATCTTTTTTTTGACCAATTACTATTAAAGATTATTTTGTAACAAATTTTTAATAATTTTTTTCTTTCTTGAACAGTCTTCGAACCATCCATTGACAACGGATCATTATGAAAATAAAGAGAGAATATTTTCTTCTGCATTTTGTCATTTAATTGATTTATATAACTGGGTCTATTGTGAACTTCTATTATAGAAAAATTATATTTTTTTTGAAGATTAATAAATTTATTTACATAATTTTTAGTTTGACTGCTTAATATTTTCTTGTTTAAATTTATATTTGAATATTTAATATTAAATTTCTTTTTAAAATCTGTATTACCAAAAACAATTATGTCTTTTTTATATTTACTTTTTTTACTAGTTTCGTTTACAAAAAGAGAAACTGCTCCAGGATACTCAGGAGAAAAATTTTCTTTATAAGGTAATAATATTGCTATTTTCACAAATATTTTTTTTTTAAATTATTTCTAAGTGATCTATTTTTCTTTATATAATATTCTCTAGAAATTGCCTCTCTTTTTGATTTATATTTTTCTTTATAAATAAGTGTCCATTTTCTTCCTTTAGTGAATTTTGCCCCTTTGCCAGAGTTATGAAGATTGATTCTTTTTCTTAAATTATTTGTATAACCTACGTATGTTATTGGTTTTATGCCCTTTGATTTGAGCATATAAACGTAAAACATAAATTACCTCTAAATTGAACTTGATTTTCTTACTCGTAATAAATTCCAAAATGCGTGTACTTTATATTTAAATAATCCTTTATTGCCATTGAACCTCCTTCTCTGCCATAACCAGTTTGTTTAATTCCTCCAAAAGGAGCTTCGGCAACAGCTACCATAGGGGTATTAACAGCCACACATCCAGTCTGTAAAAGTTCTGATGCCTTATTAGCTTTTTTCAAATCTGTTGTGAATACGTAACTACATAAACCTAAATCATTGTTGTTGGCTCTATTAATTACTTCATTGAAATCTTTAAAGGTTAAAATGGGAACTATTGGACCAAAGGGCTCTTCTTTCATTATTGTAAAATCATCTTTAATGTCATCAAAAATTGTTGGTTCATAAAAATATCCTTTATTAAAATTAGCAGCTCTTTTGCCGCCTAGTAAAACTTTACCCCCTTCTTTTTTAGTTACCTCAACTAATTTCTCAACACCTTCAAGTCTTTGTTTGGTACATAAAGGACCTAATAAAGTATCTGCGTCCATCCCATTTCCAATTTTTAATTTTTTAGTTTTCTCAATCATTAAATCAGTAAATTCATTTTTTTTCTTTTCATGTATATAAAATCTGTTAGGTGAAATACAAACTTGACCATTATTTCTAAATTTAGCAGTGATGGCCATATCTGTTACTTTATTTAAATCAACATCATCAAAAACTATAAATGGCGAATGTCCGCTCAATTCCATTGTAACTCTCTGAACTTTATCTGCGGCTTGTTTTAAAATTAATTTACCAACTCTTGTTGAGCCTGTGATTGATACTTTTTTTACTATATCAGATTTTATAAGTTCTTCAGAAACTTCAGCAGGATCTCCTGACAATAAATTTACCACACCAGATGGCACACCAGCCTCTTTACAAATATCAACTATTTCCATTACACATCCTGGAGTAATTACATCTGGTTTTACTATGACTGAACATCCAGCGGCTAATGCGGTTGAAATTTTTCTTGAAGCTAATATTACTGGAAAATTCCAGGGTACTAATGCTGCAACTACGCCAACTGGTTGATAAATTACGTGAATTCTAGTGTTGGGAAATCGACTTTGATTTATTTCACCATAAATTCTTTTTGTTTCTTCAGAATTCCATTCGAATATATCAGCTGCACCATTTATTTCACCTGGTCCCTCTGTTAAAGGTTTTCCAACTTCAAGTGTTAACCATTTTGATAAAATATCAATTCTACCTCTAATAAGTTCTGATATTTTTCTAATTATCTTAGATCTCTCCCATGGAGGTGTATTTTTCCATATTGTTAATCCTTTTTCTGCTGATTTTAAAGCTTTTTGAATATCAGCACTGGTTGCTTTGGATGCTTTACCAATAATTTCCTCTGTAGCAGGATTAATTACATCATATGTATCTCCACTAATAGATTTTTGCCACTTACCATCTATGAACTGTCCGTATTTATCGTACATATAAGAATGAATTAATCTTTATGTTGAAAGTTAACATATTATTATATTTAGATCGATAGCTTTAAATGAATTTTTGGCGGTCCCAAGGGGAATCGAACCCCTCTTTGTTGGATGAAAACCAACTGTCCTAACCGATAGACGATGGGACCATTTTTTGGAAAATCTTATTAACAGAAATATCATCAATAATAAACTCTACATTTGATTGCCCTTTCCACTCATTTAGAGACAATTTTCCTGCAATATTAAACATTTTATTATTCTTTTTAACAAGATATCCTCCAAGTTCATTTTCTGTCGCATTAAAAGCTATTGATTTAATAGTTGACCCATCTTTACCTATCAAAACTGACTTAATATGTTTTTCTCCTACAACTTTACTATTAATTGTTTTTAAATCTTCTATTATAAATCTAGGTTCTGGATTACCTGAACCAAATGGTGATAGTAATGCGACTTTTTTAAAAAATTCTATATTTACGGCAGAGGGAGAAATAATACTGTCTAAAAGAAGAGGCTTTTCAGTTAATAAATTTTCATTAATATTTTTAAATTTTCTAAATACAAATTCTTTAAATCTTTCTATATTTTCAACTTTAATTGAAAAGCCACCTGCCATTTTATGACCACCACCTTTTAATAAAATATTTTCTTGTGTTGCAGAAATAATAACTGATCCAATATCAAATCCATAAATAGATCTCGCAGAAGCTTTTCCGATATTATTTTCTACTGATATTATAATAACAGGTTTATTGTATTTATCTTTAAGTCTTGATGCAACAATTCCAATAACTCCTTCATGCCACTTTTCTCCACTGAGGATTAATACAGGATCATCTAAACACTCTTTAACCTGATTTAAAATTTTTTTTAAAATATCTTGTTCGAGTATTTGTCTTTCTTTATTAAAATGATTTAATTCTGATGCCAATTTATAACTATCTTTGGGATCTTTATTTAATAACAAGTTAGCTCCATGAGAGCATTTACCAACTCTTCCACCGGCGTTTATCCTTGGTCCTATCATATATCCAAGATGATATGTAGATGGGCTTGTTTCTATTTTACATATGTCAATTAAAGTTTTTAGGCCTAAATTATTTTTAGATTTGATTACTTTAAGACCCTGTTTAACTAAAGCTCTATTTAATCCAATTAAAGGAACTACATCACAGACTGTACCTAATGAAACTAAATCAAGAAAGTTTATTAAATTTGGTTCCTTAATATCATTTTTCTTAAACCATTCTATTGATCTCAATTCTCTATTTAATGAAACAAGAAACATAAAAGACACGCCTGCAGCACATAGATATTGTAAATTTGATTTATCATCAAAACGGTTAGGATTTATTATTGAAAAAGCATTGGGTAATTTTATTTCAGATTGATGATGATCTAAAACGATTACGTCTACTCCCTCTTTTTTTGCATAATTAATAGCTTCATATGAGAGAGTTCCACAATCTACAGTAAAAATTACTTTAACATTTTTCTCTATTAATGTTTTGAAACCTTGTATAGAGGGACCATAACCTTCTTTTTTACGATCAGGTATATATATTTCAAAATTTAAATTCATTTCTGAGAAATAATTGCCTAATAAAGCTGTAGAGCTTGCCCCGTCAACATCGTAATCACCAAAAATACCTATTTTTTCATTATTTAAAATTATTTTAGAGGCTCTTAAAGTAGTTTTTTTCATATCATTCAAAACATTTGGATTTGGCAGAAAATTTTTAATAGAAGGGTTTAAAAACGTATCAATATCTTCTTTTTTAACTTTTCTGATTGATAAAAGCTTAGAGGTAATTTCATCTAAAGAGTAATTTTCCTTTATAAAAATTATATCCTCCTGATTATACTTTCTTAAAATCCAATTTTTACCACTAACGGATAGTGAATTCATTTGTTGTAAATGTTTACTATAGATTTTACTACTTTTTGACTTTTATGAAGGGCAAAAGTGTTTACCTCAAATTCATTGCCAAGATCTTTCACACCAGTTGCTAAATCTCCGGATGTTACTCCGGTCGCGCAAAAAATCACGTCACCTTTTACCATATCTTCTATATTATATTTTTTTTGGAAATCCGTAATACCAAGTTTTTTTGCTCTTATTTTTTCTTCCTCATCAAGAACTAAACGGCCCTGTATTTGACCACCATAACATGAGAGAGCTGCGGCTACAATTACACCCTCTGGACCTCCTCCAGTGCTATAATAAATATCATTTTTTGGTTTATCACCAATAACACTTAATGCACCAGCAATATCTCCATCTGTAATATAATTAATATTAACATTCATTTCACTTAACTCTTTAACAATTTTGTCATGTCTAGACCTTTTAAGAACGCATGCGTTCAAATCTGAAATCTTTTTATTTTTTGCATCTGATAATAACTTAATATTTTTTTTAACACCGTAATCAATATCGATAAGGTTTTTAGGTAGATTAGAGCCGATTACAATTTTTTCCATGTACGTATCAGGAGCAGACAATAAACATCCTGTTTCCGAAATAGCTAGCACAGAAAAAGCATTATCTTCACCGTTAGCAGTAAACTTTGTGCCTTCGAGAGGATCTACTGCTATATCAAATTTAGGGCCGTTCAAAGTACCTAGTTTTTCTCCGATATATAACATTGGAGCTTCATCCATTTCACCTTCACCAATCACAACAGTGCCCTCCATATTTATTTTATTTAATTCTCTTCTCATAGGATCTACGGCACCTTTGTCTGCTGCAATTTTATCTTTTTTTCCAATAAATTTTGAAGCTCCAATTGCCGCTTTTTCAGTTACTTTAATAAAAAGATTTAAAAATTTCTTATCAATCGCCATTAATTTTCGTCAATTCTAATTATTTTAGGTCTTTTTTTTACAAAACTTTTTTTAGCAACTTCTTTAATAATTTTTTTTAATGCTTTATCTTTAGATTTATGAGTAATTATTATAATAGATGAAGTTTTCTTATTTTTATCAGGGTTTTGCACTAATCTTTTAATTGAAACTTTATTCTTTGAAAATATGCTTGTGATATTTGATAAAACACCAGGTTTATCAGCTACTTCAAATCTAGTGTATGCTGAAAAAAATCTCTCATCTATACTGCAAAATTTTAGTTTTTTTCTCTCACTACTTGAAATGGAAAATGGAAATTTTATATTACCTCTCAAAATGGAAGAAATATCTGATACTAATGCCGAAGTAGTTGCCGCAGCACCCGCTCCTTCGCCTTGTATTACACTTTGTCCGACAGGATTACCATCAACAATTACTGCATTTAAAACCCCATCAATACCTGCTACGTATGACTCTTTCTTAATAAGTGTTGGATGGACACGTTGGTAAAACTTCTTATTAATAGACTCTGCAAAACCTAATAATTTAATTTTGTAACCTAGTTTATTAGCATTAATTATATCTGTTTTGTCAATTTCTTTAATACCCTCAACATAAATATTATCATTTAAAAATGAGTTAAAGCATAATGAAGATAGAATTTTTAGTTTAGAAGAAACATCATCACCGTTTAAATCAGCAGATGGATTAGTTTCTGCATATCCTAATTTTTTAGCGTCAAGCAAAACTTCATTAAAATTCTTATTACTTTCATCCATTGATGACAGAATATAATTTGATGTACCATTAAAAATTCCATGAATTTTAGATATTCTATTTGCAATTAAACCTTCTTTTAAAGATCTTATTATCGGCACACCTCCACAAACTGAGGCTTCAAACTCTAAGTTAACTTTATTTTTTTCAGCAATTTTAGAAAGTTTATCTCCATACTTAGCGATCAAGGCTTTATTGGCTGTCACTACATGTTTTTTATTTCTTAAAGCACTAAAAACTAAATTTTTTGCAGGTCCCTCAGCACCTCCTATTAATTCTACAACTAAATCAACTTCCTTGCTTTTTGTAGCGTCTAGATAATTATTCAACCATTTTTTTTTATGAATTTTAATTACTCTCTTTTTTCTATAGTTTTTAGCAGAAACAAATTTAACTACTGGTATACAATTATTTTTTTCAGTTAAGATTTTTTTATTTATATTTAAATAATTGTATAAATAGCTCCCTATGTTGCCTAAACCAATTATAGCTATATTGCATTTTCTCATATTAATTAAATTGTCTTCTAGTTATATCTGGAAAACCTTTTTTCTTTCCTTGATTAAGTAAATATTTTGATATTTGATCAATACTACATTTTTCCAAAATTGTACAAACATCGAATACATCTTCATGTTTTTTATACACAACTTTAGAAAAATCTTCTTTTTTATTTAATTTTTCTTTTTTTTTATCTACTTCTTTTTTTAATATTTTATCTTTTTTCTTTATAGACTTTTTAAATTTATTTTTATTAGCGATTCTTTTGTTAACAGTTTTATCTTTTTGTTTTTTTTTAATATTTTCTTTTATTACATTGATTTCTTTGTTTGATAAGATCTTTAATTCTTTCTTAGTTTCTTTTTTTGAAGAAAGATTTACTTTTCTGATACCTTGCTGATTTTCTTTTAAATTTAACTCTACAAGATTAATTTCATTTTTAGCCTTTTTATCTATAATTTTTACCTCTATAGAAAGATTTTCTTTAAAAAATTGCTCTGCTTCACTTTTATTAACACAAATATGATCACCACAAATTAAAACAGTTTTTGGTTTACTACAGTTTGTTAAAAAAATTATTATTAATAAGAAAAAAAATTTTTTCATTTTAAACCTAAATGCTCAGGATATTTAAATAAAAGATTCATATTTTGTATTGCTTGGCCTGAAGCTCCTTTCACAAGATTATCTATAGCTGTAAAAATGATAAATCTATTCTTAACTCTTGTCTCACATATTGATATTTCACAATTATTTGTGTTCAAAACATTTCCTGTTCCAATTGTCGAATTTAAACTTAATACCTTGATAAATTTTGATTTTTTATAAAATTTTACTAAAGTATCTCTTATATTTTTTACTGATTTGTTTTTTGTGCCATTAAAATAAATTGCTGTTAATATTCCTCTAAATGTTGGTAGCAAATGAGGGTTAAAAGAAAAATTTATTTTCTTTTTTGTAAATTTGTAAAATTGTTGATCAATTTCACAAATATGTCTGTGCATTTTAGGATTATAGGCAAAAATAGATGAATATAAATTTTTATGGGA
>Ga0181422_1000252_pt1 | contig 17204 bp, 13 predicted proteins | sample 45SPOviralmetaG_FD_130147 | JGI IMG/M metagenome (GOLD analysis project Ga0181422, IMG submission 130147) | Marine viral communities from the oligotrophic San Pedro Time Series (SPOT) site, San Pedro Channel, CA, USA - 45 SPOT_SRF_2013-07-18 | ecosystem: Environmental > Aquatic > Marine > Strait...
CTAATGCAGTGAATTTAACCGATGGTCTTGATGGTTTAGCTACTGTACCAGTAATGTTAGTGGCACTCTCTTTCACATTAATCTCATATGTTGTAGGTAACACAATTTTTTCAGAATATTTACAAATTCAATATATCCCGGATGTTGGCGAATTATCAATATTTTGCGGTTCAGTAGTTGGGGCTTGTTTAGGCTTTCTTTGGTATAATGCTCCACCTGCAAAAATTTTTATGGGTGATACTGGCTCACTATCACTTGGTGGTTCTTTGGCAGCTATTGCAATAATTGTTAAACATGAAATTGTTTTAGCTATTATCGGAGGATTGTTTGTCCTAGAAACTGCTTCTGTAATTATTCAAGTAGTTTCGTATAAATTAACAGGAAAAAGAATTTTTAGAATGGCACCAATACACCATCATTTCGAAAAAAAGGGTTGGGCAGAGTCAACAATTGTAATTAGATTTTGGATAATAGCTATAATTTTAGCATTAGTTGGACTAGCAACTTTAAAATTAAGGTAAAAAATGCCCCAACTTACTAATCTTAAAGAACTATCGTTTCTTATCTATGGACTTGGTATATCTGGACGGTCGGTGGTGAGGTTTTTCAAAAAAAAAAAAATAAAAAATTACAAAGTTTGGGATGATAAACAAAAGAAATTATTTAAGAATAATAGACCAAAAAATTTAACTCAAATTTTAAAGCAAGTTGATTTTATAGTTTTAGCACCAGGAATTAGTTTGAAAAAAAATAAAAATTTAAAAAAATATGAAAAAAAAATAATTACAGATATTGATTTATTTTATTTAACTAAAAATAATTCTAAAAGTATTGTTATTACTGGCACTAATGGCAAATCAACTACTTGCAAATTAATAGAACATCTTTTATTAAAAAATAAATTTAAGACCTCAGTTGGAGGAAATATTGGAAACCCAATATTGGATTTAATATATTTAAAGAATAGTTTTGTTATTATAGAAGCATCTTCATTTCAACTTTCTCACTCTAAATTTATTTCTCCAGATTATGCAATTTTTCTTAATTTGTCCAATGATCACATAGACTGGCATGGAAGCAAAAATAATTATTTAAAATCAAAGTTAAAAATTTTTCAAAATCAAACCAAAAATAATTATGCGATACTTAATAATGATTTAAAAAATATTTTTTTAAAAAAAAATTTTTCAAGCAAACTTATTATTCCTAAAAATGAAGAATATTATAAAATTAAATCAAGAATAAAAAATAACTATCTAAGTTCTACTATTAATGATGAAAATATGTCTTTTGTATTTACATTTGCAAAATTACTTAAAATTAAAGAAAGTCTTTTTATAAAATCAATGAAATCATTTAAAGGTTTAGCTCACAGATTTGAAATATTTTTAAAAAAAAATAGCACAATTTTTATAAACGATTCTAAAGCCACATCGTTCGAGGCATCACAGTCTGCTCTTTCAAGTCTTAAAAATATTTACTGGATTCTTGGAGGTATACCAAAGAGAGGTGATAAAATTAAATTATCAAAATTAAAAAAAAATATAACTAAGTGTTATTTAATAGGAAAAAATATAAAATTTTTTAGAGATCAAATAAAAGATAAATTAACTTTTTCTGTTACAAAGACCTTAAAAGGTACAATACTTAAAATTTTAAAAGATATTAAACTACAAAAAAATATTGATAAATATATTTTACTAAGCCCAGCCGCAGCCTCATTTGATCAATTTTCCAATTTTGAACATAGAGGAAATGAATTTAAAAAATTATGTAAAAAATATGCCAGAAAATTCGTTTAAATTTTATCTAATAAACTATTGGAGAAGTATAGATAAAAAAATTTTGTTTAGCTTCTTTATCTTATTTTTTTTAGGTTTGTTTTTTTCATTTTCTTCAACTTCCTCTCTTGCCGGTGAAAGGCTAAATAAAGATTATTATTTTTTTTTTACAAAGCATTTATCTTTTACACTCTTGGCTTTAATTATAATGTTTACAATTTCAATTATCAAAACTGAAATATTTACAAGATTAGTTATTCCATTATTTGCATTATCATTTTTGTTTTTAGCGTTAGTGCCAATAGTTGGGATAGAGGTGAAAGGTGCTAAAAGGTGGATTAATCTTTATTTTTTTAGTTTGCAACCAATAGAAATATTAAAACCTTTTTTTATATTAATGACTGTAAAAATATTAACTTTTAAAAAGTTTGAGAATTCCTCACTTAAATATATTTTAAGTTTTATTTTGCTTAGTTCCGTTGTAGTATTATTAATTGATCAGCCAGATCTAGGGCAATCTATACTTTTGATAATTAGCTGGATCGCTACAGTTTTCATTTCTGGAGTAAACTTGATTTATATTATTATATTCTTTTCAATATTTTTAATAAGCTTTAGTACTTTGCTTTTTCTTCTACCTGAAAGATTTGGTTATATTATTAATCGTCTTGTGACTTTTTTTGATCCAAATCAAGGAGATAAATTTCAGTCCACATCTGCATTAGATGCTATCAAATTAGGAGGGTTAACAGGCCAAGGCATGGGCGAGGGTATACTAAAGGAAAGCGTTCCAGAGGCTCATACAGATTATGTAATTGCAGTTATTACTGAAGAGTATGGCTCTTTGGTTTCTATGATGATAATGTTTATTTTTTTATTTATTTCTTTTAGAATTATAAAAAACTGTTTCAATCAGGATAATCAATTTTTAAAAATTTCTCTTAGTGGATTAGCCGCGCTATTAATTTTTCAAACATTCATTCACGCAGGTGTAAATACAAATTTATTACCTACTACGGGCATGACTTTACCCTTTTTGAGTTATGGAGGATCTTCTTTAATTGGAAGTGCTATCTTAGCAGGCTTAGTTTTAAACTACACAAAAAATAAAGCTTACTTATATGATTAAAAAAAATATATTGATTGCTACGGGTGGAACTGGTGGACATATTTTTCCAGCTTGTAGTTTAGCAAATTATTTAGCCTTAAAAGATATTAATATTATATTAACCACGGATAAAAGAGGCGCAAAATATTTAAAAGGTCAAAATTTTTATCTTAAAGAATTACCTCTATCACCTTTAAAAAAAGATAATATTTTAAAATTTATTTTTTCATTAATTATTATTACATTTTCAATAATCAAATCATTCATATACTTACTTTTTAACAGGCCCTCGATTATTTTTGGTATGGGTGGATACTCATCTTTTCCGATTTGCATTGCTGCAATCATTTTAAGAATTAAATTTGTGATTTACGAAAACAATTTAATTATAGGAAAAGCGAATAAATATTTACTACCCTTTACTAATAAAATTTTTGTTTCATATAGAGAATTAGAGGGTATCCCAGAAAAATATAATGATAAAGTAGTCGTAATAGGAAATTTAATAAGAGAGGAAATATTTAAATCTGCTAGTTTGGGTAATTTAAGTTATGACAGTTTAAAAGTTTTGGTATTAGGAGGAAGTCAGGGCGCCAGTATTTTTGCAGAAGAATTACCATTTATTTTTAAAAAATTAAAAAATAATAAAAAACCAATTCAAATTTACCAACAATGCAGAAAAGAACAGAGTGAAAAACTGTCTGAATTTTACAAAAAAGCATCGATAGAACATGAAATCTTTCATTTTTCAAATAAAATTACAGATTACTATTCTAAGGTCAATTTAGTTATCACACGTTCTGGCGCATCTGTTTTAGGCGAGCTTATAAACTTGAAAATTCCTTTTATTTCTATACCCTTGCCTACATCTGCTGATAACCATCAATATAAAAACGCTGAGTTTTATCTCAAAAAAGGTTATGGATATTTATTGGAAGAAAAAGATATAAAAAATAAATTATATGAATTAATAAATTCAATTTTGAAAAACGACTCCACAATAAAAAATATTTTAATTAGTCAAAAAGAATACTCAGATAAGGATACATTTAGAAATTTATTTATTACATTAGAAAATATTTTAAATGAAAAAAATTAGTTTAGGTCAAAAAGATATTATTCACTTCATCGGTATTGGCGGGATAGGCATGAGCGGCCTAGCACAAATTATGAAAAATATGAATTTTAAAGTACAGGGCAGTGACCAAAACAAAAATAAAAATATCTCTAGTTGTTTAAAACTAGGAATAAAAATATTTATTGGCCATTCATCCAATAATATAAAAAAAGCAACAATTATTGTCAAATCATCTGCTATTAAAAAAAATAATATTGAGTTAAAATATGCAATTAAAAATAAACTCCCGATTTATTCTAGAGCTGAAATATTAGCTGATGTAGTTTCCTTAAAAAAAAATATTATAATTACGGGTTCACATGGAAAAACTACAACGACATCATTGGTAGCAAAAATTTTATCAGATCAAAAGTTGGATCCTACTATCATTAATGGAGGTGTGATTAATTCTTTTAACAGTAATGCAAAACTTGGAAAAGGAGAGTGGGCAATTTTAGAGGCAGATGAGTCTGATGGAAGTTTTCTAAAATTACCAATCAATTATTCAATTGTTACAAACATTGATTATGAGCATTTAGATTATTATAAAAATTTTAAAAATTTGGAAAAATCTTTTTTAGAATTTATTTATAAAACTCCTCCAACTGGCAAATGTTTAATTTGTACTGACAGTGATAATATTAGGAAAATTTCAAATAAAATAAAGAATAAAAATATTATAACTTATGGTGAAAATAAAAAAGCAGATTATCAGATTAATAATATTAAATATTTTTTTGATAGCACATCTTTTAGCTTATCATTTAAAGATAAAGATAAAAAAAATAAAACAATTAAAAACATTAACGTGAAATTACTTGGCAAGCATAATGTGCAAAATGCTTCTGCGGCTTTTATAGTATGTTTAAATTTAGGTGCGAATATTAACGTTATAAAAAGATCATTGAGAAATTTTTCTGGAGTTCAAAGAAGAATGACTAAAGTTTTTACTAAAAATAAAAATGATTTTTATGATGATTATGCTCATCATCCAACTGAAATAAGCTCAATTATAGAGGGGGTTAAAAATGTAAATCAGAAAAGAAAAATTATTTGTGTCTTTGAACCACACAGATACTCCAGAATAATTAGTTTAAAAGATAAATTTTCAAAATGTTTTGCCAAATCAAATTTAGTAATTATGTGTCCATTATATGCTGCAGGTGAAAAAAAAAATTACAAATTCGATCAAATAAAATTTGGAAATCTTATTGCTAAAAATTCAAATACTCAGGTAATAATTATTAAAAATGAAAATGAATTAGCAAATTATTTTAAAAAAAACCTCATTAGCAATGAAATAATAATTGGAATGGGGGCAGGTGTAATATCAAAATGGATGACAAAAATTAAAAATTTATTATGAAACTAGATAATAACTTTTTTAAAAAATTCGATGGAAATTTTAGTGCTAACGTAAAGTTATCTAATTATAGCTGGTTCAATCTTGGTGGTAATGCAGAATATTTTTATAAAGCTAAAAATAAAACTCAGCTTATTGAGTTCCTAAGTGAAGCAAAAAAAATAAATTTAAAAACAACAATTTTAGGAGCTGGTTCAAACACTTTATTTAGAGATCAAGGGATTAAAGGAGCAGTAATAAAATTGGGAAATGAATTTTCGTATACTAAAATGATTAACAAAGAAATTCTTATGGCAGGAGCCGCAACTATTGATAGAAAAGTTGCTGACTTTGCTAAAGAAAATAATCTGGGAAATTTAGAATTTTTATCTTGTATACCGGGGTCTATAGGTGGAGCAATAATAATGAACAGCGGATGTTATGAAAATGATATTTCAAAAGTTTTAATATCTATTCAAGCAATAGATATAAATAAACTATCAGAAATTGAAATTAAAAAAGAAGACATAAAATTTTCCTATAGAGGAACTAATTTACCTGATGATCTAATTATAATATCAGCTAAATTCAAAGGTACTATTAGTAAAAAAGAACTCATAGAAAAAAAACAATCTTACTTTATAGAGAAAAAAAAATTATCTCAACCTAGTCAAATTAAGACTTGTGGTAGCACTTTTAAAAACTCAAGCAAAGATAAGAAAGCCTGGATGTTAATTAAAGAATCTGGATGTGAGAATTTTAAAGAAGGTGATGCAATGATTTCTCAAAAGCATTGTAATTTTTTTGTTAATAACGGTAATGCTAAATCAGCCGATATTGAAAATTTAATTAATAAAGTTAAAAAAAAAGTTTATGAGAAAACTGGAGTCAATCTAGAGTTAGAGATTAAAATTGTTGGTGAATAAAAAAAAATTTAAAAATGTTTTGGTTGTTCTTGGAGGTAACTCTGGCGAAAGAGCTGTAAGTTTAGAGAGTGGAAAAGCTTGTGTTTCTGCTTTAAAAAAAAAAGGATATACAGTTTTTACTTTCGATCCGAAATTACATAATTTTAATTTAATAAATAAGAAAAACGTTGATGTAATTTTTAATGCATTACACGGTAAAGAAGGAGAGGATGGTATAGCACAAAGTTATTTCGAATATCTAAAAATTCCGTATACGCATTCTGGAATAATTAGTTCCTTCAACGCTATGAATAAAATTTTATCAAAAAAAATATTTACAAAGCAAAATATAAAAACCCCAAAATTTTTTTCAGTTAAAAAGATAAATTACTTAAAAAGTAAAATTCTTAAATTTATTAACAATAAAAAAATCAATTTTCCTATTGTTGCAAAACCTATAAATGAGGGATCTAGTTTAGGTGTAAAAATTTGTAAAAATAAAGAAAATTTATTTAAAGAAATAAAATCACTTTTTAAAAAATATGATGAATTGATTTTCGAAGAGTATATTGGAGGTCAAGAAATTCAAGTTGCAGTGCTTAACGGTAATCCTATTGGAGCAATTGAGTTGATACCGAGACGAACATTTTATGACTATAGAGCAAAATATGAAAAAAAAGCTAAGACAAAACATGTGATGCCAGCAAGACTAATCAAAAAGAAATATAACGAAGTATTGTTGATCGCAAAAAAAATACATAAAGTTTTAGGTTGTAGAGGCGTAACAAGATCAGATTTTAAATTTAAGAATAATATTTTCTATTTATTAGAATTAAATACTCAGCCTGGTATGACAAGTTTATCTTTAGTTCCTGAAATAGCAAACTATAAAGGCATATCCTTTGAAAACTTAGTTGAAAAAATACTGTTAGATGCAAGCATCAATAGATGAAAAAAAGACTAATAATAGCATTATTACTTTTAATATCATTATCCACAATCACTCTTAAACCAGGAATAATAATTTCACAATTCAATATTAACAAAATAATTATAGAAAATAACTTTTTATTAAGTGAGAAAGATATTAAAAAATTATTATCTCCAATTTATGAAAAAAATCTATTATTTTTGCGTAATAAAGAGATAAAAAAAATGATCATACAAAATAATTTTATTGATAGCTTTAACATTAAAAAAATATATCCCAATACGCTTAAAATTCACATATTTGAAAAAAAACCAATTGCAATTTTACATTATAAAAAAAAAAAATTTTTTATTAGTGATAAACTCGATTTAGTAGATTTTAGCGAATTACCAGATTATTCAAATTTGCCATATGTTTTTGGAAACAAAGAAAGTTTTAAGAAATTATATTATAATTTAAATAAAATAAACTTTCCATTAAGTTTAATTAAAAAATATACATTTTATAAAACTGATAGATGGGATTTAGAAACAATAAACAAAAAAATAATAAAACTTCCGTCAAAAGATTACTTAAAAAATTTGGAAAATTATTTAAATTTAAAGAATAAAAAAGAATTTAAAAATTATAATATTTTTGATTATAGGATTAAAAATCAACTAATATTGAAGTAGCTAATGAGAAACTCTTCACTTAACCTCTACTTAGAAATAAACACTTCTCACTTGATTTTTTTCATTGGAAAAATAGAAGAAGAAAAGAATTTCGAGGTAATTTATAAACTTAAATTACCGATTTGTGGAATAACAAATAATAGAATTTCAGATTTAGAAAAATTTTTTAATACCTTAAAAGAAAATATATATTTAATAGAGCAAAAATTTAATCATACATTCAAAGAAATTATTTTAATTTTAGATAATTTTAATATCAAATTTATTAATTTAACTGGCTTTAAGAAATTGAATGGTTCTCAAATTTTGAGAGAAAATATTACATATATTTTAAACAATTTAAAATCTTGTGTAGATGAAATCGAAAAAAGGAAAAAAGTATTACATATTTTTAATTCAAAATTTTACTTGGATAATAAAAAAATAGAAAATTTACCAGTCGGATTATTTGGAGATTTTTATTCCCATGAATTATCTTTTATTCTAATTAATAAAAATGATTATAAAAATTTGAAGAACATTTTTGATAAATGTAATTTAATGATTAAGAAAATTTTACTTAAAGGTTTTTTAGAAGGATCAATTATATGCAACAAAAATAATAATCAAGACATCTTTTTTTTAATAAAAATCGAAGAGAAAAATTCTAAGATTTTTTATTTTGAAAATAATTCACTCAAGATGGAGGAGAGTTTTACTTTTGGAACAGATATACTTATTAAAGATATATCAAAGATAACGTCTCTTAAAATAGAAACAATAAAAAATATTCTTAACAAAATTGAACCGTTAGATGAAATAAAAGAGGATGATTATTTAGAAAAAGAATTTTTTGATCATGAAAGCTATAGAAAGATTAAAAAAAAATTGATTTATGATATAACGTTATCCAGGCTAGAAGAACTATCAGAAATTATAATTTTTAAAAATATAAATTTTCAGTACTATAAAAAGTTTTGTAAAAATATATTTTTGAAATTAAACAGTAAATTTACATGCGAATTTTTGAAGGAGAGTGTTCAAAAAACTTTCTGTCAGAGTGGAAAATTTACAGCAATTTTTGTTGACGATTGTTCAGAAGACAGCATTATTAGGGCAGCAAATGAAATTGTTCATTTTGGTTGGAAGTCAGAGGCAATACCTATCTCACAATCAAAAAAGTCATTAATTACAAGGTTTTTTGAAAAATTTTTTAATTAATTGTTGTTTTTTTTAGAAACATTAGTTGTTTTAATAAATACAACGCTCTCGCTTATAAACACATTTATGTTTAAACATCATCAAAAAACCTTTTCAGAAAACACAATTTTCAAGGGAATTGGGTTGCATTCAGGAAAAATCTCAACAGTCAAAATTCTTCCTTCCGAAGACGAAAAAGGAATAGTTTTTAAGAGAGTTGATTTAAACAAAAATAATTTAATCAAAGCAAGTTTTGAGAATGTTTCATCGGCAAGATTGTGTACCACTTTGGAAAATAATCACGGTGTTAAAGTTTCAACTGTGGAACATTTACTAGCAGCTTTCTATATTTTAGGAATAGACAATGCTACAGTCGAAGTTGATAACGAGGAAGTGCCTATAATGGATGGATCTTCTAAAGAATTTATTAATGTTCTTAAAAATAAAGTTCTAGATAATCAAAATAAAAAAAGAAAATATTTAAAAATTTTAAATAAAATTGAATTAATAGATAAAAATAGAAAAATTTCAATTGAACCAAATAAATCGTCGTTGATAGTAAATTTTCAATTAAATTATAATAATAAAATAATTGGAAATCAGAAAAATATTGTTAATTTTCAAAAAGATAACTTAGACGAAGTATCAAGTTCAAGAACATTTTGTTTATACGAGGATATTGAAAAAATTAAGAAATTTGGATTAGCAAAAGGTGGTTCTTTGGAAAATGCAGTAGTAGTTGATAAAGAGAAAGTTTTAAATGAGGACGGTTTAAGAAATGAAAAAGAATTTGTTAATCATAAAATTTTAGACCTAGCTGGAGATTTTCTTTTATCCGGTTATAGAATAATCGGAGAGGTTGATTGCTATCAAGGCGGGCATGAATTAACCAATCTATTTTTAAGAAAAATTTTTAGCAATAAAGCAAACTATAAAATTATTGAACTCGAAGATTTTGAAAATTCAAAAAAATTTCATTCTAAAGATTTAGAAAAAATAGCTGTAAACGCTTAATTGATCATTTAATGCTATAAATTTAGCTTAAAAATTAAAAATTAATCTGTTATTAATTTATTTTTATGATAATTAGATTTTTATTAATTTTTTTCTTAGCTATTTCTTACTTAGGATGCTCAAAAAAAGAAGATTTAGAATATAAGAAATCTGAAATTATAGACCCATTCAAAGTTTATCAAGAAGGTTTGATTGCATTTGATAAAAGAAATTATTTTTTTGCAAGAAAAAAATTTGACGAGGCAGAACTAAATTTTACTAAACCTGAACTTGCAGCCAAAGCGTCAATAATGGCAAGTTACTCTTTATATGCAATAAATTTTTATGAGCAAGCCGAAGAAAATATAAAAAGATTTATTAATGTCTACCCAACAGATAAAAATGTGATTTATGCAAACTATCTTTTGGCGATTATTTATTATGAACAAATCCGAGACGAAAAGAAGGATATCAACCCATTAATAAAAGCAGAGAATCAAATTAATCTATTTATTAAAAAATATCCAAACACTGAATATGCAAGTGATCTAAAGTTTAAAAATGATTTAATCCAAAATCAATTAGCTGCAAAGGAGCTATATATTGCTAAATATTATATTTCTGTGAAAAAATGGGCTCCAGCAATTAATAGATTAAAAAATATTTTAGATAAGTATGATAAAACTGTTTTTATTGAAGAAGCACTTCATAGATTAGTCGAAGTTCACTATTATCTTGGTATTGAGCAAGAAGCAAAAAAATATGCAACCTTATTGGGTTATAACTATAATTCAAGTGAATGGTTTGAAAAATCTTATAAGATTTTAAATAAAGATTATAAAATAAATAAAAAAAAGGTTTCAAGAAAAAATAAAGAGAAAAGTTTAATTAAAAAAATTATTGAGATAGTAAAATGACTATAAGTAGGTCAAAGATAATCAAAGATTTTAAAAATAAAATATCAATTTTAAAAAAGCATAATCATTATTACTACAATAAAGATAACCCTAAGATAACCGACAGCGATTATGACGAACTTAAAAAAAAATTATTCTTAATGGAAAAAAATTATAATTTTTTGAAAAAACTTAATTTATTATCTAATATAATAGGTTCTCCACCATTAAATAAGTTTAATAAGATAACTCATTTACGCCCCATGCTTTCTTTATCAAACGCCTTTGATCAAAAAGATATGAAAGATTTTTTAAAAAAAATAAATAATTATTTGAACTTTAAAAATGAAAATCTAGAATTTTTTTCTGAACCAAAAATAGATGGAATATCCGCATCACTGATTTATGAAAAAGGAGTCTTAGTTAAAGGCTTATCTAGAGGAGATGGTATTACAGGTGAAGATATACTGTCTAATTTAAAAACAATTAAAAAAATTCCAAAAGTTATAAAAGGTGAAAACATTCCTAATTTATTAGAAATCCGTTGTGAGGTTTATATTGGAAAAAAGGACTTTACATCTTTAAAAGGGAAATTTGCCAATCCAAGGAATGCTGCCGGAGGATCGTTGAGGCAAAAAAATCCAAAAGATACAGAAAATATTCCTCTAAAATATTTTGCATACGGATTTGGTGCTGTGGAACCAATGGTATTCAAAACTCAATCTGAATTTTTAGAAAAGATTTCTAAATGGCAATTTTCTACAAATCCATTATGTAAAATTGTAAATAATTTAGATCAAATTGAAAAACAACATAAAGCAATAAACGAGAACAGATCACTTTTAGATTACGATATAGATGGTATTGTTTATAAAATTAACGACGTTAATCTTCAAAAAAGGTTAGGAAATACCTCAAACTCTCCAAGGTGGGCTATAGCCTATAAATTTTCAGCAGAGAAGGCAATTACCAAAATCAAAAATATTGTTATACAAGTTGGGAGAACTGGGGCCATAACACCAGTGGCTAAGGTTGAACCAGTTACAGTAGGTGGAGTTGTTGTTTCTAATGCAACTTTACATAATGAAGATGAGATACGAAGAAAAGATATAAGAATTGGTGATACAATTTTAATTCAAAGAGCTGGTGATGTAATACCTCAAGTAATTTCTGTTGATATTTCAAAAAGGATTCAAACTAGTAAAAAATATAATTTTCCAATAAAATGTTTATGTGGTGCCGAGACTTTTAGAGAAATAAGCAAAAATACAAAGAAGGAGGATGCTGTAAGAAGATGTTTGAGAGGATATGATTGTAATTTTACTGCTAAAGAAAAATTAAAACATATTGTTTCCAAAGAAGCTTTTAATATTGATGGCCTTGGAAAAAAAGTTATTGAACAATTTTGGAATTTAGAATTGATTAAAAAACCATCTGACATCTTTAATTTAGATTATAAAAAAATTAATGAGCTGGAGGGGTGGGGAACACTTTCTATAGATAATTTAAAAAAAGCCATCAAAAAATCTCAGACTATAACACTAGATAGATTTATTTACTCTGTTGGAATTAGACATATTGGTCAAGAAAATGCAAAAATTTTGGCTGGTTTTTTTGGATCGATCAAAGAATTTAAAAAGATATTTGATTTAAAAAATAGAAAAAAAATTTTGATTAATCTAGCTGATCTAGATGGAATAGGTGAAACCCAAATCCAATCAATTGATAATTTTTTCTTAAATAAAACTAATACTAAGATTACAGATGATTTGATTGATAAATTAGATATTAAAAACTTCTTAACTCAAAATACTGATGGAAAATTTTCTAAAAGAAAATTAATGTTTACTGGTGGTTTTAAAAATATGAGCAGATCGGAGGCAAAAACTATAGTTGAGGATAATGGCGGAAAGGTATTAGGATCAGTATCTAAAAAACTGGATATTTTAGTCGTAGGAGACTCAAAACCTACAAAAAAAAAAATAGATCAAGCAAAACAATTAAATATCAAAATTATTTTTGAAAAAGATTGGAATAAAATCTTAAATAGCTGAACAGGCTTGCTGAAGATCAATTAACTCGATTTTATTCATGTGGTTTTTAAGTTTATTGAAAACAATCTTATGATAATTGTTGAGCCATTTTTTTTCATTTATATTTAAGTTTTCTTGAATTATAAGTTCTTTATCGATTGGCGCCATAGTTAAATTTTCAAAAAGTATATTCTTGTTTTTTTTTTTAATATAAATAAGATTCTCAATTCTAATTCCGAATTTATTTTTTTCGTAATAACCAGGTTCATTTGAAACAACCATCCCCACTTTTAAAGGAATTTTATTATTTTTTGATATAGAATGAGGTCCTTCATGAACATTTAAAAAATAACCAACACCGTGACCTGTTCCATGTGCATAATCTAAACCTATTTCTTTTAGATATTTCCTTGCTTTGATGTCGAGAGCGGACCCCGGTATATTTCTCTTAATTTTAAAATCAGCTACAGCAATGTGTCCTTTTAAAACTCTAGTAAAAATATCTTTAATTCTTTTATCTTTATTTTTTAAAGAAATAGTTCGAGTGACATCTGTTGTTCCAAATTGGTATTGACCACCAGAGTCAACTAAGTAAATATCACCTTTCTTTAACTTTCTATTTGTTTTTTTTTTCGCTTGATAATGAATTATCGCTCCATTTGGCCCAGTACCAGAGATAGTTGGAAAACTTGAAAATTTAAAATTCCTATTCATTTTTCTAAATTTTAATAACTTCTTTGAAGCACTTATCTCAGTTATACTTTTTTTAAGAAAATTTTTTTTCAACCAAAATAAATATTTTGTTAAAGCTACACCATCGTTTATGTGAGCTTTTTTAATATTTATAATTTCTTGTCTACCTTTTATTGCTTTCAAAAAATATATAGGATCATCTAAATTTAATATTTTGTTATTACTTTCAATTATATTTTCAAAATAATAAGAGCAAGAATTTTTATCGATTATAAATTTCTTTTTATTAATTCTTGATAAGATTTTAGCTGTTGAATTTATATCGAGAAATTCCACTTTATAGAAAATTTTTTTAAGTGAAGAAGATATTTTTCTTAAATCACAAAAAAATTTTATATTCTTATCTTTATCTATTAAAATATAACTATGCGGAATGGGAGTGTATTTTGCATCCCAACCCCTTATATTTAGTAACCAAGCATTATTTTCACTTGCCGTTATAAATTGAAGATCTGCACCTTTTTTTTTCAAAAAATTAGTAATTTTTGATATTTTTTTTTCAAACCCCTCACCAACGCATTGATTTGGTAATTTAAAAAATTTTTTTTTATTTATATAAATTTTTCTTTTCCATATTTTATCGATTAAATTCTGATGCATCGGAATTAATTTGCAATTATTTCCTCTAAAAAAACTTGATAGTATTTTTTTTGTAAATAATTTTGGGTCAAAACCAATTGATAATTTTTTTTTTTTCAAAACATCGTAGGGCATTTTATTCGGGATTGTCACTATTTTAAAAAATTTCCCGCTTTGTTTGTTGGCTTGTAAAGTGTATCGACCATCAACAAATAATAAATTTTCATTTCTTAAAATCAATGCAATGCCGTAGGACCCTGAAAAGTTTGAAATAAAATTTAATCTGTCGTTATGATCAGCAATATACTCTCCAAAAAATTCATCATTTTTTGGCACAATGTATCCATCAATTTTTTCTTTTATAAAGAATTTTTTTAATTTTTTTACTTTTTCCATTTTAGTTGTTTATTTTTTTTATATCTATCCCAACCGGGGCTTCTATATCCTTCGTCAAATTCAATTGAAGTGTCTTGATTGAATTCGAAGTCATCATTCTCACTCATGTTTATTTCATTTTTTTCAACACTGTTCTCTGGTATCTCATTTACAAATCTGGATGGTAAAGCATCTATCCAATCGCCATGATATGCTCTTTTCATAGCAAAAGAAATATAGGCCTGTTTTTTTGCTCTAGTAATGCCAACGTATGCTAATCTTCTTTCTTCCTCTAAAGCAAAATCACCCTTTTCCTCTAAAGATTTTTGATGAGGAAATAAACCTTCTTCCCAGCCTGGTAAAAAAACTACATTAAATTCTAGACCTTTTGCAGCATGCATAGTCATTAAATTTACTTTTGCTCCTTCCCATTCTTGATCTATTGATGTTGCTAAAGCGACATGTTCTAAAAAACTTTGTAGACTATCATAATCTTGCATTGCTCTTATTAATTCTTTTAAGTTTTCTAATCTATTTTCATTTTCTAAATCTTTCTTATTCTTTAACATTGAGGAATATCCCGATTCATCTAACACTAGCTTTAATAAATCAAAATGCTTCATTCTAGATGAGTCTCTACGCCATTTATGGATCATGTTTATCAGTTGGCTAAGTGCAATTTTTATTTTTGGTTTAAAACTACCTTTTTCAATTAATTTATTTATTGAGTCTTCAAGACAAAGAGCATTTATCTTACTAAAACTATAAATTTGATTTAACGTACTTTCACCAACCCCTCTTTTGGGAGCGCCTATAACTCTCTCTAAAGCTAAATCATCATATTTTTGATTAATTATTCGTAAATAAGATACTGCATCCTTAATTTCTGCTCTTTCATAAAACTTTATCCCACCTAGAACTCGGTAACCTATACCAACTTGAAGAAATCTTTCTTCGAATTCTCTAGTTTGATAAATAGCTCTAACTAAAATTGATACTTCATTTAAGGAATAATTTTTTTTAATTTGCTTCTCAATGATGTCACTAATCCCCTGAGCCTCCTCTTTACCTGTTCTATAACAATTTAATTTTACCGACTCGCCTTGATTAGCTGATGACCAGAGTTTTTTTCCGACTCTATTAGAATTATTGGAAATTAAACTAGAAGCAGTCTCTAAAATATTTTTCGTTGAACGATAATTTTGCTCCAATTTGAAAACTTTGCAATCTTGATAAATCTGATCAAATGTAAGAAAATTTTTTATTTCAGCTCCTCTCCAACTGTAAATTGATTGATCGTCGTCACCAACACAACAAATGTTTTTTTGATCATTGACTAAAAGATTTAACCATTTATTTTGAATAAAATTTGTATCCTGAAATTCGTCAACTAAGATGTATTTAAAATTTTTTTGATATATTTCTCTTATATCTTTATGATCTTCAAAAAGTTTAACACAAAATAAAATTAAATCACCAAAGTCAAACGCATTTAAATCTTTTGTTTTTTTTTGATAGATTTCATAAACTTTTAAAATAGATTTTATAATTGAGCCTGATTTTTCTAATTTAACATCTTTTGGTAAAAGTCCTTTATTTTTCCATTGATCAATATGATACATTATTAATTGTGGAGAAAATTTTTTTGCGTCTAAGTCTTCTCCTTTTACGATATTTCGAATTAGTTTTTTTTGATCATCAGTATCTAATATTGTAAAATTACTTTTATATTCTAAGGCTTCAGCGTGTCTTCTTAAAAATTTAACACTAATAGAGTGAAATGTTCCTAGCCATGGAACAGAATTTGAGCTTCCCTTAACATATTGCATAACTCTATTCTGCATTTCTTTTGCAGCTTTATTCGTAAAAGTCACACATAAGATTTGATTAGGCCATGCTTTTTTCTGATTAATTATATGAATAAGCCTTGTAGTTAACACTCTTGTTTTACCTGAGCCCGCTCCTGCTACTACTAAATTAGGTCCCTCTGTACTTAACACAGCTTCTTTTTGCTCTTTGTTAAGGTTTTCAATTAATTTATCTATGTTATTCATATGAAAGAATTTTCTTTTATATACTAGTTACAATAATAAAAAAAATGATAAATAAATTCTTTAAAACTATTCACAATAAGCATTCAAGATTTTTTAGATTTATTTTTTTTCTAAGATATTTATTTGGAATATTCTTTATAGCGATCTCTTTTTTTTTACTTATTCCACATTTCTTTAATTATGAAAATAGAGCTAAAGTTTTTAAAAATTATCTTGCTGAGGATTATGATTTTAAAATCTCAAGATTTGAGAAGATAGAATTTGCTGCTTTACCCCTCCCTAAGATCCAATTTAAAAATGTATTAGTTAATGCAGGTCAACCAGCAATTGAAATGGAGATCAAAAATTTAGTAATTTATCCAAAGCTTTTAAATATCTATAATTACGAAAATTTTCAGTCAAAAAAAATTAAATTAAAAGAAATAAAAATTTCTGTAGACACGTCAGAAATAAATTTCCTTTTACAGAGATTATTTGATCAAAA
>Ga0181422_1000253_pt1 | contig 17196 bp, 21 predicted proteins | sample 45SPOviralmetaG_FD_130147 | JGI IMG/M metagenome (GOLD analysis project Ga0181422, IMG submission 130147) | Marine viral communities from the oligotrophic San Pedro Time Series (SPOT) site, San Pedro Channel, CA, USA - 45 SPOT_SRF_2013-07-18 | ecosystem: Environmental > Aquatic > Marine > Strait...
TACTAATGTACCAAATGTACCATATTGATATATATCTCCTGTTTTAGGATCAGTATAATTTCTTTTTAAACGATATACTTGTTGAACAGGCATACCGTCTGTACCTAAAATATAATGAGTTTTAGTTTTATTTAATTCAGGAGAAAAAGATAGTGGTGTACTAGTAGTAAAATCCCATGCAGTAGCTGATAATAACTCTCCTGTTTCTGTAAATATATTAATAGCACTTGTGTTATCTTCAATAGCAAATACATCTTTAACTTCTATAATTTCAGGTAACATATTTGGATCTAAAGTTAAATCATTTCTAGGTTTAATAAATGTTTTATCATAGCCTGTTTCTAATAAATAATTAATATATGTATTATTATCTGCAGCTAAAACAGCACTATCATATAATCTAAATGTATTTATAGCTACTTGTAATCTATCCATAGATTTTGTTGAAGGTACAGTACCTAACGCATCTACTATTTGTTTTTCTGTTAATTGATTAAAACCATTTCTATCTTGATATTCAAGTAAAACACCAAATTGATTTTCTTCAGTAATACTTAATTCTTTTTTAGTAGCTTGAACTAATAATCTTTTTTGTTTGTCAAAAACTGCTTGTTTAGATACAAATGTTTGATATACTTTTTGTTCTAATGCCTTACTTTGTCTTCCATATACAAAAAATCTGTTCATACTACCTAATTTAGAAGCACTTGCTTCTGAATCATATATCCATTTTTGTACTCTATCAGTAACTTTAGTTGATGGAAATCTTTCACTAGGAGTACCACCAAACAAATCATTAAAATAACTATACATTTCAGTAGTTTTTGGTTGCCATTTAATTGTATAAGAAGCAGTATCTATTAACATTGACGGCATTGTTTCAGGAGTAAATTCAACTACAACATTATTATCTAATGTACGTTCTTGAATTAGTAACTCTCCAGGTCTAAGTGCTCCTTCATCACCAGCAAAATTTGCAAGAATAGATTCTTTTACCTGATCAAATGCAGCTACTATTTCATCTTTTTTATAGTATTCACTAGGATTTTTTTGAAATATAGTAGATTGATATATACCAGAAGGAGTTCTAGCATAAGAACTAATTGTTTGAGTATTAGACGGAATCATAGGTACTTTAGGAATAATACCATTTAACGTTAATGCTGTTTTTTCTGCTATCTCAGCTACTTGTGCAGCATCAGATAAATTAGGATTCTCAAATAATATTTGTGTAGATCTATCATTTACAGCCATCATTGCATTTGCTGCAGACACATCTGTTTTAAATCCAAATTGAGGATTTTTTATTATATTAGCATTAGGATCTGCAAAATATATAGATAATTTATTTGATTCAAAACCAGCAGCTTTACCTACTTGTCCTGTATTATCTGCTATAATAGCATCAACTATTCTAGAACCTTGAGTAGGATTAGATTTATAAGCATTTACAATAGGGGCATCTAAGTCTACTTTATTTTCTAATTGTGGTACTATTTTTTGTTTTTGATGTGCTTCAGCAGATTTTCTATTTGCTTCTCTAACAGCATCCATTTGTTCTTTTGTAGCTTTAACATGTCCTTCTCTATCTACAGGTGGTTTTTTACCTTTACCTGCTTTATGTGCACCATAAGGTAATAAAACAGCCACACCTATTTCTAGAGGTATAGCAGTTTTAGCAGGATCATCAGGAGTAACAAATTCTGAAATAGCTTTAATTGCTCCACCTACACCTTTATTAAATATAATACCAGGAATAGTACTTTCTAAAACTTCTCTGCTTTGTCCCATTTCTTCAAAAGCAGAAGCAACATTATCTTCCCATTCATTTACAAGACTAGCTTGAGAATATACTTCTTGTTGTACTTCAGACCATGACTTTTCATCTGGAACTAATTTAGCATATTCATCTACTAAAGTTGTTGATGGAAACATTTGAGCTAAAATAGCTGGACGAATTACCTCTGTTATATTAGTTACACCAAGTTTTCGTTTTAAAATTTCTAAAGTATTTACAATAAAAGCAGGAGATTTTCCTACTAACATATCCATAAACCAAGCCCAGTCAGAAACAAATGGTATATTTACTCCTGTAGATTTTAAAGGTATACCTCTTTCTACTTTTTCAGCTACTGTTAATATAGTATCTGCAAATTGTTCTTCTGTAATACTATCATTTGTTTTACCAGATGTAATAGTAGTTTTTAATTTTTCTACATCTTGATCAATTTTTAAAGTATCTACTCTTTCATCTATTTCGTCTATAGCTATATCATTATTATCTAAATTTTGTTCTAAGATATAATTGTTAGTCATATCTAAAATAGCTTTATCTTTTAGTGTACTTGGAATAATATCTTTAGTTCCATAGTCTATTAATACTTTTTGTTTTTCTTGTTTAGGTATAGATGGATCAGCAAGAATATCTTCTATAACTTGTTTTCGTCCTATATTTTGTTCATTTTCCCATTTTATTTTAGCTCGTTCTAAAATTATAGATTTACCTATAGACTCTTGTTCTGCTTTAATTGCTTGATACATTTCAATAGGATCTTCTATTTCTCTATCTGGTAAAAAACTTGCATAAAAAGCATCATAAAAGTTTTCTTGCATCATTGGTGCAGGAGCATTATAATCAGAAAATGGAACTCCATTATTTAAGTTAGTCTTTGTCATTTATTAACCAGTATATTTTTTAAATATAGAACTTATATCATCAGAACGTTCAAATAAAGTTCCTCCTAATGTAGCCATACTTTCCATTCTTCCAGCTCTTGCGCCCATAGTATTTGCCATACTTCCAGCATTAGCTGCAGCTATATTATATCCAGATATTTGATTACCTACATCTTGAGCTACATTAATATTACCTAAATTAGCAGAAGTCTGTGATCCTATAGCTCCCATAGAACCAGTAAATGATGATGTACCTGTAGCTCCTATTCCTGTACCTGCAGTAGCAGCACCTATTTGTCCTTGTTGTATACGAGCAGCTCTAATAGATTGTAATCTAGATCTTTTTTGTAATAATTGATTATACCTATTTCTAGCTTCTTCAGCTTTATTTTGTTGATTTGTTTGTTCTCTCATAGCATCAGCTTGTCTACCAGCATATTTTTGTGATTGGATATTACTAGCAACATTCATACCTAAACCACCTACTTGCATAGCAGTTTTAAAACCTTCACTACCTAGAAAAGTACCAAAAGCTCCCCCTTTTAATCCTGCTAAAGGACCATATCCTGCTAAACCAAAACCAGTTGCAACAGCTGCAACAGGTAATGCTATTTTAGCTATTTTTTTAACTGCTTTTCCCATACTATATCTCCAATACTGTTAAATAATTTAATAAACCATCTTCTGTTAATACTATACCATTAGGCACTGCTTTTGCTCCAAATACTAAATTAAACTTACGTTCCTTTTTAGTTTCACAAATACCAAATACTTGCTTAATTCCTCTATCTCTAAGTTTTTGTTTTGCTACTTCTAAACCTTTTAAATATCTTTTAAATTTAGTATGACTCCAAGAATTACATTCAATATGCATTTCCCAGTTATTTAAATCTTGATTCCATGTAACACCAATAAAACCATTACCTGGTTCTTCATACAATATATCCATATTATTGTACTGATTGCATTGTAACTGGATATCCCCAGCCTAGTAATCTCATGTCTTTACCTTGAGAAGAATAAATATATAAACTTATAGATTTACCTGATCCTCGTAATTTATTTTTAGTTACTACCATACTTTCACCAGAGTCAAAAGGATCTGATACTCCTGATGGTGTATAGTTTCTTAATAATCTATATGCTTCAAAAGGTCTGCCCCATTTACCATTTGCTGTAGAATTAGACCAACCCCATTGTGCTTGTACATTACATGATGATTGTTTTTTAAGTATTAAATCTGATCCAGATGCTTCATAGCCATCTTCTGTTTTTTGTAAATATAAAAATAAATATGGTATTTGTTTTTGTCTCATTACATCACCAAACAATTCATATCCAGTATAAATATAACTAGTATAGTTTGCTCCTACACCATCAGCAGTTTTCCAATCTAAAAATGAATCATCAACATACTTAGATACAGTAAATTGTGTACCTTTAATTGTTAATAAACTAAACTGAGTAGTTCTACTAACTGGTATATCATCTGTAACTACTACACTATCTCCACTAGTAACTAACACAGTATCTGTACCTTTTAATACAGACTCTTCTCTAGTGCCTACTGAATATCCTGGTACATTAATATAATCTGCTACATATGGAGATGTTCCTGCTATATCTGATATATGATTTTTATACCAAGCATTTAAAGTTAAATCAAATATTAATTCTTTATTATATTTATTAACATAATTAGATGTTGAATATGTAGTAGCATCATTATATAACCATCTTACTCTATTTTCTTTTTCATCATAAAAACCTTTACAATTATTTTTACCTACTTCAGGTATTTCTAAATAAAGGTTTTGTATAGATGTTAATGATATAGATTCTGCAGCAAATCTACCTGATGCAGTATCTGGTCTAAGTAAATAAATACCTGCTTTAGACCAATATATAAAACTACCATTTATATTAACAACAGAGTTAGGATTAAATATACCATTAGTAGATACTTTACTTGCTTGAAAAGAGGTAGCAATAAACCCTCCAGTATCTCCATAAACTTCCCACACGCCATTTTCACAAAAAACTAATACTGAAGCTTGAGAAGCTATAATTTTTACAATACGGGTAGCCTCAGGTATTTGTATAGAACCACCATCAGTATCTATTAAATCATTAATACCTGGATCTGTAGGATCAGCTTCTTGATGACATTTACCAAAATCATCATCATTTCTTATAACTTTACTAAAGAAAATATAACCAGAATAGTTTGGACTTCTTGTATCACCATTAGATACACTAGATTCAATACCTGAATAAAATAATCTTTGTGCATAAGAAGTAATACTAGATATATTTCCTTCTTCTCTATCTGTTGGTAATCCAGATGTTACATCTGATTTAGCCATTCTAGATGTACCTCTATCAAATGCATCAATAATAAAACTACCTTTAGCTATTTGATAATTTGATTGAGAATTTTTAACTAATGTATCTGGATCATACTTTTCATAATCTGCAGAAGAAACATTTGATATTTTACCTAATGTCCATGTATCTGCATTACTTGGATATTGTCCTGTTTTTGTATAGTGATAGTCTAAAGCATCAGCACCAGTAGCTGTTACAACGTTTTTATTCCAACCTTGATTTCGTAAATTATATTTATGTTCATTACTCAATGTAGTTGGTCTAGTATCAATAAATAAACTGTCATCTACACCATAAATATCTCTAATGTTTAAAGTAATTTGTGCTTGTGTAACTGCTCCAGAACTAGGTTCATATGTTAAAAGTACAGGTTTTTCTAAATCTTTAGAAACAATAATACATTTATTATTAATAACAGATGTTTCAATATCACTATTACCTAAACCTGTTAATGTAATTGGAGAACCACCATTTTTAAGATTAGCAGAAGGTGAAGCTGTTAGTAAGTCCATAAACCAAAGTTTTTCTTTTATACGAACAATACCTAAAGATACTGTAGTATCTCCTGCTGGAGATTCCCAATGATGAAAAGATTGTTTACCTTCTTTAATATCATCTGCAGTATAACCACTAGATGTTAAAGCATAGGCAGTTTCATAGTCTAATCCTAAACGTCTAAATCGTGAACCATCACGATTAAGTACAAAGTTAGCTTCATCTATAGAAGCATTCTCTGGAAATGTTAATTGATTAGCTTCAGTAATTAGACCTTTAACAAAGGATCTAAATGCCTTTTCACCCTTCTGAGCCATATTACTCCTCTAATTTTTTAGCTTGTTTTCTTTCGTACTTTGCTTTTGCTTTTTCAGCTTCATCTAGTTTAGGTTTAGGAATTGTAGTTCGTACATAAGTTTCTACAGCTTTGTCTAAAAATACTAATGATGTAAATACACCAGATAATGAATCAGGTATTTGTCCACCATCACTCCATTGTAATACATAATGTGATGAGTTAGGTTTAATTATTGCTTGTAAATTCATTTTACTATTTGTTTTATATTCTTTTACAACATTGGTCATGTTATTTTTCCTTTAGATTTTATTTTAGTTTGAACCAATTTAATGGGTTTAATTTTTTTAAATTTAGTTTTGCTAACTTTTGTAATATTTTTTTTATAAAGTTTTTTAGCTTTTCTTTTCTTTTTTTCATATACTTCCTTGTCAATAAATGATAATGTATTAAATGTAAATTGTCCCATTAGTAATTAGGTGTCCTTTTAATTGATCTATTTCGACCATAGTTAGGATACATAATACCCTTTTCATCTTGTAATTTCCAAGCATCTTGACTCATTCTACGTCTTTGTTTTGTAGAGATCTGTTCTGCTTTTTGATTAGCCATTTGTTTAAGTGTTAAAAATGCTGTAGACTTAGCTTCATTAAGAAGATATGTAAACATTTGTACAGGTAAGTCAGGTATAAATGTATCTTCCAATGTAAAAGCTATTGAACGTTTACCCCAACATTGTGTTTTAGCTTTTTGTAATACAGTATCTAAAGCTTTATTATAAGCATCAAATACCATAGTTACATCATCAAATGATGTAAAACAAGTAGGAGCAGTATCATTTAAAATATTTAAATTAATACCTGTAGAATCTACTATTACATCTACTTTACTAAGCTTACTATCTCTTTGATCTACTAATAACATAAACTCTTCTGGAGTTTTATAATTAACTGTTTGATATAAAGATTTATCTGTAACTGCTTTTTTAGAATCATACTTAACCCAAGATAAATCAATTACATCATCAGGTAGTTTCATATGTGTAGGTCTAGCAGATGTAGCACTAGCATCCATTTGAAAGAGTTCATATAAAAAAGCATAGTCTTTACCATCAATAATATTGTAGTATGTTGTTTTAATTATTTGTGCTACTTGTAAAGCTTCTACACTCTCTGTTATACTATTGACTTCATCTGAATCCATATCAGATAAGATGTCTTGAGTCATTGCTAGTAAGTTCATTTTAGCCATAATCTATCCTATGCTTGTGTAAGTGTTAGTCCTACTTTATTAAATACCATATCACCAGAACCATCTGTATTAAATGCATATACTTCAAAATAATCATTTGTAGCTGCAGATACTAAACAACTTCCAGAACCAGTATGTATATCTGATGTTACAGAAGTTAAATATATTTCTGAACCAGATAAAACAGATCCATTCTTATGTACAGCTATTGTTAATTTTTTATCAGAACCAGATGCTTGTGATACTGCTACATCAAAATCTACTTTAAGAACTACTGTAGGTGTTCCTGTATAAGTTAATCTTGCACTTGTAGCTTCTGTAACTAAATTGTTTAAACCACTAGCTACAGTAGTAGGTGCTACTTTTTGTGTAGCTCCCCCATAACTTAATGTATAGGGTGATCCAAGATTATAAAAATAAAATTTACCTCTTGGTGTATTCAGGCTTCCACTTGCTACTGTAGACCAAGCACCAGAACCTGAACCATTTGCAACATAAACAGTATTTGCACCGGCTGCTGCTACCCCTTTAGGTTCATGTAAATCAGAGCCTGTAATAAGATTATGTTGTATTGTCATAGTATTTCCTGTGTTAAATTAGGGGTAAGCCCCGAAGGGCTCACCGAGGTATTACTTAGTTATAAATGTAATGAACAATAAGTTTACCCTTACCCGCAGTTAGCGTGTGAGAGGAAGCTACTGTTACTTCACAAGCTGCAGTACCAATTGTTTTATCAACAAGAGCTCCTGCACCTTTAATATAACTACCTTTAGTTGTAATTAATGCGTTTGTTGCTTGTGCTGCTGCAATCAAACCATCTGCATCAACAACAGCACCTGCTGTAGTAGTTAAACCTACAGTCATAGTATGAGTAGAAGCAGAGGTAAATGCTTCTTTAACTACTAGATGTGCTGATACAATTACAGTGTTAGCTGGAAGTTGATACTCTAAATTACCAGAACCTTGTGCAGGTAATTTATCAAAATCAAAATCATAACTAACAGATTTTACTTTGCCATTTGTGTTGTCTTGACCACCAAACTGGTTGTCAGTCTCACGAGGTCCATAATGGTTGGCTACGCCTCTTTTTGGTCCAATTTCATATCCCATTATAATCTCCTAGTAAGTTGCGTCATCTGTTAAGATAACACCGAGTGTGTCTAGACGTTGAACACCAAATCCAAAGCGAGAAGTAACTTGATATTTATCAGCTCTTTCTACTTCAGATCTCCAACCTTCTACTTGCGGTGCACGTCTCCATGCATGCATAACAGGCTTACATGAATCATCTGCTACGCACATGAAGATGTTAGCTTTGTCACCAATTTCAGCTGTGTCATTAGCAACACCAACGGATGAACCGTTAATAGCTTCTGTAGCTGTAAGTGATGGTAGGAAGTTAGATGTGTAAACATCAAAGCCCATAATATTTCTAACAAAACGATGGTCTTTTGCAAAACCTTCATTAACAATACCTTGGAATTGCGGAGTATTATTAATTACATTTGTTTGAGTAATAAGGTTGTTTAATGATGCCTCAACAATTGGATCAACAATAGCAATACGACCTGAAGCAGGTGCATTAGCTTTGTCAAATGATAGTTTCATAGCTACAAAGTCTTTCAACTCCATATGTCTATCAGTTCCATCTCCAGCAACAAAACGATGTGGTCTAGCATTAACTAAGTTTAAGTTAGCTGCAGTTTGACCAGCATTTGCTGTTGATAAGAATTTTGTCTCATGGTTTTCACCAAGAGCACGTGTTGATTCCATAGCTCTCATAGCCATGAGTGTATCTACCTGTGAACCATCTTCACGAAGATCATCAGATACTTTATAAGCATCACCGATATATTCAGTAATACCTAAAGTAATAGTACCTGTGTCAATGTTAGTAAAGTTCAGAGGCACATCCTCTGCTGCATCTTGAAGTGTTACAGTACCAACTGTTTTAATGTTTAGTGTTGTACCTGAACCGAAGTCTGTTACATCACGATACATACCTTCTGGAAGAAGGAAGTCATGTAAGTTATCAAGAATAAACTGAGAATATTGCTGCGATTCTATAAAAGCAGCTGTGTTACTTGTCAGTTGTGCCATTTAAGTCTCCTAAGACTGTTGATTTACTTTAGCTTTAGCATTACCCCAGGCTTTTAATAATTCTTTAGTAGACCCACCTTCTACCCTTGCAGATAATTCAGTAGGTTTAGCTTGATTATTTAAAGCTTCTGTATTAATATCTCCAGTAGATTTAGCTACTGGTGCAGTAGTTGCTTCCAACCCTGCAGCTTTTAATACAACTCTTGGGCTTTTTGCTGCAAGCTCATTTAATTGAGGAACAGTTAAACCTAGGTCTTTAGCTATAGAGTTATAAGTTTTTTCAGCTGAATCGCCATACTGATTAGTAAAGTGTTGCGCTACTTGATCTGCATTAGATTTAGCTATTGCTTGTTGTTCTCTAACACTTAAGGTTTGGTTTACCAAGTCCATAATGTTATCTTGATTAAGTTCTCCTGTTGGCTGTGTCGTAGCAGCAGGCTGAACTCCAGACTTAATTTCATCTAGAAGTTCCTGAGTAGTTCTGCGTTTAGTTAGTTCTTCACGTGCTTCAGCAAGTTCAGACTCAAGAGTCTCAATATGCTTTTGTGCATGAGGAACAGATCTAAGAGCATCTTCTGGGCTCTGATACTTCTTACCTTCACCAACTAACTCTTGAGCTTCTGTCGGAATCTCAAATGCTTTTGGTGCAGTATCTTGTTGTACAGCTTCCTGGGTAGGTTGCTCTACAGGTGTTTCAGTTGTTTCTGTTTTTACTTCATCTACCATCTTACTATCTCCTTTGGTCAAGGTAATAAATTGTATAGTTTTGTTAAAGCTTTTTGTATACCTCTTTGATAAGCTTGATACTCATTAAAAGCAGGAAGTTTAAAATTATCTTCATCCATACACTTTCTATTAGATATTTCTACTTGTTCATTAAGATATAAACGTAACTCTTCAAATACTTGTTTCTTTGTTAAGGCTTTACCCTTTTCACTTTTTAAATCCATACTATCATTATACCATATTTTACGTTAAAAGTCAAGTAACTACTTGACCTAGTATATTACATCTCAGGTTCTATAGGTTGTTCAGCTTGTTGTATCTGTTGATCAACCATTTGCTCTTCCATTCCTGGTTGAGCTTGTTGTGCCTGTAAATCTTGTTGAATCTGCATCTTAAGTTTTTCTTGTTCAGCAGCTTCAAACAATGCTGCATTATCTTTTATAAATCCAAATTTATCAAAACCCATATATTCTTCTACCATAGTTGCTAAAAGTTTAGGTGATATATGTGGAGCTATTATCTGTCCAATAGGACTATTAAATACTCCAAGTATATTTTGTAAGAGTTGAGCTCTAGCTGCATAATGTCTAGCACCTATAGGTCTAATTTTACCTCTTGCTGTTAAGTCTTCTTTAGTTACAGATAAGAAATCTTGTACACCAAAGTCATCATCATATACTTTTGCTAACTCAGGTAAATTAAGATTACGTTTTGCTGTTTCTAACATCATATTTAAAATAGGTTCTAAGAACTCTACTTCAAACTGATTAACTTTATTTTGGAATATTCTACCAGCTGCGTTTTGTAGTGACTGTACTTCAAAGGCAGTTTTTTCTCCAGGTGTTCTAATACCCATAGCTTCCTTAGGAGCTCCTGCCATTTCTTCCATTGTATTCATTAAAGCAGCTAATTCATTATTAACTTGAAATGCTGCAGGATTAGGAGGTAACATTGATATATCTCCATCTTCCTGTAAATGAATAGTTGTTTCTGGTCCCCATGTAAATGGATCTACTTCACCTTTAATTACCATAGGTGGATGTATAGTTAAATCCATAGCATCTGCTTTAGCATTCTCTAGATGGTCAATACGATATTGCATACCTACTAGATTATCTAAAGGACCCATACCATATAAGTTATCTGGTCTCTTTCTCCATGCTACATGAGCTTTAGTATCTTTACCTATATAACTAGGATTCTCTATATTTCTTATTACATAGTTTCTATCTATAATAGTAATAATTCTATTTTTATATAATTTATCTTCATCTTTATCATAGTAGTCTCCTTCAAACTCTAAGACTTCTACCATACCAGATTGATAGTATTCTTGTAATGTACCAAATCCATCTGCTATATAAGCATCTGCTTTATTTATATCTTCTACTCTAAACATAGAAATAGAGTTTCTAATATCTAGTGCTTTATTAAATGCAGATTTTTTATATTGTAAATCAGGTCTTGTATCTAGTTCTGCTTTTAGTTCACCAATAGATTTAACATATCTAGTAAACTTAGGTGACTTAGCAAATGATCCTGCTGTAGGATTAAATACTAAATCAAATGGAGATATACGTTTTAGTTTAGGTCCATTATATGTAGTAACCATCTCTTTCGTAATAGGATCTTCATGAGAATCATTTACATACTGTACTTCTCCAAATGCATTACCATAATCAATATAATCATATACAAGTAAACTTACTTCTTCTCTAAATTTAGATTCTTTTAGTTTAGTATTTAAGTAGGCTTCAATAGCTTTACGTTTTTTAATTGTTGTATCTTCTTGTGTAGCACCTTCCCACTTCATCCAGTTATCATTAGGAAATAAAGCATCCATATAATTAGCATGAAGGTTATCTCGTATTTGAGTTAACTTAGGTAGTGTTGTTTTGTTTTTCCAAGGAAGAGTACTATTAGTTGTTGACGTTGTATCTGTAGCAAAGAGATAATCTCTAAGTTCTCTCCACTCAGTTTCTTTATTGTTTCTTTGCAACCACCAGGAGTTATATAATCCAGCCATTACACGAGCTAGGTTCTCTTGACCAATTGCTTGTTCTATTTGAGCTACTTCACCTGCCATATTATTTCCTTAATTTGTTATCCCACCAAACCTACTGTGGGTTGGTAAAGGTTTATTAAATCCTAGACCTGTTGTTGCTCTTAGTTTAGGAGCTAATGATATTGCCATTGCATTTGATAGTGCATCTTTTATATCATCATGAGGTGGATGAACCATTACTAGTTCTTCTTCTAATGTTTGACAGTTACCACCTTTATAGTGCCAAACTTGTAAATTATCATACTTAGGTTCTAGTACTGCACCTACCCTTTGTGCTTTGTCTCCTAAGCTCCTAGTAGGTCTAAATTCATCAATTGATAGTGGGATACCATTTGGTTTAAGATAGCTGTCCTTGAGCTCTTTAACTATTGTTTGTTGAGCTACTGTAACCTCTGCTCTTATCTTTCTAAATCCCCACTTTTCCCAAGACTTTAATATATGTTGATAGTAGTCTACAATCTTTTCTGTTTTAAATCTATCTATATCTAATACATAAAAGTTGTTTTGATGATCTACACCAACAACTACTAATGCAGTATAGTCAGCTTGTTTACGTAAACTAAATGCAAAGTCAATTGCTGCAAAAATATTTAACTTTCTATCTCGTATATACCAATCACCATCTTTAACATTTAATGCTGCTTTATCAAAATACTGAAAGTTTTCTGAGTTAATTCTAGCACTCTCTGTAGTATTAGGATCATTATAATATTGAGCATAGAACTGTGTACTATCTATATATTTTGCTTTAATCCTAGATAACTCTTTACTATCAAATCCAAAAGACTTACCATCTTTACGTGTTCGTTTTGCCCATAAGAACTCACCTTCTGTTTCTACTACTCGTTGAAATAGTTCATAGACTTCTTCTTCTTGTGTTATCTCATCATCATCGTCATAATGAACTTCTTTCATATTAATCATAGTATCATATATATCTCTAGGATGATACCTTGTACCTACTACCCATTCTTCTGCACCTGGGTTTTCAATAGATGCTAACTGTGAATAAGCATTAGCTACCTTATCTCTACCATCTTCTGAGTATGCATTGCCTGGTACTACTATATCATCTAGTACAACTATGTCTGCATGAAAGCCTGTAGTATTACTAGTAAGACCTACTGCTTTAACAGTAGCATCTCTTATACCTTCTAGTTTACGTTGAGGATGATCAACAGCAATCTCTGCTACTGCCCACTTCTCTCTCTTACCTTCTTCTGGGTGAATCATATCTCCCCAGTATCTACGATATATAGGTGAATCTATAATCTGTTTTATTGCGTATAACTGTTTCTCTGCTAAGTCAGCTGTAGCTGATACATATAGTATAGTAGTTTCAGGATGCTTAGTTATATGCCAGGCAGTTCTATAAGCAATTAGCTTACTCTTCATATGTCCACGAGGAAGTAAAACTAATTGATTATCTTTTCTATCTGATCTTGCCCACCAACTAATTAACTCTTCATGTATTGCACCATACAATATATGAGGTGCTACAAGTTTTATAAACGTGAGTAAGTCTGCTTCTGCAGCTTCTCTAATCTGATCTAATTGGGTCATGCTGTTTTCTTTCTTCTTTTACCTGAAGCAGTAACATTCCATTTTTTACGACTAGAACTAGTTTTCTTTTTTGCCATGGTTCTTTTTTCAGCAGCTGTCATTTTCTTAGCTACCTTCTTAGGTCTACATGCAGGATAACCACGTTTGTCTTTTTTACCACTACGACCACATTTCTTACCTGTTTTTATGTCAACCCAATCTTCTTTAAACCATTTACCTAGCCCTTCTTTAGCCACGTTTAGTTTTGCCTTTTGTTTTTTTCTTAGCTACACGATTGTCTTTACCTGACCATGTACCACCTCGTTTTTTATATTCTTTTGATGCCCAGGCATTTGCATATGCACTTGGATAAACATCAAACTTTTTTCTTGCTGCAGCTTTAACTCGTGACCATAAAGCTGGATTATTAGGTGTAGGACTTGCCATATTATTCCTTATGATTTTTTATTATTTTGGCAGAAACTTCTTGCAGCTTCTACAGATCCAAAGCCCCAAGCTTTTAATGCTAGTGCTTTACGTGTTGGTCTACCTTTACTATCTTTCATAGGTCCTTTCATTCCTGCAAATCTACATGCAAATGAAACACGTCTTGGATTTTTACCAGATTTAACTGGTGCTTTAAGGTTAGAGCCTTGTGCTTTCGCACTAGCTCTACCCTTTGCATTTAATCCACCTTTAGGATTCTGTCCTTCTTTTCTTGTCCAGGCTGGTGACTTAGCCATTATGCTTTCTTCTTTTTAGTTTTTGGTTTAGTATGAGTATATCCTTTATCTTTTAAAGTCAAATGTTTTTTCTTTGTAAATACCATTTGTCCTTTACCAGCTTTAGAATACATCATATGTGGCTTCATTTTATCTTCAGCCATTTTAATATTTGCCTTTACCTGGTTTAAGTTTTTTATTCATTGGTCCTTTTTTCATAGGTTTCTTTTTTTTATTGTTCATCATTCTACTTCCCCTTTGCTAGTTGTCCACCAAAATAAAACTCTACTATCATGGTTGCCCATGTAAATATTTCATCAAACTTGTAGAGTCCCTTTATTGTTTCAAACTTAGTGTCTCCACCAAATTCAAATAAGCCAAACAAAATACTTGTAGGCTCTTCTACTATCTTAACTACTGTGTCTATTCCTATTACACCTGCTAACGGATAGACAGCTACTAATGAAAGAATAGCAAACATTAGTACTCTTCGATTCCATGCAGCCATTTTACCTTCAGTGCTTGCATGTTCTCTTGCTTTTTGAAGCTCACCTGATTTAGCTGCTAGAGCTTGTAACATCATTTGATTTTGTTGATGAGCTTGTTCTGATTTAATTGCTGTTAGTTTAGCAAAGAAACCTAAACCAATTGGAATTAAATGTTGTAATATACTTATCATATTGTTTGAACTAGTACTGCTACTACAACAGCTCCAAATCCTGCTAAAGCACCCCACACTAATTTATTTAACATAACTTCAATTCTATCTAATCTTTTATGAATTGTATTATATCTTTCTGCACATAACTTTTCATGTGCTTTCATTTCTTCATGTGGTGTCATTTCCATCCTTTCTCTAGAATATTATGTATTTTACTTTCTATAGCAGGAAGAAGTCTCATTCCACTATATCCTATAAAGAATGCTATTGCTGGTCCTGCTAGCATACCTAAGTTAAATATATGTAGTATTGGTGGTATAAAAAACTCAGCAGTTACTACAGCTAATATTAAAGTAAATCCTAATTCTTGTCTAGCTCTTTTTCTTTCTACTAACCATTTTATATGTCCACCTCTAGGTGTTTTACCTTTAAGTTTCTTTTTATTATAATTAAATAGTGCACCAAGGATAGAAGCTATAACACAACATAACTTACTACCATATTGTGCTATAAAGTATTCCATTTAACATTTTCCATTACATTAATTAAAGATTCTACATCTGTAACTTTTGCAATTGCTGTTTCAACTCTATTAGCTTCTGTAACAATAGCAGCTCTATGTGTAACAACGTTTTCTGGAATATCTACTTCTCGTTCTGTTTTTCTAGTTACATACCAATCTGTATTAGCAAGTATTGTTCCTGCAGTATGGTTTACTTCAGCTATTTTTACAGACTTTAATCCTTTAGTTATTAATCTTACAGGAGTATTAACCATAGCTTTAGTTTCTTCATCTAATTTTTGTACCCATAATGGATTACCATCTTTATCTACTGCTTCTACATCTTCTAATGCTTTAGGATTATCTAGTTCTCCATTCCAATAGTATCTGTCATCTGCCCTTACAGGATCTGCTTCCCATGTAATACCTAAAGCTGTTTTTTCTTCTTCAGTAGATAACTGTAACCAGTTTCTAGGGTACTGAACATTATTGTGAGTAAAAGCCCTGTCAACAGGGAGTGTGTTTCCGTTTAATTTATATGCCATAATATTCTCCTATCGGGCGTTTGAGTTTTTAAAAGGGTTTTCGGCAAATGCCATGTATATGTATGTGTTGCCTGATGAGTTTAGGTTAGTAAAAGTATTTCTTTGTTTAAAGCCATTAGACAATATATCAATACCATTAGATTCAGTTCCTTCTACCTCACTATTATTTGCTTTTAAATATGTACCTGTTAAATTATATAAATTTCTGCTTGTATCATATATCATCCACTCACCAGTATCTGTATCTTTCATCATAATCCAAGCAGGTCTAAACCCTGTGTATATAAATGGTCCATCAGTAGAGCCATTACCTGTATATTTACCAAACTTACTATATCCTTCTACACTTTTAAAAACATACATAACATAATTATTGCCTGAAGCATTTATTTCACCAGTACCTGCTCTAAAAGCAACTACAGAACTTGAAATTCCTGTACCATCATAAAATACGCTAGTAGTATAAGCTGCATCATTAGTATTTAAATACAGATATGCACCATTAGAAGCAAATGCTCCTGATAAATCTTTATGCCAAGTAGCCCATTCATTAACATTTGATCTATTTTTTGTTATTATCATATCAGGAATAACACCTAGTCCATGTCCAACAGTTGCTGCACTACCATTACCAGAATAAGACACAATATTAAATCCTGCTGTTGTATTAGCAGATATTTGTGTTGCTATAGAACCATCTGTGTTAGCTGTTGTTGCACCTCCTGCTTTCCAGTTCCAACCTACAAAAGTATCTCCACTTTTATTTACATCATTTCCTGTTCCTAAACTATAACCATTAGAATCAAAAGATGTAATTAGTGTTGAATTAGTAACTTCTGCAATATTTCTATTTGACCTTATTTGTTTAGTTACTCCCCTTACAGTATCTATTAAATTATGGTCATATGCTTGACTTCTAATTTTTATCCAAGCTAAATCTGGACTAAACTTAAAGGCTTCTCCTGTTTCTGTACCATCTTGTGCAGTAATAGTATTATCAATACTTCTTGCAGAGCCATTACCAGTCCATATTGCAGCATTAAAATACTCACTACCATCTGTAATAGTAGAGTCAGGTAAGTTAAATGTATTTAGTTTTTTAAATCCTGTAGGTGGTGTGTAATTAAATGGTTGTTGACCAAAGTTTACTGTCCATGTACCACCTGCTACATAAACAAACGGAAACATTTTAGTACCATCTGTTAAATCATATGATGGGTTTGCACCA
>Ga0181422_1000256_pt1 | contig 17131 bp, 17 predicted proteins | sample 45SPOviralmetaG_FD_130147 | JGI IMG/M metagenome (GOLD analysis project Ga0181422, IMG submission 130147) | Marine viral communities from the oligotrophic San Pedro Time Series (SPOT) site, San Pedro Channel, CA, USA - 45 SPOT_SRF_2013-07-18 | ecosystem: Environmental > Aquatic > Marine > Strait...
AAAAATAAAAAAACGCAACCTCGTATTTTAATTAAGGCGATGAAACACAACCTCGCTCTTTTTGTTTGAATTACATATTAATTACATGTAATTCACATTCACTAAAAACTCCAATTAAATTTAAATTAATCTAATACACAAGAGGTGTAAATTTTAACAATATTTTGACAAAGTAAATATATTATATGACTTGTAAATTTCTAATTTCATTTTGATAAATAAGATGATTTTTTTACACAACAGGTGTAATGACTATTTTTGATTCATTTGAGACATGAGAGTTTCAGCAAATTTTAAATCAGTTGAAATAATCTTATCAATCCTGTATATGATACCTGAGTTATCACCTACATTTGCCGTGCCTCCCGCAGGATCTAATATTTGAGATTTAATAGATGTAATAGTTTTACGCCTCGTCGCAGTAAATACAGCACCACCCCCATCGTACGATATGAAATCATTCGCGGCCGAGTATTTTCCGACGATAGCCATAGTCTGCATCGGATTCGCAGTTTGATAATAGTTTGCTGAATCCAATATATCTGAGTTTATGAGAAAATATCCTTTTAATAATTTACGAGGTAATTCATTCGCTATAATTTTAGTGCTTTCCGCATTTATGGTTATCGCAGGTGCGACTTGGTGGTCGGGGTCTTCGTTATCCCATACCGAACCAGCCTTGGCGATATTTTGTGGTGTATTAAAAAAATTTACATTTGAACTTAACATCGCATTAAACATATTTGTCCCATATGGATTACTATGAAACTGCTGTGAAGCTAAACTTGTGACCTCGGCATTGGTTGTGATTCCAGATGAATTTGGATTATCATTTGAAAATCTATTATTTATATTTTTGATATTTTCTACATCACCTGAAGCATTAAACTGCCCGTATTCAAAACCTAAAATACCCCAAATAGATCTTTCCCAAAATCTTTCATCTATTCCCATATCTTCAATTGCGACTCCTCCATGAGCATCATATATCAAACCATGAACCATATTTGAATTCATAGAAATGAAGGTTTTTTGATTTCCCTCAGACGCTGTCCCTGAAAGATCAATTACTTCATAGGGATGCATAGATGGAGACCAACTATCATATTTTAACTGCTTATTTATCTTGAAACAATCCTGACCTGCTTGAGATGATGGGGGTGGAGCGAATACATTTGGAGATGGGTTAGGGTCGCCTGCTGTATAAAAATTACCTACTTTTTCAGGTGCGTGAAGATTACTTAATTCAAATCTACTTTGTATATTATCAAAATTTAAAAGAGCATTATCTGCTCCTAAATAAACTTGGCGAATATCAGGTCCTTGGTTATATTCAATTTGCCCGTAGTATTGTAAAGGAGCAAATCCACTACTCAACATGATAGCTGCGTTCCCATAAGCATTAAAATGATAATCATAACCTATTTTTGTAGAGGCATTTATCCTCGCCCCTATTTGCTCCCCGAAATATTCAGTAGGTATTCCACCTATCGGTTCAGTAATCAAAGCGATTAAACCATTATGTTTTCTCGCAAATCCATATGCTAAATTATCATTTCTATCACCTGTAGTTTGTTCTGCTGTTAAATGACTTGAACTTTCATTATAATAAAAGAATATCGGAATAGATGAACCATCTGAAGCACTAGTTCTTGGAGTTGTTTTAGTGTTTGTAGTCTTATCCTCCATATACATATCTGAACCTAAAGGATCTGTAGATGATAATAAATTACCGCTTCCAGATAAACCTAAATGTAAAAATCTTGCTTCTTTTCTAAATGAAGCATTTAAAGATGCTGATGTCGCATTCGGATATAGTGAAGCATAATTAGTTAAATGATTTGTAGCATCTGTAGCATGATTTAAGAGTTCAGGATATAATCTTTGTGAATCAAAAAATCTCTTTAATTTTAGTAAAACCTCATCACTATAAGTATAATCTGTATAAATTATCGCTGTTCCAGAGGCTGAACCCGCTATATTACTTGTGATTTTGTTTCCGTGATAAGCACCTGCCCCTCTACCGCTTTCAACCAAGTGAGGTCGTTTAAAACCTATATGAGAATAACAAGTTAAATAATTCACAGCATTCGCTGTATTACAAGCATTATTTCCGACATTAAAGGGGGTACCATCTAATAATGAGGAGTTAAAAAATTGAGTAGCCCCAGAATTACTAAACATAGAATAATTGGAACAAGGGAATGCTTTATAAATTGTAGAATTCACTATGCTTGTAGGTGCTGTGATATTTCCAGTATTACTGATGGTCTCTTCATCTGTAATGATTTTAATTGTAGGTTCTGTTTTGATCAATTCATTTGTTATATTAGTTGAAATTGCTGAAGGTGAATTATAACCAGCAGGGATACTCAGTTTAACTTTCTGTAGAACCCTATTATAATTACCTAAGGCAGGATCAGGTTTAGTAGGAACAGGTTGAAGATATGAAGCATTACTCGCAGATGATAATTCACTCTGTCTATAAACTATTTCAGATCTTTTAAATATTGTATATTTACTATTATCTTGTTTTAATTTTCTTACATTACAAGAAGCACTATTGAAGGCGTCTCGCCCTATACTATCATCAAAATCAGGTGTAAATATATGTGATGCCGTTAAATAATATGTATTTAATCCTTTTGAATATGAATCTGAAGCACTCCAAAAAGATGCATTATGGGAGGTATCTGCTGGGTCCCCACCTTGGGTCGCATTTCCCATTGAAGCAGAACCCCAATTTCTCGGTAAAGTAATATTATTTTCACCATTAGTCGTTTTGTAATATGATATTACGATTGATGCTTCATTATCTTTCATTTTAACTTTTTGTGTTTCATTTGAAGATGTTTCATAAGCGAATCCAGTAGGAGAATATCCTTGAGATGCATTTAATTTTTCATATCCAATATATGATGAATTTACAGTTTCAGTAGTAGTGATTTGTTTTTCACCTAATACTTCACCATCCATTTGAATAACTGAACCACCCGCCCCTCTTTGAGCGATATGTGCCGATTGAATACTTACTTGGTCTCCAATATCAATTGTAATTCCATTTGAGACCTTATTTGTAAAAATAGCAGTATCAGTTTGTGCGAGATTACTCGCCGAGTACTCTTCACTGGATAACCTATTAGCATCCAAAAGGATGGTTTGCGTGTAACCTCCCTGAGACATTTATATAAGAAGAAGTTATTTTTTTTCAAATCATTAATGTTTTATATTTAATCGCCTCATCAAGAGTATTAAATCTCTTCGCATGAAGTTTTCCATTAATAGTTTTTGAAAATACATATTTATTACGATTCTTATCAAATGAAATATTCTTTATTTTTAATTTATTATTTTTCTGATATGGTCTATTAAATCCGTTCATGGATTTATTAACCCATCTTAAATTATTTAAATTATTATTAATCTTGTTTTGGTCTATGTGATCCACACAAGGTAAATTAAGAAAATTAGGTATAAAGTTCTCAGCAACAATCCTATGAACTCTGAGTATTTTTCTATTTAACGCCACATGATAATATCCGTGCCGATTAAGTTGAGGTTTCAAATATTTATCTGTTTTTAATGAATATACATTTCCAAAATTACTAATTAAATAATCTTCATAACCATTTATCTGTTTCCAAACTTCTGAAATCATGTTAATATACTATCATAATTAGATTTTAAATCAAATTTATAGGAGTGTAGTTGTAGCGAATCCATTGCTAATCGTTGTAAGTTTAGCGAGTTCCAACCATGAACGCTGAGTATATAGAGAACCATTTCCAAGACCATCATACTTGTAGTAATATTCAATACCACGAGTATTAACTCTTTCATTACGATTGAGTCGGTACGATAACCAATTGAAACGACCTAAAATACCAACTTCATCACCATCATCACCAGTATTCTGTGCGTATCCCATAAATTCATGATCGCTATCAAGTGCCGTGCCTTCAGAACAGAACTCTTCACGAGTTACAAAAGGAACCATGCCCTCTGCCTGTGCCGTATTATGAAACTGTCGTGCAGGATTAGTGACATCAATGGGATATAAGAATCTATCATTGTATTTGAGATTTACAGTGAGAGAACCATTTTGTTTCCCAGCCGCCGGAGCTTCACCAAATGTATATTTCTGTTCTGGTGAAATACTACAGAATTTATTGGTAGTAGTTAAATCACTTGTAGCGAGATCAGGTTGGAGACCAGTAATGACCTTGGTAACAATACGTCCAGCACCACCGAGGTTTCTAATACGAGTTTGGCCGTCATCTGTAGTAGATGATACAGATACCTTACTATGACGATAATCAAAGTGATTCAATGTAATTGTCTGATTCGCATTAGCATAGGCAGTCATCATTTCCTGTGGGTAATAAATGTAATCTGCGATTAACTTAACTTCATCTTCATTAACTACATAATTTGCCGTAGCAACACCATTCTTAGCCTGAGCCCGATTTACATTTGTAGGATCAAAATGTAATTCAACCGATACCTGTTCCTGCATCATGTAGAGAGGTAACTGAGTCTGTTTCAACATTGGGAATAATTCAGATAAGGCAATCTGGAATACAGGTGAATTTTTAATATCCGCCCACTGATGAACCTCTAAATCAGCCGTCTGGGCGGCGAATGAAGCACCAGTCTTGTTACGATATTCACGACCATTAGATAAACCGTAGAAAAAAGCCTGAGTATTATTACCAGCACCACCATTAATAGAATCGCTATCATCATATCTAAATTCATGTGAGATACAGCGTCCAGATTGAACCTGTTCCCTTTCCTTCTGATGTTCATTAGAAATAAACAGCGACTTGTAAGCAGATAAGAAATTATATCCATCTATTTCTTGAAGAGTCTTTGTTCCAACCTTTAAAGCACATCGTGAAATCAAAGAATGAATTCCAACATTAGGAGGGAAGAAACGACTTGAACCATCAGGAGCAGTTAAAGCGAGTGTAATTTTACTGTGTGAATGTAGTATCCCCTTGTTTAAAAATACAAATCTACAGAATGTGTTACTTTTAACGACTGGGTCTAAAATACTCGTTTCTACATCAGTAGCAGTAGTAGTATCCATGGGGGATACTCTTAGGAGGTTAGGAACATTAGGTGGAACATCTTGGCGTTCTACCATACTCTCTTGAACTTCTCCATCAAAATCATCAGGGTCATCTGGGGTCGGCATTGATTTACTCATATCCATATTTTTATAATATGACTACTTAAAATAAATTTAAAATTAAAAAAATATTTTAAACCAAAGGTGAACTACGTTAACGAAGTATGCGATGCTTATTGCATCACCTGCATCCCCTGTGGGCCGAACACCAGTGTATTCTTGGAATGAACGAAAACAAAGAATGCCTGAGGCGAGTCGCTCGTTAAATCTAAAGACATGTTAATACCGAAATTAACATTCCGAAAGTCAACTCCTTGATCCGAAATATTATCAAATGCGACTCCTACGCCGAAGGCACATCCACCATCCGCAAAATCTTTATCAAATCTCGCTGAATCTGAGTATCTTGAATTTACAGGACCAATACTGGTTCGTGTAATATCAGCGAACTTACTGATAGCATTCATGTAATTATACATGATTTGAGAATCTACTGTCTTATTCTTAGGATCAGTTTGCTGAAGAGTATTAATATTGAAATCAATTGGAAACTTAGAACCATTGCGAGTAAAAAATAGTTCCTTGATATCAGCCGAAGCACCATCATTATTTGTTGGATACAGAGTAGCAAGACCATCAAATGCTAAGTTATTAATATGAGCAGCAGGGATAATATTTGAAAATACTCCTAACACACGACTTAAACCAAGTTGGAAATTTATAATACCATTCGCAGAATTAATAGTTTGATAATAGGAAGTAAGACTGTTGTATTCATATGTTCCAGATGGTTGAGATTTCATCTGCTGAAGCATGTCAGGCTGAGGTTCAGCGAGTTCTGCAACAAGGGATACATCACTAAATTCATAAAGAGATTCACTGTAACTTGCCGAATCAGCATCCGCCAGAGTGTGGAATACTTGAGAATCTGGACTTAAATGTAATTCAATTAGAAGACCACCGACAGCCTCCGCCATGAGTGGGATAGGATTACCTCCGTTTAGAAGACCACATGGAAGATTCACACAGAAATGATTCTGGGTGCTGGACGAAGATGGAATATTTACAACAGATTGAGTCTGAGCTTCATACGATGGAAGGATTAAAGCAGATTCATACAGATGAGTCATATTATCATCAAGCGAATTAACTGCGGGGAGGTATGAAGCAAGGAAACGATTGTAGTGTCTTATGCTCTCTAAAGTTTGCCCTGTTCTCTGCGACTTAATAGTGAGTGTATCAAGTGTAGAATAAACACCTAATTTTTCACTCATAGCAAGATTGGAAGTTCCAGAAGTGGAAGAAGAAGCACTCGTTAAAAGGGTACGGAATTTACCAGTGAATCTTACAGATTGACCTAAAAGCATTCTGTCCTGTTCACCGATAATAAATTGAATTACAGGATTACCATCCTTGAAAGAAATGGTTCCGTTAGAAGTGACGTTTGAAGGCACGATTTCAACATTCATCTGACTCATATTTATTTATAATATGACACTTTAAAAAAAATAATTATAACAATTTAAAATTTACATGTATCTATCTTTGGCTTAATTATACAATCACGCTGAGACCACCATTCTTAATCTGTAGGCGACGCACGTGCGATACATAGTTGTTCCAGAGCTTGTTCTTAGTCTGAGTTGCCCCAGTGTATTCACATTGTAAATTGAAATCCTTACCTCGTGCATCATATACCGCATTCTTACCGAGTGCTAATGCCCTACCGATAAAGAAGTTACTCTGAAACTGCCTAAATGAAAGAGGTTCAATATCGGCCATTGCGAGTGCCTTTTCTGCCTCAATACACCACTGCTGAGAAATACTCGTCTTAGAAGAAATCTTAGATACATCTACCTTCCTTGAAGGATTAATCTTACCATCGTAGATAAACTGATATTCCTGAAGATTATCACTAATACCAACTAAAGAAGGTCGTGCAGATCTTATAATAACATCCTCAGGGTCTTGCTGTTCCACATAAGTAGTAGAACCCGATAATAGTTCCTTGCCCGAATAGTTTGAAGCGTCGGTGGGGATACATAAGATACTCGTTGCACGACTTTCAATAAGAGGGAGGCGGATGTTTGTAACATTATCACCTAATAGTTGTGAATATCTGTAATTTGTGAAGGTTCTATAATCATAATTAATCGTTCCACCTTCCTTCATCATACTCATCATGCTATTTTCATATCCATCTGGGACTTGAATTTGTTTAACGATTAATTCAACATCTGAAATTGTATAATCAATATCATATGAGGTTGCTTCATCAGGGGTTCTATCAACCATGAAGACTCTTGAAGCATTTGAACCACCTATAGTGAATCCTAAATCGGATGTCATTTCAGTATGAGTAACCTTAATTTTAGCAGGAGAAGTAGAAGCACTTGTATCTTGTTCTATTGCTGTGATTGTTCCTACAGAACCATTAATTACCTTATTATCATAATCTACTAAAGAGAATTTTTGACCGACTACAAATGGGAATACATTCGTAGAAGTCATGTTATTATCACGAGTCGTATAGAATGAACTAAATGTTCCAGCATTCACAATACTACCGCTTGTGTGCGAAGCAGTATCAGATCCAGTGCGAGAATGAAACATGGGATTTAATCTTAAAGTTCTATCCTTTGCTACCGAATCTAATTTTCTCATTACCTTCTTCTTTTCCTGAAGTAAAATTTCAATGAATATACCATCAGTGAGTAGAGCAGGGAATACAGCCTCGTTACGGAACAGGCCAGTATTTAAATGAAGTTCTGCCTTAACAGTCTTTGATTCATTATCATCGCCAACATTAAAAGATGTATTTAGGGTTGGAGAATCACCTTGAATCGTACTGAAATATTGGTTTGAGAAACTGTTACCCTGAATAGTCTTTGTAGTTCCAAGAGTTCCACGACATGCGGGGTCATAGTCAGTCGCCCCTTCAGTTAAAGCACGTTTCTTTTTGAGATTATCATTTGTTTCATAATCAAAGCGTAGAGCAGTTAGAATATCATATCCTTCAATCTCTTCTAATAAAGCGGTTTTACGACCACTGAAAATACGAATAGATCGGATTAGTGAATGAAGACCAGTCTGTGCGTCCAGTTGAGTTCGCATTAAACCCGATGTTGCAGATTCAGCAGGTAAAGCGAATGATACATTCAACTTTAAACGAGACTGCGATAAATCTACAAATTTAGATGTTGGGGGGATGTATAAATCAATCTTACCCCCAGATTTGTAATTAAGACCATTTTCAGATGGAACAGATACATCAGTTTGCCCTACTTGAATTTTATCAGAGGATACGAAAAAAGAACTCATTTATTTATAATATGAGTAATCAAAAAAATTTAAAATTATAATAATTAAAAACCTGAAAGGGTTAAACTTCGTTAAAAACCGCAGGTTAAACTTTGTTAAAAACTACCTGTGCCTGTAATTTGAGTCTTAGCCGAAGGTAATTGAGATGCGACTAAACCCATGCTCTGGAACGCAGGGGAAACCTTCACAGCAGTCACTTTAGGAGGTGGAACTTGTCTTTTATTATCATCATCTTTTTTATCCATATCACCACCGATATCATTCACAGTATCAATTATACCACCGACTAAATTTAATCCAGCACCGAGAACTTCAGCAGGTGGAAATGCGATACCTACTAAATCAGCGACAGCTCCTGCTTCTTGAAATTTATCGGCAGTAGATTCACCACTAAACATATTTTTAGGAGGAACTGATAATAAATTTTTCACATTTTTACCGATATCAACAATACCAGAATAATCTCCTATTGCTTTACCACCGACTTCAGATAATGCCGTTAATCCTGCATCACCCACTTTACCCCCTAATCCTAATTTTAAAGTTTTCTTAACAACATTAGATACGAGACCTGAACTTTCACGTTCTGTTGCCTGGGTGATATTTTCAGTAGTTTGACCTCCTATTTTACCTGCGTTTATCGCTTCATTACCTGCCTTTTCAGCATCTGATAAACTTGTAGTGACTTTACCATCTTCACCTACTTCACCTAATTCTAATGTTTTAGGTTTAGGTTTAGGTTCTCCATATACTATGGCGTGTGCTGTAGAAGCAATATTATTTGTTCTTTGAGATAATTCTTTTGAAGCATAACCCATTAGTCCATGCTCTCTAATTCCAGCACCAGCACTCACTAAACCTATACCTGCTCCAGCGAGACCCGTTCCATCTTTAAATCCATGGATACCGACATCTTCTTCTTCATTCCTTTTATCAGTGGCTATATCATCTTGTTTCTGTTGTGTCTCTTTTTTAAATTTATCTCGTGCCTGTTGATTATGAACTAATACACCATCATTGAAATTTTTTACACGTGCGTTAAAGGCAGTGCCTTGAGATAAGGCGTCAGAGTAACCATACATAGACATTTTATATAAGTTATTTTTATTTTAATTTTTTTATGAGATAAATAAATTATGATTCCTAAAATTATTCATCAGGTGTTCTGGAAATTTAAAGATAAAGATTTACATGAAATACCTTCGTTTCAAAGATGTACGAGTGAAACTAAAGAGTTCTGTGAATTACATGGATATGAATACAAAATGTGGGGACTTAAAGAATGTGAAGAATTAATATGTGATAAATATTTACATTATGTAGATTTATGGAATTCATTCAGATATCCAATTCAAAGATGTGATTTCATAAGATATTTAATTTTATATGAATTCGGAGGATGGTATGTAGATTGTGACGCATTCCCAATTCAAGATTTAAGTTCTTTAAGTAATCATAATGAAATATTTACAACTTGGAATGATGATAAAAAAAGGCTCCCATATAATGCAGTGATGGGGTCTTCGCAAAAAAATCAATTGTTTCTAAATATAATGATTACATGTGAAAGAAGAACATATGAAAAACAAAAGATGGATATTTATAATACTTGGAAAGCAAGATTAGTATTTCAAACTACAGGACATCATATGTTAAATGAAATAGTTGAAAAAGAATCAATACATGATTTAATGTTGATTCATAATTCAAAAAAGAAAGTATATGTGACTTCACCTAATCCATATTTCATGGATGAGTGTGTTTCACTCTGGTATGGCGACGGCAACATTGTTACCTTCAAAGAGTAAATTATCACCTTCAGCGATTTGCTCTTCAAAATTTCTAAATGCTCTGGCTGGATTACTCTGTAAATCTAAAAATAAGAAATCATATCTTTGTTCAGTTGCCTTCCCATATATTTTTCTAAATTTTTCATCACCTCCAAACATACCTGAAAACTCTGCAGAGATTTTATCAAGTTCTGACATGTTCTGTAAATTTCCACAGATGAATGCGTTGGTATTATTCCTAATGGTCGGGCCGACAGCTTTAAAACTCTGCACAGATATTGCGAGTAATCCTACACCATAATGTCTTGACCTTGTAACTAAATGATTTAAATATGAATTCCTTTTTACTGAACCTAAAATATCATCAAATATCATACCAATAAAAGGTCGGTCATCGTCTTCAAAAGATTTCTGTTGTTCTATGATACCTGCTAAGACATTATCATCATAACCTGTGTAACAGTCACAACTTTTACGTAAGAATCTGCTTGTAACATCTTGGTCAATTGTATTACTCATTATTGTGACGTTATCCATAGCCCCTTTATAAAAATCATCCCGAAGTATCATATTGCTCAGAATGGTACTCTTTCCTGATTTGGTCGGCATAACTAAAGTCATGATACATGGTAATTCGGGTAAATTAGGATGCGTAATTTTCCTTGGTTTCTCTTTAGGTGGATCTTTTACAGGAAAGATTTGGGGGGGAGGTGTTGATTTTTCCATCTTTTAAATAGTATTAGATTTAATTTTTAATAGTATTATGAATTTATAACATATCGCGTCTATTTTATTTTTGAAATATCTTGTAATATTTTTTTTACAAACCTGTCTTCTAAAACACCAATTATTACTATTAGGATGATATGAAATATTTTTAAATCCTGTTATATTATCCTTTCTGATTTTACATCCTTGCCTGTCCTGATCATTAATATTACAATTCCAACATAAAATTTGCCTAAAATATCCTGTTTCATGATTATGATCCATGCATTTAACTTTTAATTGTTCTTTATTATCTAATTCAATACCACATTTTTCACATCTATCAATATTTTTATAATAAGTATAAATGATATCATATGTTTGATCTTCACGGCATTTTAATCCTCTTTTTTTCCATGACTGAAATAAATATGTTTTATCCATTCTACAAACTAATTAATAAATTTTACTTTAAACCATTTGGTAATTTACGAGAAATCAAATTTAGATTTAATTTTTAATAACATTATGAATTTATAACACAGTGCGAGTTTCTTACATTTGAATTGTCTTTGACCCCTTTGTTTTACAGTGACTATGAAATAAGTGTTATATTTAGTTTTTTTAAAAGTTAAACATCTGTGACCTGTTGGAGGGACAGGTATTGGTAAGGAGCAATGTTTAATATTTAATCTTTTCAATGATTTTGTCATTGTAAATCTAAACCCAAGGTATGCTTTGCTAAAATCACTTTTTGTTTAAGTGAAGAGATTTCTCCATGGATCATTAGTTGGTTGCTGAGGTTGTATCGCTCTTGCAAGAGTTTCACGCATCTTTGCCTCTTTCATTTCCTTTACCTGAGATTCACGTTTCTCTTTCTTTTGCTGTTTTCTCAAAGTATCATATTGTGATATCGCTGATAATACAGCACTATCTAAATCCTCTTTTGTAAATCCATTTTGCTGAATTACAGGTTCTTTTTTGCTAAGTTGTGAATTTATAACCTCTTGTTCTGCCTTTTCTTCCTTTAACTTCTTTTCTAAAATCTTCTTTTCTGCCTTCGCTATAACTGCCTCTTCCTTTTCTTTGATTTTACGTTCCTTTTCTGCCTTTCTTTTTTCAATAGCAATCTTACGAATCTTTGCAAGATGTTCCTTCTGTTTATCTGACATGGGTGCTTTACGAGTATATTTACGTTTGCCCTTTTTAGGTTCTGCGCTGGGCGTAAATTCTGAAGGTTCTTCTACTATAGGCGCCACGTGAAGCAGACGAGGAGTTGGTGCTGAACCAAATACATCATCTTCTTCAGGTATATCACGTTCTTCAACCGTGATAATATCATCTGAGTCTTTTTCCTCCCCTGCCTCAGCATGCAGTGTATCAATTAAATCCATGTTCCCCTTGTCATTCCTTTCAGGAATGCGGACTCCAGATTCAGGTAATACATTATCTGGAACTGACTCAGGCTCAGGTTCTGGTTTTTCAACTTCTATTGTCGGAAGTAATTTATCCATTTATAATATGAATAAACAAAATAAAAGATAGATAAAAGATAGAATTTAAATTTACATCTTTAATTGAAGTAAATTATTATGATATCTGGGGTCACCACCCCAACTACATACATATCTGTGTTTTTCCATTAATTTTAATTTATTCTCTTCATGATGTTTATAATGATATTTCATTCTGTTACTTTTGATATGTTCTTGTTTCTTCAAATATCTCTGTTTATCATATGCTTTTTTATCAGAACCTAAACCTAATGCCTCTTGAATATTAACACATTCACATGATTCTATGTATCTACCTTCAATCTTAAATAATTCTGATTGTGAATCTACTTCACATTCTTCTAATATTTCAATACTACTACTTTGATAATCAAATCCATATTTAGTGAATGCCCTATGTTTCCCATTTTTAATTCTTGCCTCTATTGTTTGTATCGTAGAACCGATGTAAATTTTATCATTAAATGTTATTTCATAGATTAAACCCTTCATTTAGTTATGTTTCATAAATTGACTTTAAATTACTTTTTTGCCTTCTCGCGCACGTGAAACATCACCTCGGTAGAACCAGTTAAATCTCTTGCGAACTTTTCATCCTTCCTTACAAGATGAACATCTAAATCAGTTAATGTAAAATCTGTAGGATTATTTAAATCAATATATGTTTTATCTGGATTTTGAAAGAATAATGCTCCTGTTTCAGCACCACTATTATCAAATCTTGGGACTTGAAATAAGATCTTAGATGGATTACCTGTTCCAAAATTAAACGTCTTGTGATTCAGAGTCGGTACTCTTATGAATGTAGAATGCTCTGAAGTCATAGCAGGTCTTGTAGTAGATGTGAAGGATGCTTGGCCTGAACTGTCTGTGACTGAGTCTTCAACAGGCCCGACAGCAAAAGGTGCGAAACCTAATACATTCATACTATTTGGAGTAAATAATTGAACTTTACCATCTGTATATCTTTCAGATTTACCCATGATAAATATTGGTTCATAATCTTCCATGGCTGAAGCACTAAGACCCTTGTAAGGTCTTACATAAGGGGATGTTCCACCGTCTTCTGCTTCGTCTGAAAGGAATCTTCGCATTAAAGGTCTTTCATCTACTGACTGAGGCCAATAATCAGCACCCGACCATGGTCTTTGAACTTTATAATGACCAACGGTAGGTGATAGAGCATCTAAATCAACTGCCCCACCTTCTGTTACGTCAAGGAATACATTATCCATGTCAGCATGTATGATTGATTTAAACGCCCAGTTATTCGGTAGGATATTTCTATGAATCGTTGAACTTGTGCGACATTCATATTTAGATACATTTAAATCATCACCAGTTTCCCAAAGACCCGCAGTAGGATACATTTTCCAACAGTTTTGATTCACAGGTTTAGGGACTTGGTCTTTAAATGATGCGGATGAAATTGTATTCGTTTCAACTACGACCTTACCTGATGCACTGATGATTACCTTTTCATTTTCAACTCTGAATGTAATATCAGTAATTGAACCAGATGGAATTGGAGTCCCTGTAGCGAATGAAGAGTTGTCAGCATTGTTCGCCTGCGTTGCTGTGTTGTTTTTCTGATAATAATTAATCTCCTTCATCTCCATGAAACCGTTTCCAACAGGATCAGGAACTAAATGATATAATCTAAGGAAATCATCTAAACCGACCTGAGCTGCATAATCATATAATTGATCTTCATCTGGACCGAGTCCAACATCTGCGTAAGCAAAAGTGTGTTCTAATGTAGGATTCGCTTCAACGAAATCTGCTCCAGGATTATATATTGGTCTTGCTAAACCTACAGTCCAGTTATTCCCTGTAAAAGTATCAAATGTTATATTACCACCGAATAATGATATCGGACCACCATCAGCATCTGTAGGTTGTAACTGAAAGTAAGTATCATCTCCATCAGCGGTAGCAGTCGTCCCATTCCATTGAAGATCTCCAAATATTTCTTTTTCAGTTCCAGATGGTGGGACAGCGGATGTAGCAGATGCTCCTATTTGATTGATATTGTAACGATACCCTTGAAAAGGATTCACAGCAACACCAGTAGTATGAAGAGTAGTCATAGTTACTCCATTCACTGTATCTATTTCAGGGTGAAGTGACAGAGCCATCTTAATCATCTTTTCAAATTCTTCTCTAAAATCTTCAGGTGATAAATTCGCATCTATCCTGTTAATACTTGGAATAATCCACGACATGGAATTATCTAATGATGCATTCACACTCAGCCTCTGCCCGAACCAAAATAATGTGACTTGAGATTGTTCATAATCTAAAGCAGGATTACGATTTAACTTAACACTCTCTACAGCGATTTCAGAATTAGGTGGAACTTTTAATCCCGATCTGAAGTCATTTCGGTACTGAAAGGGGGCAGATGTAGAGAACTGCGGTAGATTACTTGGGTCTTGAGATGAAGTTAGTATCAAAGACATATTTATAATATGAGATTTCAAAAAAAATAAATCTGATAAATATAAAATGCCTCACAAAAAAAAAGCGAAATCTAAAAAATACAAATCTGGTGTCAAAGATGTGAAGAATACTTCATGTGCTAAAAAGGCATGTGCTATGCCTATGACTAAAATGTTTGTAGATGTTGAATCAAGTATCAAAAAAGATAAGGAAGTTAAAGAGAAAGATGTCTTTGATTTTAATTACAACAAACCATCTAAAAATTAAATGTCAATTATATTTATCGTTAAGTAAAATATGAAATCTACAGCATATCCATTTTGGAATGGTCCCCATGCTGGTGGATTCACTAAAATGCCCGAATATTATAAAGACTTTGAAAATGAAATGAATCGTAAAAGAGAAGAACAAGAACAACAATGGAAAGAGGAAAGGGATAGGAGGTGGGGTAACTATGACCCTTTTGGAGACTTCGGTAGAAGATCTCACCCATGTGATTTTGATGATGATGAACCCCGTGCGTATGATTATCCATATTCTGTATTCGGTTTGAAACGGAGTGCATCACAAGAGGATATGAAACGAGCATACAGGGAGGCTGTAAGATCTACTCATCCTGATAAAACAGGTAAAGATACAGAAGATGAATTTAGAGAGGTTCAGGAGGCATATGAATATTATAGAGAGCATCATCTATGACTAATTATCTATCTTTTTCTATCTTTTAAAAATTATATGAATTACACTTGTAGTGTAAAAAATTCATGTAAAATCGTAAAACTGTTTCAACATGTTAGGATTCTATTTATCTTTTCATTTTCTGTAAAATTACCTCAAAAATTACACTTGTAGTGTAAATCATTTAAACATATCCTTTGAATATTAATTGTCGTAAATGATAGTAGATTATAAATTCTTAGAAGACAATATAGATGAATTCATTAAAACTTATTTTGAATTAAATAATGATAACAAGGCAAGAAAGAAACAATATACAGATAGATGGTTGAATACTATCGGTAGAGAATCTAATTCTAAAGATAAAGTTAAAATATCAGAACCTACTATCTTGTATATTCAGGAGATTATTAAATTAAGACATGAAAAGGCCGAGGGTAGAAAACTCATTAAAAATACTCATATTAAAAATTTAGAGAACAAGATTGCATCACTTGAGAAAAAGATTCAACAAATTGAAACATGGAGAGCAATCACTCAAGTATTATCAAATGAATTAAAAGATATTAATCCTCATGTATATTATCAATTAATTGAAGAATTAGGAGTAAATAAAGCGTATTATGGTTTATAGAAATTTGATTTAAAGTTAATGTGTGTATTAACATTGTTGAAAACTAAATAATGTCGTCAAGCAAAGCTGAACTGCGTTCAAAGAATTATAAAAGATATCCTGCTTGTGATGCTCTCAAAAGGGGGTCTCCTTCCTCTATTGAGAGTGCCTGTGTTAAATCAGTTATTACAGTAGAGTATGTAAATTTAAGAGAAAAATATAGATCTCTTAAAACCGAATATCAAAAATCACATGTAAAATTAGAACAGGCAGAACAACTCAAAAAAGATAATGATAGTAAATTAATCCAAATAACAAAAAAGAATGATATAATCAATAAACTTCATACAACTATCACTCAACTGAAGAATGATATTCAAGTTATCAAAGACACCTCTGTTAATCGGGGTGATGCACAGAGACTTGAAGGATTAATCAAGAAAAAGGATCTTACAATTGAAGATTTAGAGAAACAGATTAGTGAAACTAAACTCAATAAATTAGTTGCTCTTGAAAATCAGATTCGTCAACTCAAAACAGAAAATGAAAAAATTAAAGCAGAACATATTCATTTCAATACTATCTGGAAAACTGAAGGTATTACAGAACAAGATATCATTGACATGAAAAGGCAAATTAGTAATCAATGTGATTTAATTAAAGAATTAAAAGAAGAAAATACATTTGTAAAAGAAGAACATGGAGAACTCACTAAAAAACAAGAAAATTATCATAACCTAATTACTCAGATGTTTGACTCGCTTTGATTAACTTCTGTTGCTCTGTAATGAATTTAATTTCATCTTCAATTTGTTTAATCATACTTGTCGTTGAAACAGGAATAGTTTTAACTTGTGAATTATTTTTTGCGTTTTTTATTTTTTGATTTAAATTCGCCTTTCTCAATGCTAATTTGCCTAAAGGCGATGCA
>Ga0181422_1000257_pt1 | contig 17060 bp, 17 predicted proteins | sample 45SPOviralmetaG_FD_130147 | JGI IMG/M metagenome (GOLD analysis project Ga0181422, IMG submission 130147) | Marine viral communities from the oligotrophic San Pedro Time Series (SPOT) site, San Pedro Channel, CA, USA - 45 SPOT_SRF_2013-07-18 | ecosystem: Environmental > Aquatic > Marine > Strait...
CGATGGGATTTGTAATAAGTCAGTCATAATAGACTCCCTCTATTGGTTGCGATTAATATTAAAACTTTCAAACAGCTTGGTCTTTCCGACTTCTTAACTATTAGTATAATCATTTTTGCACAAATGTCAAATACTTTTTTTTGGTTGTTTTTGCGGTCGGACTCATTTAACGTCTTTTTTGCAACGAATTAGAGGGGAATCGAAATGAGTTGGGAAGCGATTTACTACGCTACGAAACAGACTGCGGGAAGCAGCACGGACAAACTTGTCTTGCTTATGCTGGCAAATCTGGCGGACGAAAAGGGATTCTGTTTTCCGTCATATCAATACCTTGCCCGTGTCGCTGAGATGAATGAGCGGACGGTGCAGCGGTCAATCAATCGGCTTTGCGGATCAGGTCTGCTAAAAAAACGGGCTAGGTATAATGGCGATGGCCAGACATCGAATGGGTATTATGTGGTGATGGACTCTGAGCCGACACCCCTGGACTCTAAGCCGCCCCCCCCTCGGCACAAAGCCGACACCCCCCTAGACACTGTGCCGACCTACACTAAAAATACTAACCTTAAAGATAAACATAAAAAGAAGGTTGAACAGTATCCAGAAGATTTTGATGTTTTTTGGAAGGCATATCCACGCCGACCAAACGACAATAAATGGAACGCCTTTTCTAAATGGAAATCCGCAACCAATGGCGTCATTGAAACTAGTGACTTGTTAAACGCGGCTTTGAAGTTTAAGGTGGCATCTACTAACACCGACCCAAAGTTCATACCAATGTGCGCGACATGGTTAAATCAGCGTAGATACCTTGATGAACTCGGTGAAGTGAAACGCAACCGCAACACCCTAGCAGGGTAAGAGGGAAATATGATTATTGAAAAACTGGCGGAGCATGGAATCCGCCTCAACAGGTATGGCTCTGGAACACAGAAAACAACCTGCCCCAAGTGTTCGCCAGAACGCAGGAACAAGCAAGACCAGTGCTTATCAATTAAAATTGATGAGGATGGCGGGGCTGTTTGGAAGTGCCACCACTGCGGATGGGCGGATAATATAGCTGGAAACGGGTTTGCTAACGATGCCTCACGGAAGGTGGAATACAAAAAACCTGACCCTATCACCACCCCAACCGAACACAATGACAAGAAAGACGGTGTTTTCCGTTGGTTTGAGGGGCGCGGGATTAGCCGAGAAACAGTTGATGTCTTCAAAATCGAGTATGCTCAAAAGAGCTTTGGCAAAAGCCCAGAGGGGTGCATTGCCTTTCCGTATTTTTTTGATGGCGAGGTGGTGAATTATAAATACCGCACCCACGACAAGAAATTTCGCCAAGAGGGCGCATCCCGTCGGACGCTGTTTAATTATGATGAAGCCATTTCCAGCCAGTATTTTAAGGACAAGCGGCGTTTGGTTTTTGTCGAGGGCGAGATGGATGTCATGGCCTGCTACGAGGCAGGCATTAAGAACGCGGTGAGTCTGCCAGATGGTGCGCCACAAGAAGCCAAGTTGAGGGACGGTGACAAAAGGTTTACAGCCCTTGAGGATTTACCAGACTTTGACGAGGTGGTGATTGCGGTTGATATGGATTCCGCTGGGCAGGCTTTAGCTAAAGAGCTTGAGCATAGATTTGGCAAACACAAATGCAGTCGGGTGAAGTGGCCTGCACTAAATGACGTCCAGTGCAAGGACGCCAATGAGTGCCTGATCGACCATGGCGCTGAGGTTTTGGCTGAGTGTCTTGAGGAGCGCACGCACAACCCCGTCGAGGGTTTGTATAGAGTTAGTGATTACACCGAACAGGTTAAGGATATTTATCACGGCAATGTCCAGCAGCCCATCTCTACGGGTTGGGATAACATGGATGAAATATACAAGGTGATGCCAGCGACCTTTCAGCTTGTGACGGGGATACCAAACCATGGCAAGTCAAACTTTCTTGACCAGCTTATTGTCCAGCTAAATAGGATGCACGGGTGGCGGTTCTGCATATTTTCCCCTGAGCATGGGGTGGCTTCCCACGTCAGGAGGTTGTCTGAAAAAGTTTTAGCCATGCCGTTTGACGATGGCCTAAGCCCAAGGATGGGTGAAAGTCAGCTTGATGCGGCCATAGAAAAGATGGACGATTCATTTTACTTTATTGAAAGTCAAGATGCCTTACCCCAGATTGACTGGATTCTTGACAGGGCAAGCGTTGCGATACGGCGCTTCGGGGTGCGGGGTATTGTTATTGACCCGTATAATATGATTGATTCAAGCCGCGAAGGTAACAAGCGTGAAGATGAGCATATCCGAGATTTGATTAGCCGATGCAAAAGTTTTTGCAGACAGCATGACATTGTGATGTGGATGGTTGCACACCCAAACAAGATGCGGAGGGAAGGTGGTGACACACAATACCAACCGCCTAGCCTTTACGATGTTAGCGGCTCCGCGCATTGGTATAATATGGCTGATGTAGGTCTGGTCGTTCACAGGGACTTTGAATCGGAAATCACTCGCGTCATTACACGCAAGATTCGTGAGCAAGGGCTATACGGGCAAATTGGTGAGGCGTTCTTCAAATATGACCTTCCGACCAAGACTTATTTACCAGCATGATTAGGGGTTGAATATAATATCAAAACTCTTATTATGGAGGCCAGTGCAACTCCTCCCTCGATTGCACTAGCTTTCATAGCTAGAAGGGGCGACTTGTTGCGGGTCGCCCCTTCGTTTTTGGGGCAAGAAAAAAACCCCTTCCAACTCGGCACATAAAAAAATTGTTTAGGGGTCATCTTTTTATTTGACATTTGTGCAAAGAGTTCCTAAGTTGACACTGTAAGCAACGCAACAAGGGAACTATTAAGATGTTTGATTTTGAAAAAAGCCAAAGGGTTTGGGTTAAAATGCCTCCCACAGGTGGGGTCGATAACTATTGCTGGGTTGAGGGTCGGGTTGTTAAGACTACCGCAAAGCGCGTTCTGGTTGAATACACAACGGGCAAAACACACACAACCTATCAAGCACCGCATAACGTCTGCCCATTTGAAATAGACCCATTAAGTTTAACGCGATAACCTGATAATCAATCACATAATGCACATGGGGGGCTTCGGCTCCCCTTTTTTTGTGGACATCCATTGCAACTGAACGCAACTTTGTGCTATCGGTTAGATATGGCTACAACAATCAATGACTCACAATGGCAGAAAATGAGAACCGATTTCATCGAGGGGTTTCTTGATGAGAGTGGTGAGCGTCTATTCCCAAGCTATAAAGACTTGGGTGATAAGTATGGGTGTCACAAGGCGACAGTCGGGCGTAAGGCTAGGGACGAGAACTGGCAGGACGAGAAGAATAAGACCCAAACTCTGATCGAGGAGAGGGTTAAGGAAGAGCGTGTCGAGAATATCGTTTCAGAGCGGGTGGACTTTGATGCCCGATGCACTGGAATGGCTCACGATGTCCTAGATAAGGTAGTCGATATGCTGGATGAAGCAGTGTCGCTCTCAGAGGCTGAGAGTGCAATGCGGACTTTAGCGGTGGCACAGAAGATTGGCAAATTGGCTGTTGGTGACGCAACAGAGATAAACAAGGTATCAGCAGATGTCTCAGCCCCAGAAAGTTACCGAGAGCTTCTCAGAGAGTTGGGAGAGCTTGGAAGACAAAAGGCATCACACGGCAGCCACACTATACAGTGATTGGCAGCTAGAAGCCCGATATAGCCAGCTTCCCCCAGAGGGTGATTGGAATATATGGCTAATCTTAGCAGGCCGTGGTTTCGGCAAGACACACACTGGCGCTAGGGATGCGGCTCTGTTTGCATTACAGAACCCACAAACCCAAGTCGCAGTTGTCGTTCCTACATTCGGTGATATTCGCAGGGTGGCCTTTGGCGGACCGAGCGGCATACTGAGTTTCTTACCCAAAGAACTTTTACTACAGGGACGGGGACAGGGGTATAACGCAACGGGTCAAGAAATCCGTCTTTGGAACGGGTCTAAAATAATGGGGTTCAGCGCCACTGAGCCAGACAGGTTGCGCGGTCCGCAGTTCCATCATGCGTGGTGTGATGAGATTGCCGCTTGGCGATACCCAGAAACCTTTGACCAGTTGATGTTTGGCCTACGCTTGGGCGAAGACCCGAAATGCACTATCACCACAACACCTAAGCCAACCAAGTTAGTGAAATCCCTGTTAGCCAGAAGTCGAACTTGTGTTACCCGTGGCACGACGTTTGAGAACAAGGCCAATCTAGCGGAGGCGGCTATTCAGCAGCTTGAGGAGCGCTATGGCGGGACAAGGCTAGGCCGACAAGAACTCTACGCAGAGGTGTTGGAGGATGTTGAGGGCGCCCTGTGGAACTATAAAATGATTGGGGATGAGCGAATGAAGATGGATGAAGTCCCAGACATGCAGCGTGTTGTTGTTGGGATTGACCCTGCCGTGACCCATAGCGCCAACTCCGATGAGACGGGTATTGTTGTCGCGGGTAGGGGGGTGGATGACAGGTTCTACGTTCTCTCGGACAGGAGTATCAAGGCCTCACCTGATGGCTGGATGCGTGAGGCGATAGATGCGTTCTATCTATATGATGCAGACAAGGTTATCGCAGAGGTCAACAATGGCGGAGACCTTGTGGAGCGCCTCCTACGGACGATTGATAGCAATGTTCCTTATAAAAAGGTGACTGCAACAAGGGGCAAAATGGTTCGCGCAGAACCCATAGCCGCTCTTTACGAGCAAAAGAGGGTGTCACACGTTGGAAATTTTGATATATTAGAAACGCAGATGTGCGAGTATGCGGGTGAGGGTAAATCGCCCGATAGAATGGATGCCTTAGTTTGGGCGTTGACAGAGTTAAGCCAGTCCAGCGGACAGGCAATGTGGAGAATAAGTTAATGGGCATCCTAGATAGAATCGGCAATTTATTTATTGGCGGAGGCGGCGAGACAAAAGAAGCGCCGATGGTAATGTATCAGGGGGTCAACGCGGCTCCACGATCAGAATACACTTATGAGAACTTGGCTAAAGAAGGCTATCAACAGAATGCCATCGTCTTCCGTTGCGTCAACGAGATTTCAAACGGTGCTGCGGCTGTCCCCTTCAAGGTGTTTCAAGGGGACTCAGAGTTAGAGGCTCACCCGCTTCTGTCCCTATTGAATAGACCTAGCCCGCAATTTGCTGGCAATGAATACTTCCAAGCCCTTTATTCCTTCCTGTTGCTGTCGGGTAACAGTTACTCTGTGCGCTCAGACATTGGCGGTAAGCCTGCCGAACTGCACTTGCTACGCCCTGACCGCGTTCATATTAAGCCCAGCAAGACACAAATTCCTCATTCCTACGAATACAAACTAGGCGGCAAGGTGGTGACATCGTATCCAGTTGACCCCGAAACGGGCAACTCTGAAGTAAAACACTTCAAGCTATGGAGTCCCCTAGATGATTACTACGGCATGTCCCCCATCAATGCAGCGGCGATGGATATTGACCAGCACAATATGGCCGCCCGCCACAACGTCAACCTTTTGAACAACGGCGCCCGCCCAAGTGGAGCGATTGTTTTCCGCCCCAAAGATGAGAGCGGTATGCCCGTCCAGTTGAGTGATTCACAGCGCCAGCAGTTGCACAATGATTTGAATTCACGCTTCAGTGGAACGCACAACGCTGGTCGGTCAATGTTGCTTGAGGGTGACTTTGATTGGAAAGAGATGGGTCTGTCTCCAAAGGATATGGACTTCCTTGAACTGAAGAACATGAGCGCTCGTGATATTGCGCTTTGCTTCGGTGTCCCTGCTCAGTTGGTTGGTGTCCCTGATAGCCAGACATATAGCAACGTGGCTGAAGCCCGCCTCGCTCTGTATGAGGATACGATCATCCCATTGATGCGCCGTGTTGAGAGCGACCTGAATGAGTGGCTTGCCCCGCTCTATGAAGAAGGTTTGCAAATCAAATATGACTTTGATGGTATCCCAGCGATGGCAGAGCGCCGCCGTTTGGTTTATCAAAACGTGGTTGAGGCGGTTCGTGAGGGGATTATCAGCCGCAATGAGGCTCGCGACCGTCTCGGCCTTGAGTCCATTGAGGGTGGTGATGACGTTTACATTAACGCAAACTTGTTCCCGTTGGGAGCGCCTACAGAAGCACCAGCGGAAGACCCCGACGCGGATGCAGAGAAAGCTGCTGATACATACGAGGGAAAGTTCGCTAACGGCGAAGATGTCTTCGACAACATCCCTGACGCAGCAGCCAGAGCCAAGCGCTTGGGTTGCAGTGGCACGCATACGCATAAGACACCAGATGGGACTGTAGTCATGCCCTGCTCCTCGCATGAGGAATACGAAAAGGTCGCCAAAGAAAAATCAAAGCCGCATGACGACCTGAACGATGATGCGAAGGCAGAGAGCGACGTGGACACAAAACCTACCGAGTCTATGTCTAATGACGCACAGCGCGGCCTTGATATGCGTAAGGAGTTTAATCGCGGCGGCACAACGGTCGGTGTTGCTCGTGCAGTCCAGCTAATTAACCGTGAGCGCCTATCGCCCCGAACTGTTCGTCGTATGCACAGCTTCTTCAGCCGTCATGAGGTAGACAAGCGGGCGCAAGGTTTCCGTTCTGGTGAGGATGGATACCCAAGCGCTGGAAAAGTCGCATGGCTACTTTGGGGCGGCGATAGCGGTCAGTCGTGGGCGCGGCGCAAGGTTGCCGAACTGGACAAGCAACGGGATAGTCGTAAAGAGATTGAAGAACTGATGTTCCCTTGCTGTGATGATTGCGACAAAAGCTGGCCTCGTCCCCAAGAGGAAAAAGAGGCTGTCAGTGAGAAGGTGAAAGATGCTTTGGCTGAGAAGGTTAAGGAACACAATGCCAAGCACGGAGACAAGAAGGGCAAGCGCGTTACATTGCGTATGTTGTCAGCGGTCTTCCGCAGAGGAGTAGGGGCGTATCGGACGAACCCTCAATCAGTCCGTCCGACAGTAAACTCAAGTGACCAGTGGGCATATGCCCGCGTCAATGTTTTCCTTCAGGCGGTGAGAACGGGCAAGTTTAAGAGTGGAAAGTTTGATACTGACCTTTTGCCAAAAGACCACCCACTAAAGACAGGTGATTGATATGGATGATTTGATTAAATACTTAGTGTCTCTTGAGATGTTGTTTGTTGGCTTCTTGATCGGCTGGTTCTTGCCTCGCGGCGATTTTCTAAAAGCGTTTCAGCGGGGGTTCTTATCTTCGCTACAGCGCTTCTTTAAATAAACTGATAATTACTTGCATCGTGACCAAGTTTATTCTTATTATATTTATTATGACGGGCGAGCGGGCAGATGTTATAGGCGCTCAAACACAGATGAAAGCGTTTGAGTGTATCCAACAAGCCCGAGAAATAAACACTGAGGGAAAAAACAGGTGGGCGGCGTGTATGCCTGTCGTAAAGGATTGAGGTGTTATTATGGTTCAACCGAATATAACTAAAAAGCAGCGGCAGAATGCGTTGCAGGCAGTCGCAGAGCATGGCAACAATGTCACGCAGGCAGCGAAGGCTCTTGGCCTAGCTAGGGGGACGCTGGTAGGGCGACTGAAGGCTGCGGGCTGGCAGCGAACAGAGGCAATGATTGATGCAGCCGACCCCACAGTTGAGAACACTACGGCTGACGGTTCAATAACGATTCCAACCCTGCCCGATGAAGACCTCAGCCCCGATGAGTTGGTTGAGCGTATGACCTCCAGCTTCAACCGTAAAAAAGAAAACCATGAGGCACGCCGCTGGATACCATTGAAGGTTCACTCCAATGCGCCGATAGGTCTTGCGTGGTTAGGCGACCCGCACGTTGATGATGATGGGTGTGATTGGCCTACGCTGAGGCGGCACGTTAAATGTATCCAAGAGACGGAGGGTCTTCATGGTTGTAGTATTGGGGATGTTAGCAATAATTGGGTTGGTCGGCTTGCTGCACTATACGCGAACCAAAGCGCCACGGCAAAGGAAGCGTGGAAGCTGGTTGAGTGGCTTATTAAAGAGATTGACCCGCTTATTCTAATAGCTGGCAATCATGATATGTGGTCAGGCGCTGGCGACCCCGTAAACTGGATGAAGAAGTCTCACACGGTTTATGAGGATTGGTCAGCACGGATACAAATCAGTTTTCCAAACCGAACAAACGTCCGTTTGATAGCAGCGCACGACATGGCTGGTCATTCCATGTGGAACCAGTTGCACGGACCGATGAAGCAAGCCAAGTTCTTGCAGAACGCGGATTTCTATATTGCTGGCCACAAACACACATGGGCGCTTTCTCAAATTGAGTTACCAGAGGCAGACAGAGCGCCTTGGCTTGCCCGTGCGCGTGGATACAAGTTCTTTGATGATTACGCCACCAAGCTATCACTTGAAGAACAGAGATACGGTCATGCCGTTGCAATGATTATTGACCCAAACGAAGAAAGCCCAGTGCGCCGAGTTACCTGCTTTGCTGACTTAGAAGAAGGCGCCGATTATCTAACCTACAAAAGAGCGAAGTATAAATAGGAGTTCGTCATGTCTGATGAGTCTAAGAAGGAAGCGGGAACTGTTATTGAGGATTACCAACCTGCGCGTCTTGCGTATCTGAGGCCATGTATATCCAAGCGTTTCCCTGCCGAGGTTTATTTAGTTTACGAAGATACTCATTATTGCATGGCCGTTAATCGTGACCAGCTTATAAATATCCTTTCTACGGGGACGGATTTGTTACGCGGTTTTGATAGGCGGCCAGTTGAAGAATTAGACGCAGAGTAAATCATGATAGAGCGAAAACGCCGTGGGCGACTTGTTTCAGCAAGGCGAGAGGTTGCGGAGCAGAACCGCATCCGCAATTCTTACGAGCGGCGCTTATCCAGACAGCTATCAATCCTTTTTGAAAGCGTAGCCGAAACCACAGTGCGCGAATATCAGGTAGGCGGTAGCCCCACAGTTCGCCTTGAGAATGTTACCAATAGAATATCTGAGGTTTTAGTTCCCCATTATCGCTCGGTCATCCTTGCTATGGCAGACCGCTTTCAGACGGTAAAGGTTAAGCAGGACTACGAGCAGGTCGTAAGAAGCTACCTTCGGTTCACCGCGACTGATCGTATCGTCGGAATATCAACAACAACACAGAACCTTATCAAGCGTGCGCTCCTAGAGGCAGACCAAGAAACCAACCCCAGACAGGCCGCCAAACTTATAGAGGAGCGCGTAGGAGGCGCTTTCGGTAGGCGGAGGGCGGTTACCATAGCCAGAACAGAAACGCACGCAGCGGCCAGCTATGCGAACCATGAAGTCGCTAAAGATTTGGGCGTTCCTATGCGTAAGCAGTGGGTGGCGACTAATGATGACCGAAGTCGGACGTGGCACAGCAGTGTCAATGGACAGACGGTAGATTTGGATGAGGATTTCATCGTCCCATATAAGGGTGTTGAATATCGGATGAAGCACACAGGCGACCCGAATGGTGGCGCTCACAACACCATCAACTGTCGTTGCGTTACAATTTACCTTGAGCCAGAGGATGTCGTGGTTGATGACCAGCCCAAGCCGCCCGAAGCAGCGCCAATCGTTGCTAGAAATACGTGGGACTCTGCGGTCAACCCAGATGTAAATGACCAATCAATATCTATTATCCCCGCCGCTCAAGCGCTGCGCCAGATGAAAAACAGAGTGGCAGAGAGCGCGAAGGATGACCGATATTTGGCTGACACTGGACCGCGTGCGGGCAAGCCAATTAGCACGTATAGTAGCACAACGGTAGATGACTTTGGAGATGTTAAACTCGCTGGGATTTCAGATGAGGGCGCTTCAGTCCTATCAGCTATAATGCCAGAACTAGATGACATCGCTGATCGGTGCGGTGTCCCACGGTTGCGCGGTTTTAAGGAGACCCGTGGAGGAAGCGCTATAGCCAGCATGGGGGACGCTGTTATGAAGTGGGCTGTCAAAAGGCTCAATGCAGACACAAAACCCATCAAGTCTCAATTCTCGGAAGGGGCTTACGCTAAATCTAAAAAAAGAATTGATGACTATGAAAAAGAATTACAAACTCGGCAGCAAAACTTGGGGGATTTGAGGGGTGAAAGGCTAGCGGCTGATTTTAGATACAGGGAAGACCCGACAAATGATTCCCTGAGGCAGAGGCTACAGGAACTTCAGGATGCCTTTGACAAAGAAACGATTGCAGTTATCGAGTTTTCAAAAGCAAGCCGCATTAAATTGATTGATGATTACAATACAGTGAACAGCCGCAAGAAAATAGATGCCAGTTCAACTTGGAAGGTTGGAGATGACCTTGCGAAGAGGCCTTATGTGACTGACGCATACTTTGAGGGTGTTACCAATAAGGTTAGAACCACAGCATATCACGAACTTGGGCACCACATACATCAGATGTGGAACCCAAAGTTTAAGGGTTATTCAGGCACAGGCAAGATTGAGCAAGGGTATTTGAAGGGGACTTGGAGACATAAGGCAAGCAGCCCAAGTCGTTACGGCACGGAAAATAAAAAGGAGTGGTTTGCTGAAAACTTTTCCCTGTTTTGGATGGGTAGGAGAGATTTGGTCGCGCCTAGATTCATGGAAATAATGGAGGAGGTTCTTGATGTCGAAATACCGAGATAGGATAAGTCAAATAATTGAAATGGGTGAGGACGCTAGTAAGGCAGACTTGAGTCAAGCGGTTGCTTTGTGTGGGATGCTTATCGGGGATGAAGCCTTTGAGGCTCCGTGGTTGATGGAGGGTATTTCCCTTATGACAGAAAACCGAGAAGACGTATCGGAATCTGAATATATAAAATTGATGGAAGGCGATGCCATAGCTGATTTCGACCTACTGGAAGGAATATAATTAGGTTCGGTTGAAACAAATGTGGAACGATTGTAAAATAACTAAAGAAAGGGTATAGTATGCCATTACCGAAGCCAAATTCAGGTGAAGCTGAAGAAGCCTTTATGGAGCGTTGCATGAGCGATGACAAGATGGGGGCAGAATACCCAGACAAAGACCAGAGGGTCGCTGTGTGCATGACAAGTTTTCGCGATGCGAAGGAGCAAGATATGAGCGACCAACAACAGGATGCCATCGAATACGAAGAAGGCAAGATGGATATTGAGGCCGAAATCAAGGCTGTCAAAGACCAAGATGATGAAGGTGGTTTTGAGGGCTACGCATCAGTGTTTGGAAACGCCGACTTGGGGAATGATGTTGTCGTAGAGGGTGCTTTCGCCAAAAGCATCGCACGCCGTGGCGCTAAGGGCGTTAAGATGCTCTATCAACATGATGCAAAACAACCTATCGGCGTATATGATGAAATCACCGAAGATGAGCGCGGCTTGCGCGTAAAGGGTCGTCTGGCTCTTGGCACGCAGCGAGGACGCGAAGTTTACGAACTTATGAAAATGGGTGCGATTGACGGTTTGTCGATTGGATACCGTGTAGATGCTAAGGGCTATGACTATGACGATAAGGGCAAGCGCCGTTATTTGAAGTCTGTAGACCTTATGGAGATTAGTGCCGTTACCTTCCCAATGAATCCTAAAGCAAGGGTTCAGGCAGTGAAGTCTGACCGCACTATACGCGAGTGGGAATCTTTTCTTCGGGACGAAGGCGGACTTTCTCGCAATGAGGCCAAAGCTGGTGCGGCGGCCTTGAATAAGACTTTAGACCAGCGGGATGTTGGTGAGGAGTCCTCTGAACTGGTTGCGGCGATGAGCGCTGTGACTACCCTAATGAAAAATGGAGACTGATATGACTGATGAAGTCAAAAATGCAGTCGTTGAGATGGCCTCAGCATTCGAAGAATTCAAAGCCACCAACGACCAACGCCTCAAACAGATTGAGGAAAAAGGGTCTGCTGACCCAGTTGTCGAAGAAAAACTGAAAAATATTGAAGTTGACCTCGACAAATTTGAAGACATTAACCAAAAGCTGACTCAACAAGTTGAGTTCCAAAAAGGCGTTGATGACCGTTTGGACAGTTTTGAAAAACTACTAAAGCGCCCTGAAATGGATGCTGGTGAAGTTAAAGCTGCTGATCGACAAGTCGCTACTTTTGAAACTTGGTTGCGTAAGGGCGAAGATGCTCTGTCGCCTGAAGAAGTAAAAGCTCTGACCGTTGGCACTGCTGCCACGGCTGGCAACTTTGCTCCTGCTGAGTATGTAGAAGAGTTGGTTAAAGTTATCACTGAAATCAGCCCTGTTCGCTCGGTTGCCCGCGTTCGTCAAACTAGCAACAAAGAGATTGAAGTGCCTTCCAAAACCGCTTCTTTCGCTGCTGCTTGGACTGCCGAAGGTGGAAGTCGTTCCGAGACTACTGGTTACACAACCAGCTTGAACACCATTCCGACACACGAACTCTATGCAATGGTTGACATCTCGTCTGCTCTGCTGGAAGACAGCGTGTTTGATTTGGAAGCTGAGATGAACACTGAGTTTGCTGAACAGTTTGCAAAAGCTGAAGGCAATGCGTTCATCGCTGGTAACGGCACGAACAAACCTACTGGTATCACCGATGGCACGACTATTGCTCATACTGCAACTGGCGCTGCCTCTGCTGCTATCACGACAGACAACCTGATGGACTTGGTTCACGGCTTGAAATCGGAGTATGCTCGCAATGCTTCTTTCATGATGAACCGTTCCACTTTGGGCGTTATTCGTAAGCTGAAAGATACTGCTGGTCAGTATATCTTCCAAACTGGTTTCAGTGGGCAAGCTGCTCTGCCGAATACCATTTTGGGTCATGGCTACGTTGAAGCTGCTGACGTTGCTGATGCCGCCTCTGGCGCAAAATCAGTTATCTTCGGTGACTTCCGCCGTGGTTACATGATTGTTGATCGTGTGGCTCTGTCGGTTCTTCGTGACCCGTATAGCCAAGCTGCCTCTGGCAACGTGCGTTATCTCGCTCGTCGTCGTGTTGGCGGTGAGGTCGTTCTTTCGGAAGCTATGCGCGTCCTGAAGCACGCTACCTCGTAAGGTGCTTAGGGGGTGGCTTTCGGGTCGCCCCCACATCTCTCATAGGAGTCAATAATGGCTAAGGTCGTAATGATTAAATCATCCATCGGGGTGTCTAATGAGCATGGTTCTCAAACTCGCAGTTACCAAGCGGGCGAGGAACTAGAATTAAAAGAAGTTTGGCAAAAGACGCTGGCTCAATCGTTTATTGATGCAGGCGTGGCCAATGAAGTTGGCGGCAACCAATCTGTCCCTGAGACTAAAGAACAACCCGCAAAAGTGAAACGGGCAGCAAAGAAATCTAAATAGTAGGGGTATAAAGTGGCGGCTGGAACTTACCATATGAAGATTGAAAAGGGTAGCACGCTCTCCCTAGTGTTGACCTACACAGACAGCAATGACGCGGCTATTGACTTGAGCGGATACGCTGCTCGTATGCAAATACGCAAGCGCATGAATGATTCAAACGCAATCCTAGAAGCTACCACAGAGAATGGATACCTAGCTCTAGGCGGCAGCGCTGGCACAGTTACGGTATCAATACCTGCATCAGTTACTGCGACCCTTGACACCGTTGAGGCGGTCTATGACATTGAATTGGTGAACGGCTCAATCGTCACGCGCCTAATTGAAGGCACGGTTGAGGTCAGCCCAGAGGTGACACGATGAGCCAGAATAAAGTCACGGTATTACAAAGCACCAATAAAGTTACAATTCAGCAAACATCAAACACGGTCAGCGTGGGTGATGCTGCTGCAAAGGTTGTTTCAGTCGGTGTGCAAGGTCCAGCTGGTCCACGGGAGGTTGGTGGTAAGGCGCTTCCAAGCGCAGCCCCTACAGCGGATGACACTTTGTTAATATACGATGCGACAGCGGACGCTTTCGTTTATACTACCCTCTTGGATAGCGGAACATTTGGAGACTAAAAATGGCCAGCACTATTAAGATTAAACGTAATACGGTTAATGCAACCGCGCCGACTACGAGTAATATTGAACGTGGTGAGTTGGCGTTTGTTGAGGACAACCAGAGACTCTATTATCGTGACAATTCTGATAACATCCTCGTCATTGGTGGGGAGGGTTCGTTCCTTCGTTCAGATACGAGTGATACTTTCACTGGCGACCTGACGATCACGGGCAATCTTGAGGTTCAGGGAACGACAACAGAAATTGACTCCACCACAGTTACAATCTCCGACCCGCTGGTGAAGTATGCAAAAGACAACACCGCTGATGCTGTTGATACTGGTTTTTATGCTAAATACGTTGATGGCTCTGATAAATACGCTGGCTTTGTCCGTGACGCATCTGACAGCGGCAAGTTTATCTTGTTTGATGGCGTTGGCGCTGAACCTACATCAACCGTTAACACAACGGACGCAGGCTTTAATAAAGCTACCCTGAAAGCTAATATCGAAGGTAACCTTCTGGGCAGCCCGACAATTACCGCCGCCACCGTTGCCACATCATTTGATATGGACGGTAAAGAGTTAATCTTGGATGCGGATGGTGACACAAGCATTACGGCGGATACCGACGACCAAATTGACATTAAAATTGGCGGCGCTGACGAGATTAAAATCACTGGCACAGAGATTGCCCCTGCCGCAAACGGTGGAATGTCTCTCGGCACATCTGCCAAGAAGTTTTCAAACCTTTACGCTAGTGGCACGGTTGACCTTGGTTCAAATGTAAACATAGATGGCGGCTCAGTTGATGGCGCGGCTATCGGTGCTAACGCTGCTGATACTGGCGCTTTTACATCAATCTCAGCAAGCAGCCAGATTACTTCTACATTGACTACTGGCACAGCGCCATTCAGCATTGCATCAACCACGGTTGTCAGCAATTTGAACGCTGACTTGTTGGACGGTAAGCACGCCCCTGCTGGTGATATTATTGGCACAAGCGATACGCAGACAATGACTAATAAGACGTTGACTAGCCCCACGCTTACAACGCCACAAATCAATGATACCAGCGCAAACCATCAATATGTCTTCGCTGTCTCTGAACTGGCTTCTGATCGCACGGTAACCCTCCCCCTGTTGACGGCTAACGATACATTCGTATTCGCTGACCATACGCAGACGCTCACTAACAAAACGATTGATGGTGGAACATTTTAATGAGTGAACAGTTTGATAAGGCGGTCATACAGACGTATGAAGGCCTTGTTGGAGAAATCTTAGGAAGGGCGATTGACTTTGAATCTAAGTATCGTGTTTCAGTTGAAACCATAGCATCCCTTAAAAAAATGGTGGAACAGGCTCGTGAAACGCTGGAAGAACGAGATAGCAACGCTGAAGATTTGGAAGCGGTTGTCGAAGAACTGAAAGCTGTTAAAATACGAGAGAAGGACTTATCAGAAAAAAACTCTGAACTGTCCCTCAAGCGCGAAGAATTGATGGCGAAGGTCGCCAAGTTGGAGAGACAGGTCAATGGCAAACACGGTAAAGCTAAAACGAAGCGCAACATCGGGTGATGCCCCTTCAGTCAACGACTTAGAAGTTGGCGAGGTTGCCATCAATACAGCCGATGGCCTGCTTTACACGAAGCACACTGACGGAACAATCAACAAAATAACAATCGCTGATGATGAACTCAGCTCTTTGCTTTCTGGTTATTCAACAGCCACGGACGCGACAGGCTCGGATTTAATTGTATTTTATGACGTTGATGCTGGCGTATGGGAGCGCAGCACGATTGCCAATGCCGCCCTGCAAGGTGAAAAAGGCCAGAAGGGTCAAGCTGGCGCAGATGGAGCAGACGGGTCTGATGGAGACAAAGGCCAAAAAGGTGAGGTAGGTTCTAAAGGTCAAAAGGGCGAGGTTGGCGCTACTGGCAATGACGGTAGCAACGGGTCAGATGGAGACAAGGGGCAAAAGGGTCAAGCGGGCAACGATGGCAGCACTGGCTCTAAAGGCGAGAAGGGTCAGAAAGGCGAAGTTGGCGTTCAGGGTAACGATGGCGGCGACGGGGACAAAGGACAAAAAGGACAAAAAGGTGAAGTCGGCGCGAATGGTAGCAATGGTTCGAATGGGTCTAAGGGCGAGAAAGGCCAAAAGGGTCAAGACGGAACTGCTGGTGGTGACGGTTCAGATGGAGACAAGGGTCAGAAGGGCGAGGTCGGCGCAAAGGGTCAGAAAGGCCAAGAGGGTAACTTCGGCGGCGCGACCTTTGATTATACCTTCAGCACGAATACGGCAGACAGTGACCCCACAAATGGCAAGCTGAAATTCAACAACGCCACGCTTTCATCGGCATCGGTTTTATATATTGATGACGTTGATAGCAACGGCACTAATGTTGAGTCATTCCTGCGGACTATTGATGACAGCACAAGCACAATCAAGGGTCACTTTAGAATCAGCAACCGTCTGAACGCTGATGACTTTGCCATATTTACCATAAGCGGAACGAACACAGAGGCCACAGGCTATCACAAGGTGAACTGCTCTCGCGTCAGTGGTTCAGCTACGTCATTCACCAATAATGAAGACATCATTATTACCTTTGCCCGCACGGGTGACGCTGGTGATACTGGCGCTTCTGGCGCTGCGGGTAGTGATGGTAATGACGGTGCAAAAGGACAGAAGGGTCAAAAAGGCCAGACGGGTGCTGCGGGTAGCAACGGAAGTAATGGCTCAAAAGGTCAGAAGGGTGAAGTAGGCGCTGCTGGCTCTAACGGCTCGGATGGCAGTGATGGCGCAAAGGGTCAGAAAGGCCAGAAGGGCGAGGTCGGGGCAAACGGCAGCAATGGCTCAAACGGCTCTAAGGGGCAAAAGGGTCAAAAGGGTGAAGTCGGCGCAAACGGTAGCAATGGCAGCAACGGATCAAAAGGACAAAAAGGACAAAAAGGTGAAGTCGGTGCAGGCGGCTCCGATGGCTCAAATGGGTCTAAGGGCGAGAAGGGTCAAAAGGGTCAGGCTGATTCTAACGGGTCTAACGGAACAAATGGTTCAAAGGGGCAGAAGGGCGAGAAAGGACAGAAAGGTCAAACTGGCTCAAACGGCTCTAACGGTTCTAATGGCTCAAAGGGTCAAAAGGGTGAGGTCGGTTTAACTGATGCTCCATACGGCGCTGTCGCGGCTTACGGAACAGGCAACTCCGC
>Ga0181422_1000258_pt1 | contig 17008 bp, 10 predicted proteins | sample 45SPOviralmetaG_FD_130147 | JGI IMG/M metagenome (GOLD analysis project Ga0181422, IMG submission 130147) | Marine viral communities from the oligotrophic San Pedro Time Series (SPOT) site, San Pedro Channel, CA, USA - 45 SPOT_SRF_2013-07-18 | ecosystem: Environmental > Aquatic > Marine > Strait...
GCCGCAAAACTGCAACGGCAATTACCCGAATCTGTACTTAACGAGATTGAGCTGTTCTTGTTTGGTGTTGGCGAAGAAGCTGGCCTTGATGAAGCAAAAAACGACTAAAGCAGGACAGTTGGCTCTACTTTGAGTTTTTCCTGGCCTGCGAACTAGGCATGACGGTCAGCAAGCTTCGTACGGAATTGACCGATGCGGAGCTTATTCATTTTGCTGCGTATTACGAAGTAAAAGGCGAGAGGGAAGAAAAAGCGATGGAACGCGCAAAAATGCGTCGGCGGTAAAATCAAAGCATTGCTGGGTGACTTGTGGCTGAATCTGTCCTCAGGTTTAAGGTTGAAACCTTAGATGCCAACGCCAAGATTGCGCACCTGACAAAAAAGGTGCAAGGGCTTGAGGTTGCGGTAAAAAATGCTGGCGGATCTACTCGTGCTGCTGGCACTGGTTTTAAGGCTTTTTCTGGTGGAGCACAATCGGCTGCTGTTGGTGCACGTGGATTAGGTGCAGCTTTAAGTGCAGCTCTTGGACCATTAACAGCAGTTGTAGCTGCTGCCGGTAGCCTTACACAAGTGTTTGGTGTGTTGCGTCGGCAAGACTTTGCTGAAGCCAAAGTCAAATCTCTTGGTGTAAACAGTCAAGCACTTAAAGCACAATTATCTGATGTAAGCAGAGAGTTATCAGGTCAAGCTAGTGTTCTTGACTTAACAAGTGCAGCCTATGACGTTGCATCAGCAGGTTTTAGGAATGCTGCTGACGCAGCCAACATTTTGAAAGCTGCAAGTCAAGGCGCAACAGGTGGATTCAGTGACATCAACACCGTTGGTGATGCCACGACCTCTGTTTTGAATGCTTATGGACTTGAAGCTAACAAGGCAGCGAAACTCGTTGATGGTTTCATACAAACGCAAAACGACGGCAAAATTGTCATTGGTAAATATGCGGCCAACATTGCAAAAGTTGCGCCTGTTGCTGCTGCTTTAGGTGTCCAGCTTGAGGAAGTAAACGCAGCAGTTGCTCAAATTACTGCAGGCGGTCAAGGTGCAGAAGTTACATTCACAGCATTGAAGACTGCCTTTGCTCAAGTTGCTGCTGGAAAAGTTGGCAAAGAATTTGAAGCGTTAGGCGTTGAAATTAGTGCTTCAACCCTCAAGACTGATGGCTTGGCTGGAACACTTGAAAAAATTAAAAAGTCTGGCGCAGATGCTGGAACTGTTATTAAAGCATTTGGGATAGAAGCGGGTCCATCAATTCTTGCTCTGCTTAACAACACGGAGAAATACAACGAGCTTTTAGAGAATCAAAAGAATGCTCAAGGTGCAGCAGCTGAAGCAGCATTTACCGCATCCGATACGATTGACGGGCAACTAAAAAGATTAACAACAGCCTTCCAAAATTTATTTAGTGATCAGTCTGAACTTGGCATTATTATAAAAGAGACTTTTAAAGTTGCAGCAGTAACTGTTGAGGTTTTAACTGTTGCAATAAGCAATTTACTTTCTCCAATTCGCGCAATTTTTGCCGCAGTAAATCAGGTAGGTCAAGCGATTGCCGAGGCTTTAGGTATTGAAGGACTTAACGCTGCATTTGAGCTTGAGAAGGGATTTCAGTTTGTGCTTGGTGGAGTCAAGGCATTGGGCGATTTTATTATTGGCTACGGTGTGCGAGTTGGTCAAGTTATTGGAGGGCTTGCAAAGTTAATTATCACTTCTGGCAAAAATGCTCTTGAAAACGTAACTAATTTTTTTAGAACAGCCTTAGACAGAATTGTTGGATTTCTCAAAAATGCTTACAACTTAATACCTGCCCCAATACGAAATTTCTTAGAGAAAGGCGCAACTGCTGTCACTTCTTTTGTTAGCGAGACTGTTGCTCTTGGTCAAGGTGTGACGCAGGGCACGACAGGTGCACAACAGCAGCAACAGCAGCAGCAAACTACGCAAAATGTAATTAGCCCTACTGGAGGCAAGCTCGATAAAAAGACAAAAGAGCAAGTTGACATGTCAGACAAGCTGCTTGAACTAAATCGGCAGCTTCGCAAAGAAAAAGAACTTGGCAATGAAAGGGAGATTGCAACTCTTGAATTGATGGTCGAGAGGCAAAAAATTGAGGAGGGCAACTTAGGGGGCAACAAGAAAACAAACGCATTGGAAGATGCGACATTTAGTTTTAGAAAGAAAATTTTTGCTATTGATCAAAAGGCTGCTGATCTTGCAGACCAAGAGCGGAAGAAACGTGAGGCTGATGAAAAGGCAAGGCGTGAAGCTGATCCTGGTTTTCAAATGAAACAGCAGCTTGAGGAAATGCTTAAGCTTGAAAATCAAGTCGCTGCAGGTGCCACTGCTATCGGCAATGCATTTACAAATTCATTCAAAGCCGTAGCCACTGGCAGCAAGAGTGCAGAGGAAGCATTGGCGGACATGCTGTCATCTGTAGCTGAGCATTTTATGAGTATGGCTACAAAAATTATTGCCCAGCAAATAACAATGATTCTTTATGGCACAATCATGAAGGCCCTTGGCGTTTCAATGCCTGGTGGTAGTAGTGATGGTACAAATCCGCCAGTGACAATGCCTGATGCTCCTCAATTGACAGCAGCAAATGGTGGTCCTGTATTTGGTAACTCACCAGTGATTGTTGGCGAGCGTGGACCTGAATTATTCGTTCCATTTGGCAATGGTGAAATCACCTCCAGCGAAAGCCTTGGTGCTGATATGGCAAATGCAATGTCAGTCCCTTTTGTCCCTGGAGGCAATCAAGGCGGCACTACATCTCAAATGCTTAGCCGCCAAGAAAGCATCCAAGTCAATCGTCAAGAGAACCTGAGGCAGCTTTCTGTGCCGTTCACTCGTACTTCAGAAGCATCAATGATGGCAGCTGCTGAACAGCAGACCGCTGAGGCGATTTCAAACCCCGCTCCTCTTGATGTGCGATTTGAATCTCAGTCGATTAACGGTGTGGAGTACGTTACGGCTGAGCAGCATCAGGCTGGAATGGCGCAAGCTGCAGAGCGCGGTCGTGCATTGACTTTGCAGGCCCTGCAAAATAGCGTTAAGACACGGCGACGGGTTGGACTATGAGTGGCTATGCATTCTGCAACTACGTCAAGTTTCTAGAACCTTCCGGCTCTTCCTATGTAGAAACTGCTTATTACTTTCAAAACTTTACTGTTAATGGTTCTCGATCGCGGGGTGGTGATACTTATGCGTTTGCGCCGTTTGTTCTTGCAACTGGCGGAGGAGAAAAGAGTGGAGACCGCAGCTCTAATGTGTTGGCAATTGGGGCGTCAACTCAGGCTGGTTCAACAATTATTTTGAACATTTTTAAGCAGGCAGTTGAACAACGCTGGATCCTGCGGGTTGAAACTGTGAGCCTGAATATCAACACCTTTGCAGATGATCAGTTGATTTCAACAGAAAACTGGCGTGTTGCTTCGTATGAGATGGACACCAAGGTAATCAAACTGCGACTTATCTCGCCGTTGGATGCGGTTAAAGGTCAAGTGCCTAGAAGAAGGTTGAGTGAAGAGTTGGTTGGCGCATTGCCTACAACGGGACAAATCACGACGTGAAGCGTTGGCACCATTATTTGAGTTTGCCGCATAAGTTTGGCGCTGATCCAGACGATGGAGTTGGTTGCGATTGCGTGATTATGGTTTGGAACGTGTTGCGTGATGCTGGCGTTGAGCACCCACCTTATGACCCGAATTGGTTAAGCATGGCTTCTCGTGGACAGTGGGCTGCATTAAAGAACCAATGGCTGGAACGAACAGTTGTTTGCCCTCAGCAGGAGTATGCGTTGACTTTGTTTGACGAGCCAACAAGCTTGGGCTTAGGTATTATCGTGGATAATGGGCTTTTGTTCCCGCACCACAAGCGTGGTGTGCATTGGCTGCCCAGTAAAAAAGTTGCAAATCTGGAGTACAGGACGTTTCGATGACTATGCTCCCTTCCGATCGTTACCTTTGCAGCCTTTTAGGACTGACGGAAGAGGAGTTTCAATCGTTCCAAGCAGATGCAAGGCAGTATTTAAAAGAGAATCCGATTGAAGGTCCAGTTGCCGGTCTTGAGACAGCAACTGTTCTTGCGATTGTCAGTCTTGTGATCACTGTTGGGGCCACTGTGACTTCAATACTTTTGCGGCCAAGCGTGCCTGATGCAGGAGGAGGAGCAAACGCAATTAAACGAACTGAAAATATTGATGATCCAATAATCACAAACCAGAGTTTTTCGCCACGTTACGGCTTTGACTCTGTTCAAAATGTAATCAAGATTGGCAGCACAGTTCCTCTTGTTTATGCCAACAGATCTGTAGGCGGAGTGAAAGTTGGCGGTGTTCGCGTGAACATGCCACTTGTTTGGTCGCAGATGTTGTCGTTTGGAACGTCGCAAATGCTGCGAGCTGTATTTCTTGCCGGAGAGGGTGAGATTGGTGGATTTGATAATGATCTATGGGCAGTTGGCTCTAACCTTCTCAAAAACTACAAGTACACTACAAACTCTGCCACTCAAATTGCTGCACGAGCAACGATCTATGCAAGTCTTGATGGTGGAGCAATCTTAGAAAACGATCGAGTTTTCGGTCGAAGCGGCGTTAATGACCGTAAAGCCAATGGTGGAGGCTCGTCTGCAACTTCACCTACAGGGGAGGTTTTCAAAGTTAATATTGGCAGTTCGGCTACGGAAACGGCTGCTTTTTCGTCCGTTCATACGCCTTCTTCAAGCACTACATTTGGCGTCTATTCTTTGATTGGCAACGATTTAGCTTTTAAGGTAAATCCTGTCATAAGACCTGGCGTCAAAGTTAATCAACGGGAAGGTGCCAATGATGGAAGGTATGAGGTTAGGTGCCCTAAGGACGGTCCTCAAATTGCAATGCGCATAAAGTTTAGATACAACTATGCAAGCTTTAGCGGCATCACCAAAAAAAATGGCTCTAATGTATCTGGAACGCAATCCCTAGCCGTAGGAGACAATATTACTTATGTTCTGTTCAAGGAGTCAGAGAAGGAGATTACGTTTACTGAAAACGGCACTTCTGAGTTAAGTAAAGATGTCGCGTCAAGCGTTGCTTCTAGGCAGGCATACTATGATCAAAATTTAATTATTGGAGAACTTTACAAGATTGGCAGTGCAATCGGGGTTTGCACCTCTCGTAGTCCTTCTAACGAAGTATTTAGATCAGAAGCTGATGAGGTAGGTACAACTCAGCAAATTGATGTGACGTTCGAGATTGTTGAGCCTGGATCTGTCGAAGCGTATACGGAAGCTCATTTAAAAGGTGCACATACAGGTTCAGCGGTAAACAACCCGTCCCCAGTTGCGCGTGCGGTAGCAACGAACAAAGGGCACATTCTGCGTTATGCACAGGCGGTAGTCACAAACACGCGAGCTTGCGACATTACTGAGATTGGATTTACCTCAACCTTAGGGCATAGAGTTAATGGACTTTGTAACTTTAAGGACACAAAGACTTATGAGGTTGCAGACAACTTGTTTTGCGAAACGTTTGCCAACACCGATAACTACGAAAGCGAGTTCTACCAAAGCAACACGGTCAGCGTATCGGTCAAAAGGTTTGCATTTTTTACGTTGCAATACAAAGAGATGAGTGCTGATGCCGACAACGATTGGGTTGATAGCGGCAAAATTTTTGCCGTTCAAAGTGAAACAATGCAACCAGTATTTAACTTTTTGAGAGTTGAATTTACAACAACAAAGCTGCGTATTTTTAGGCTTCGCCCAATAACTGGATTCGAGGTTAGGCGAAAAACGTCTGGTAATTTTTACTTGCTAGACACAAATGAAGGCTTCCAGTATCAAACGGTCGCTTCTTATAGTGGCGCTGCTGTCAAAGTCGGTTTTAATGGCAAAATTTTTGCTTACCCATTCCACAATGATGTCAGGTCGAAGTTTAACGAGGCAGATCCCGACCTAACCACTTCCTATACAAAGAACACTCAGAATAATCAATCTGATGATACGTTTCAGTCTCTTGAGGCTGTAGACACTGAGATTGGCACGGGATATTCAGCGATGATTGATGAGTTTATGACCTGCGCAGAGGATTTTGTCTATGAGGAAATTTCGACAAGTGCTGAAAAGGGACCAGAGCATAGTGTCTCTTACGTTAACGAGATCGTGACGGGTCAAACGGGCAACTATAGCAATCTTGCTTTGGTTGGCATCAATATTCGATCCTCAACCGAGTGGAAGCAATTCACGCAATTTTCTGGTTATGTAGGGCAAGGCATTAAATCTAGACGACTGGATTCGTACACAGGTTTGCCTTTTAACCCTACGCCGAACCACTTGTATCGCTTCCCAGAAATCTTGCTGGACTTGATGACAAACGATAGATACGGCATGGGCGATTTAATCAAAGATGAAATGATTGATATTGCTGGATTCAAGGAGGCCAACGATTGGTGTCAAAGCAGAAGCTACTTTTTCAATGGTGTTGTTGCTGATCAAATAAACATTAGGCAGTATGCCGCAGATCTTGCCGCAACACATTTGCTGTATTTTGCTGAGATAAATGGTCAGTTTACACTTAAGCCCGCCTTACCTGTATCTGGCTCAGCATTTGTCGCCGCAGACATTAAGGGGCTGTTTACTGTCGGCAACATCCTAGAGGACAGCTATCAGGTTGAATACTTAAACCCAGAAGATAGAGAACCAATTGAAATCAGCGTCACCTATCGGGAAGAACGCTCATCTTCTGATCTTTCAAGCGAAGGCGCATTTTCTACTGTAAGAGAAGTGCTGATCAAAGAAGCAAGTTATACGCCGTTGGATACGGTATCGCTGGACATGACTGATTATTGCACACAACGGAACCACGCAATTGATGCTGCAAAATTTATCATCAGAATGCGCAGGTTGACTGATCATGTTGTGAGATTCAAGGTCACGCACGAATCTATCTACAGCAATATTGCGCCTGGCGATTACATCAATGTTGCAATGGACGCGACAGAATACTCCGAATTTAGTAATGGCGTTGTCACTGGAGCGGGGGATCTTGTGACATCAGAGGCTTTTGCTGATGGTAGTTATTCTGTGTTTGCTTGGGATCCCGACTCTGGCAATGAACCGAGTGTTCAAACCTTAGTTGTAACCGGTGGTGGCACTAGAGCGACACCAGCTGGAATCATCTTTACCGAGATTAAGTCAAGCCAAGAGTCGAGAACCTATCAGGTTGAGCAGATCACTGCGGACCAAGACGGCACCTTTACAATAGAGGCGCTGCACATGCCAGTTACTGGTGCTGGCGTTCCGTTGGTTGCTGACGGTTTTGACACTGCTTCAAACTGGACAATTGTTTGAACCATGACAACTTCATTTCCATCAATTGAACCTTCGAGCCGGAGTTTCAAGCCTCCGACATATCCCGTCAAAAGCTATGTATCGCAGTCTGGCGTTACAACTCGTCGTCTGTTTGCCTCTTTGCCGAGTCGGGCAGAGCTGAAACTAGAGTTTAGAAACATCAATGATACGAATACCACAGCAATTATGAATGCGTACAAAAGTGCCCAAGGGTCTCTGGACGATTTGTCGCTACCAGTTGCTGTTTTTAATGGAGCAGATTCGACCCTAGCGACGTATTTAGACGGATCCTCTTTTGCTGCAGGCTTGAAATGGTGTTTTGCTGAGGGTTCTCCCCCAAGAATTGCTAGTGTCGCTCCAGGGCGATCAAATGTGAGTGTCAGCCTTGTCGGAGAGCTTAGAATGAGTTGAAAGGGTTATCCAATGGCTGTTAAAACAGGTTCTACCGCTGAGCTTCGTTTTGAAGGCGCAGCCATTGCCAAAGTTCGAGACGTTAGCTTGACGATTGTTCGAGATGCGCTTGAAACAACAGGAATTGGTCAAAAAGATCGCACTTATGCTTATGGCGTGAGAGGAACGACTGGCACGGGAACGCTTTTATATGATTCTTCCAATGCTGCAACCACAGCAACGATGAATCGGCTGCTGAATGATTCAGAAGCAACTGACACCATTGCCATGGTTTTGGATACCAATGTGGCTGAAGGCACTTTGTCTGGGGATGCTTTGATTACGCAAGCGGGTGTTTCCGTAAGCGTCGGAAGCGTTGTTAGCGTGCCGATTTCATTCAGCTTCAGCGGGAAACCTAGCGGTACGTTCTAATGGCCGTACTTGGTGCAGGTGGCTTTCTTTATTTAAGCCGAGAAATCCCAAACGCCATGGCGCTGTCTTGGCAGCGTTTAAATATTGGTTCAACTCCTCATACAATAACTTTTGCTAGTCCAAGTTATTGGCAAGGTGACAGGATAATTTTGGCGTCCGATGGAGGATTGCCTATTGATTTGAATGGTGATGGGTACGCTGATTGCCCTGATGGGCATGGCATTTATCGCGGATCAATTTGGAGGAATGGTCCCAGCAGAGCTTTTTATACGGGGCCCAATACCGATACCAGTCCTTTCTATGGGCAGCTGCTTGCGACTCACACTCTGGCTACGCAATCGGGTGATTCTTTAATCACGCAATCTGGCGATACATTGGTCGGCTTTTTCGGCAATCATGATGATGACAATTTTTACAACACTCCTGCTAGCACTGGACTGACAGAGCAAACCGATGCATATATGAGCCGTGACTTACTTGATAGGATTAGGCTTTGGACAACAGAAGCTGCAGCGCATACGCAATCTGGCACTGAAAAAACGCTCTTAAATGTAAAGCCTAAAAATCTCGTCATTGCCAACTATGTTGACAATGCAAGCTATACAACAGCAATTGATTCTGCAATAGCTTCAATTGCTAATCTTGCTATTGCTGGAGAAGTTGTCCTTTCTACTTTGATTGCATTGCCGCCTGGTTTCCATATTGCCTGCGATGACGCAAACAGGAAGTATAACTTCCAGGTTCAACTTAAGCAATGGATTTTAAGTGTCGATGCTGAAAACTTAGATACAACTGCTATCGGTCAAGCTTTTGGTGAAAATGTTAAATCACTGGTGCGTGGAGCAGGCAGCATTGACTTTCTGGCTGAGCATCAATCTGTCGCTGATGAACAAGATACTTTAGCATTGCTTCGCCTTGTGTTGCTATTGCAGAATCAATGCAATACTAAGGCGAGATTTTATTTGTTCAAAAATCGAAACGAACCGAGCCCGAAGATTGATGGCTCTGTCTACTACGAATGCGAAATACTCTTGACGAACACGAATCTAAATGCACAAGTTGGCGATCTGCTAACCGGAACGGCTGATTTTGTTGCCACTTCCGAAATCGAAATCAAGGTGGCTGTCTAAATTGCACCACGCCAAGACTTCAAGCTAAACTTGAATCAGCAAATAGATCTGCAAAGAAGTGGCTGAGATCAACCGCGCTGGCGAAGCTCAATCTTTGGGTCATATTGATTCGACGCAAGGCGAGTTCCGCGAGCAGATTGATGCGCTTACTGATGCTGTCCGGCAACTTGGCGGCAAAGCAGAGATTGCTCCTGGCAACACGGTAATTAACGATCCGTTGTCAGCACCTTATGTGCTGTATGTCAACAGTTACACCGGCAAAGATACTTTTGTTGCTGGTGATTATTCCAGCACTGATGACGGCACGTTTGAAACCAAAATGCGTCGGATCAGTCTGCAAAGGCTGGAGTGTGGCTACACAGAAGCACGTCCGTTTAAGACGATTAACCGTGCAATCATTGAAGCAGGCATCATCACAAGTCGTGATTATCTAAACCTGCCCGGCAACATTTGCGGCGACTTGGTTTCAATCGTTGTGATGCCTGGAGTGCACACAGCATTGAATGCTGCGGGACTTGCTGATAATGCGACTAATTTTCCTGCTTACGGCAACACCAAGGAATTTAGCGATGCAGAATTGCAAAGCTTTAACCCTGAAGGCAGTGCTGGCATCATCCTTCCGCGAGGTTGCAGTCTTGTCAGTCTTGATCTGCGGAAGTGCAATATTCGCCCTGACTTTGTTCCTGGCGGCACCAATGCACTGGATGAAGCTGCTGACTACAGCAACCGTGGCAGCATTTTCTTAGTCACGGGTACAGGCTTCTACTACGGTTTTACTTTCCTAGACAAGGAAAACTATCCGTACACACATCATTTGCTGCATACATTTGAATTTGCAGGCCGCAGCCGTGTTGACGAGTTTTACAGCAAAATCCTCAAGAGCTTTGGTAATGTTGCTGGCATCAGCAGCACTTACACAAAAACTCGCAATAGCGAAGTAGAAATTGTTGGCCCTGCTCCAGCACCTGGAACGCAAACCGAAGCAACTGACAGCGTAAGTTCCGCGTCTCCTTACATTTTCAATTGCTCAATCCGAAGCCTTTATGGCATGGGTGGCATCTTTGCAAATGGTGCAAATGCCGAGGGCTTCAAGAGCATGGTCACGGCCCAATATACGGCGATTTCTCTTCAAAAGGATATGCGCTGCTGGCAGCGTTACAACAGCGGCAACTGGGTGGACATCAGTTCAACTGCTGCAGGTAATTACAGCGACTACATTGACGAGTCACCGGACAATGTTCGGATGGACCCAAACAAACGCAGCTTCCATATTCGCTGTGTAAATCGTGCAATTATTCAAGAAGTTAGCGTGTTTTGTATAGGCCAAGGAGTCCATCATTGGGTTCAGTCCGGAGGAGAACTTACGGTCACTAATAGTAACTCAAACTTCGGCCAAGTGGCAAGTTTAGCCGAAGGATTTGTAGCAGATAGCTTTGCAACAGATAAGAACTGGAATGTTTCAAGTATTAACGTTGCGCGTGACATTTCAGGACTGACCAATAAATGGGCACGTACTGATATTGGTGAACTTACCGCAAGTGTTTCTAATAATGCCACCACAATTACGTTGACGGCAAACCTTGAAGGCAGTGAAAACGACAAGCCAACAATTTTGGCTCGTAATGGTTATTCGCTCGACACCTATGGCGGCACGTCTTACATCTGGATTGAAAACCCGAACGGCGTTGATTACTATGCGCCACTCGCAGCCAATGCTTGGAATCCTAACAACCCAAATGAAATCAACGTAAGCACTGCATTCGTTAGTGCTGATGGCGCCACTCCGCCATCAACAGATGCAAGTAGTGCATTCCCTCCTATTGCGGGCAAGACTATTTATATTCGTCGCCTGCAAGACGTTCGGACGTTAGATGAACGCACTTATTCACTAACTTGTAGCAATACTTCAGCAGATTCGCGCAACATTATTCGCGATTACGGGATTCAAACGGACACGCTTGGCGCGTCGATTGACGCTGAAATCGAAGCAGCAGAGCCGATCATTGCCAGCTCTGTTACTACACTGCCTGCCACTACTGGTGTCTTCAGGGTTAACAAGGTAGAGGTTCGCCGTGCTGCTGCTTCAACAGATTGGGACAACAAAGGCAAATATCGCAGCGGTTATCACCTCACCAATAACTATTACAGAACCGGTGATGTCGTTCGCCATCAAAACAAGCACTACAAGTGCATTGTTGAGCACATCGCTGAATCCACTTTTAATAGCAATTACTGGGATGAAGTTTTTGTCCACATGGATGAAACTTATGCGGCGGAAGATTTCTTCAAGAACTCGAAACCGGTTCTAATTTTTGACCGTGATAAAGATAACAATGTTACCAGTGACTTGCTCGGTTACACGAACGCCGATCTTGGTACTGATTCGCAGCTGACACGGCAGCTCAGGACTTCTGTTGATTACCTAGGCGTTTATTCATTCCTTCGCAGCCTAGGTTTTAACGACGCAGATTCACACACGATTTTGCTGCCTAAAGCACCAGTAGATCGCGAGCGTAACCCTGGCAGTGCTCTTAGCGGCATTGGCAACCCATCAGGCGCTGCAAATGCATGGGACAACTGGCCTTTGACTATGCGTCGTCCAAGCCAGATCCGTCTGTTCGGGCACGCCATGGAATGGTCGGGATATTTGAACTATTCCAAGGCCCTTCCGCAGTATCAGCGCGACCTTACACCTAGCAACAAATTTAGCTTTTACTTTACTAATCAACTTGGTGGGCGTGTTTACATCTCTGCTTTCAATGAAGAGGGATTCCAGATTACCGCTGCTGGCCTAACTGATCTTGCAACAGGTGAAGTCTTGTCGCCTGAAGGTCTTGGCGGCGAAGACGCAGACGCTGGCGTGACGATTTTCAATGGGGATGTGGTCGTCAATGGTGATCTGTTTGCCAATAGCATCCAAAGCGGGCAGAAAGCACTTGTTTATGTAAAAGACAACAACAAGAACGAAGTAAGCCAAGGCCGTGGCATGGCATGGATTGCACCAGCTGAAGCAATTCCTGATGTCAGTGTTGCTGATGCAGCTAGTTTCAACACAGAAAACCAAGAGGGAACTGCTGCTGGCCCAACAAATATCGGTAGCAATGGTTATTCAGGTCCGCATTTTGTAACGCCTTACTTCCTTGATTTGTGGAAAGCCAAGAATGGATTGCTTGGCAAAGTCCCTGGAGCGGTCAAGATTTACGTCAACCCAAGGGCAGTGCAAAAAACGGGCAACTTCCCTAATCCTGCAAACAACGAAAGCTACAACTACAACGCATCAATTGCCGATTTGCTGAGTCGTCCACCGACGAGCCCTGATGCAGCCGTTACAACTTTGGCGCTTGCCATTGAATATGGAAACCTTTCGGTTGCAACTACAACGAAAATCCAGTATTACCTTGGCCCTGGTATTTACACAGACACTGGAACGAAGGTTTTCACGCATCCAGTTGAGCTGATTTCATACGATTATGCAACAAACAATTTGTTGACTAATGGCGTTGGCGGCGGTCAAGTTCCGTTCTTAGGAACCACCAATAATGGTCGTGGCCCTAGCAATAGCGGCAGAAGTGCCTTGACTGGTTCAAACCTTGAGTCGCATATCAAAGATGCAGACAATCATCCAGTTTTCTTGACTCGTGTTTACCACCAAGCAAGAAATGTCAACACTCAGAACGCGATTCGCTTTGACCCTTTAACACTGCAATTTGAAAAAGATGCAACCATTCAGGGTGTCGTTTGGTGGGGAGCCACGACCACTTTGGAGCAATTGCAGGGCACTTCAACTTTGACAGACCAGCTCGTACCAAACAGCTTCTTCAGTCAACTGAATGCCGCTCAGCTGCAAACTGTTACCACGCAAAGCAGCCGTGGGAAGGTATTAAACTCCCTTGTTTACCAGCTGATTTCAGCCAACTCAAGCACCAATAATATTGACTACATATCAAATGCTCCATGCATAATTGCATACGATCAACTTAGGATTCGCGATATGGCGATTACGGCAACTGGTTTGCCATTCTTTAATTTAGGAACAACTAGTAATCAGCCTACTATTGAGCTGAGGAACAATGCTGTTCTTCGATTAAATGGAACGTATTTTATTGGAAATAACGTTCTTGACAACACTGGCTACGCAGGCCAAGGTTCTGTTGCTACACCGACATTTAGAGTTCAATCCAATTACAAGCACTTTGGTTTTGGTCCAGCAATGCTCTCAATGGGGAGCAACTCGTCGAATGGTGTTGGCACGTTCCAATTCTGCGGCTGGGGAACCCCAATTAGACTTGGGCCTAGTAACTATGTTTGGAATACAACCTACATCAACATTCACTTAATGACCAGAGAGTATCAATACATGCCTGACACCGATACACAATATGGCGGAACAATTACTACGGTTGATGCTAATCAAGGCCCTGCATGGCCTTCTGTTGTTGGAAGTTTGACTAAAAATCGGAGGACAATTGTCAACCATTTTGTTGATTATCGAGCTGCTTCAAATGCGTCACGAAGTGGTTTTGCCGGTAATTTTGGGCGTTACATGAGATATTACGGAGGAACTACTCCATCCGGCTGGCTTTCAGTCGGTTGTACGCCTTTGAAAGGTACTGCGCAAACTAATCCTGATCCGGCAGCAGGTGATCCAGTTGTTTCAATTCCAGCAGGTAGTCACTGGGATTATCAAAGCCGCCCATTTTTCATGCGACGCAATCAGTCTGAAAGTGAAACGCCCAGTGGCGCTACGTTTCTTAATCCTGGGTATCCAGCATCGCCTGAGATTATCAGCCGTAACTACACCTACGGAACTGGTGCAGTGCAGTTGAACTGCAAGTATGCAATTGTCAATGTGGGCATTGACTACGATAGAAATTACAATTCCAACAGGTTGCTGTTTGCCTAATGGCTGTTTACGTCACCCCAGATCCCGTTTATCCAGACGAAGAAGAGTTTCTCGGTGATGGCGTTTCGTTTTTTACCGGAGACAAAGAGCTTGTCTGGGGTGAAGCCGCAGCAGATTGGGAAGTCCAGGATCAGCCTGACGGTTCATGATGAAGCGGTAGACTTTAATCATGCAGTTTTAGTTGGTCGTTGTGGCTGAGGTCAAAATTACAGATGCCAGTCCGCTTACCAATCCGGCAAGCACTGATGTTCTCGCGATTGTTGATGTTGCTGCAGACATAACCAAAAAGGTTAAGGTCGAGGATCTGGTCAAGAATGCTGGTGATGGTACTGCTGCCGCACCATCTTTTTCATTTGATTCTGATCCGAATAGCGGCCTTTACAACGAAAGTGCTGACAAAATTGGCTTTAGTACCAATGGCATCGGCCGTGTTTATGTTGACGGCAGCGGGAATATTGGCATTGCGCAGATCAACCCTAGTGCGCCACTTGAGTTCGGCAAATCTGATTATGGCGAAAACTCTTCAGAAGATTTTTATCGAATTAAGTTTAATAATTCAGCCAACACTGCCAATGATATTGGCATTGGTCAGCCTGACGCCAACTCGATCGCGCTGAACTCTTCTAATAATGGATCAATTATTTTCTATCAAGGTTCAGATGGTGAGGTTGCACGTTTCCATACCAATGGGTTTTTGGGGATTGGGAATACAACACCCACTCGCACTCTTGACGTAACCGGCACTGCTGCGGTTTCTGGTGCGCTGACTGCCGGCTCTGCTGCTATTGTCGGGACTTTAACGCAAAACGGCAATAATGTTTTGACCGTTGGTGAGACAGGGGCTATCACTAGCGCGATGATTGCTAATGACACCATTGTTGATGCTGACATCAATGCTAGTGCTGCAATTGGGCTAAGCAAGTTAGCAACTGGTGCATTACCTACTGGTATCACTGTTGCGTCAGCAAATATCGCTGATGGAGCGATTGTTAATGATGATATTAACGCTAGTGCTGATATTGGATTAGGCAAGTTAGCAACAGGTGCTCTTCCCACGGGTATCACCATTGCATCAGCAAATATTGTTGACGGCACGATTGTTAATGGTGATATCAATGCTAGTGCTGCAATTGGGCTAAGCAAGTTAGCAACTGGTGCTCTCCCTACTAATATCACTATTGCATCAGCAAATATTGTTGACGGCACCATTGTTGATGCTGATGTCAGCGCAACGGCTGAAATTGCCGTTAGCAAGCTTGCAAGTGGCACGGCACGGGAATTGCTACAAACTAATGCCGCTGGAACGGGTGTTGAGTTTACCAGCAATGTTGACATTCCTGGAACATTAGACGTTTCATCTACTGCAATTTTTGACGGAAACGTTGGCGTTGGTGAGAGCAGTCCATCAGAAAAATTGAGTATCAATGGAAGCATTCTCACTAAAACTGTTGCTTATTCTTCTAGTGTGGATGATGCATATTTAATTGCTGGTTCTCAAGCCTATACGGGTCAAACAACGAACTGGGGTAGTTACGGATTTCAACACAGGTTCAAATCCGACTCAGGCGGTGTGTCAAGAATAACAGTTGATAATTACCAAGGCGAAGTACTTTGCATTGATCAAAATAGCCGCGTTGGTATTGGGACGACTAATCCTTATAATGATTTAGTAGTAAAAGGAACGGGAAATGCAACTACTACAAGTGTTTCCCCTGGAGAATTTACAACAACAATTCAAACTGACAGTGCTTATATACATTTCGGAAAAGTAAATAATATACCGACTATTCAAGGTTCTGGGACAGGAACAGGCTATGATTTAGCATTAAATCCATTTAACGGCAACGTCGGCATCGGGACGAGTGCCCCTAGCCAATTGCTCGACTTAGCATCAACTGCACCAAATATCAGGCTGACTGATACCGTTGATGGCTATTCTGAAATTGACGGCAATGCAGCAAGCTTGAAATTTAATGCCGACAAAGGTAATAATAAAGCAGGCAGCGCAATGAATTTTGCTGTTGATAATATTACCCGGATGCAGATTAACGATAGTGGCACCGTACGAATTGGTCAAACTTCTACAAACATTCCAGGGCTTGGTAACACAACTATTGGTGCAGCTTTTGAAAAAACGACCAGCGGAATTGCACTATTTGTATCAAGATCTAATAGATGCCCCGCCTTTTTCAATAGAAATAGCAATGGGGAGATTATAAGCTTTTTACGTTCTGGAACACTAGCAGGTAAAATTCAAATGACAACTACTTCTGTTTCGTTAGTCAACGGCTCAGACTATCGCCTTAAGGAAAATGTAACGGATCTATCGAATGGTATTGATCGCCTTAAGTTATTGACACCACGTCGATTTAACTTTATTGCAGAACCCGATCAAACTATTGATGGATTTATTGCTCACGAAATGTTTGACGCTGTTCCAGAAGCAGTGTTTGGCGAAAAAGATGCGATGGAGGATCAAGAATTTGAAGTAACGCCAGCAGTCCTTGATGAGGATGGCAATGTTACAACTGAAGCAGTTATAGAGACAAGATCAGTTATTTCTCCCCAAGGCATTGATCAAGGTAAATTAGTGCCTCTGCTTACTGCTGCATTGCAAGAAGCGATTGCAAAGATCGAAACCCTTGAAACTAAAGTTGCTGCCCTTGAGGCTGGTTGACAGTAAACCGCTCCGTTCTAACGTAGGGTTTTGTTATTTCAATATGATTCATATCTATTAGAATAGAATCAGGAAAAAATTATGCATAGCATCTAATTATGGCTTACGGGAAAATTAAAGCCGATACCTTGGTTTATGACAATAGTGGAAA
>Ga0181422_1000259_pt1 | contig 17007 bp, 11 predicted proteins | sample 45SPOviralmetaG_FD_130147 | JGI IMG/M metagenome (GOLD analysis project Ga0181422, IMG submission 130147) | Marine viral communities from the oligotrophic San Pedro Time Series (SPOT) site, San Pedro Channel, CA, USA - 45 SPOT_SRF_2013-07-18 | ecosystem: Environmental > Aquatic > Marine > Strait...
GTCAGTTCATCGACTGTTGCGAGATCATCTAATCGGTCATCCCGAACAAAGCTGGGACGCCCAGATGCTGGCTGACGAACTCGCACAAATGCCCGCATCACTCAATCACCACCTCGCTCGCTTGGTAGAAACGGGCTTGATCGGATTCACCAATGAAGGCAAAGGATGGAGAAAATACTACCTGAGGGGGGGTTCACTCTCCAATGCTGTCGCTTACCTTCAACAACACAGCAAACTTCTGTTGCAGCAACGATTTGAACTCATCAACCAACTTTGGGACCGCTCGGGAGAGCCACTTCCAGTTGAACTTCCTCAAGAAGAAGGGGCCCCGTTTTCATTGGGACTGGTTGACCATCGTCCATTGAATGATGAGAACGAAGGTAACCTGCTCTCGCACTGGATGAACGATTTTGGCCTTCTGGGTGAACGCCCCGGTGGAGAAATCAAAGCAGATTCACTTTCGGTTCGATTGTTTTCAAACCTGCTTGAACGAAATCTGCCGTTATCACTGGATGAAGCCGCCGAACTGCACGGTGGGCAAAAAGCACGTGTCGGACGCATACTGGAACGCTTTCGTGCAACTGGAATGGTTGAACGGGTGCCAAGGACCGACCGACTGAACACAGCACTATGGACCGCCATGACCACTCAACATCAGCGGAGAGGGGAAGATTGGATGCTCAAGAAAGGTGGATTTCAGCGGCTCCTCAACGAAGCACAGCAGTCCGGTCTCCTGAAGTCGCTCGCCAAGGGTAAACTCTCGATTGAAGATGTTTCCGAGTACCTCAACACCGTTGAGGCCAGAGAGCAAATGCTGTTGTTGAATCTGCTTGGTGGACGGTTACCGATGGGGTACAGGATGGCTGGAAGTTCAGCCTCAGCCGTGCAACAGCGGGTTCAGGATTGTTTGGACAGAGTGCTGCGCCGAATGGTTCGAGTTGCGGGGTTGCTGGATGAGGCCCTTTCCAGTTCACAATCAAACGAATAATCGGTGATGAGATGTCCGGATTCATTGGCCCGAAACATGGACCGTGGGACGGTGACCCACGCCCTTTGCACCTCGCTCCAATGTCGGGGGTTACCGACCTCCCATACCGCTTGTTGGCCAAAGAGTGTGGAGCAGACATTACGATCACAGAATTCACCAATTCAACGGCCCTGACACGGGAGGCGGCGACATCATGGCGCCGCATGGAAACCCACGAGACAGAAGTCCCTTTCATTCCACAAATCTTTGGGGGCGACCCCGGAGACATGGCGACGGCAGCGGAAATGTTGGCACCAGCCGCCGATGTTATTGACCTCAATTTCGGATGCCCTGCCCCGAAAGTCACCAACATCTGTGCCGGAGCGGCTTTGATGGGCGAACCCGACCGTCTGGTCGACATGGTGGAGACGATTGTTGAACGGGTTGATGTCCCAGTCACGGCGAAAATGCGGCTGGGAACGGGCCGGAATGCTAACAATTCTACTGAGATTTGTAAGCGATTGGAATCCGTCGGAGCGCAACGCTTGTGCATCCACGGAAGAACGCTCAAGCAACGGTATTCGGGTGAAGCCGATTGGTCCAGCATCAAACAAGCAGTGGAGCAAGTGGAGGTACCGGTTGTCGCCAATGGCGATGTTGTTGATGCCTCATCAGCGAAGGCCTGCCTCACGCACACCGGAGCTTCAGGTTTGATGATAGGACGCGGCGCTATCGGCCGACCAACGGTGTTTTCCGACATCAAGGTCGGCTTGGGGTGGATGGAAGTGGACCACCTTCCCTGGGTTGTCAACCATGACGATTGGCACGGGCTAAGCGAAGCGGGCAAAGCGTTTGCTTCCAGGAAATGGTGCTGGGACCGTTACATCCACCTCTCCGAGGCCACGATTGGTCTACAAGGGAAATGGATGCAGCGACATGCTATCGCCTTCACCAAAGGGTTGCCTGGCGCCAAGAAGGTCCGTACGCTCATGCATGAACAAGACACGATCAAGGCCATGGCTGATGCCATTAGCGGGTTCTTAGCAAGCCCAAATTGAGGTTCAGAAGGTGGATTCCCAGTCTTCTGGGGAATTGTCTTCTCGAGCAGCCCACTCTTCATCGGTGGTCTCTTCTCGCACTTTGAGAACTTCACGAGCGAGGAGCCAGTAGATGAGGGCAAGGGAACGACGTCCCTTGTTGTTGGCTGGAAGAGCAATGTCCACGTTTCGAAGGTGATTGTTGGCGTCAACGATACCGACGATAGGGAGGCCCGTAGCAACTGCCTCACGGAGGGCTTGTTGATCGTTGGCGGGGTCGGTGACGAACAGGATGTCTGGTTCAATGTAGGAGCGTAGGGCGGGGTTGGTTAGCGAACCTGGAATGAAACGTCCGACAGCCGAATGGGCGCCGACGGCTTCTGCGAATTTGCGTGCAGGGCGTTGTCCGTATTGCCGAGCACTGACGACCATGATGGAAGGTGCGTCAAAGGTGTTGAGGAGCGCAGCAATGGAACGAATGCGGGCGTCCGTGATGTTGATATCGAGGAGGTAGAGACCGTCTTCTCGGACACGGTCAATGAAGCGGCTCATGTCAGCACTCTTTTGTTGAGTACCGATGTTAACAGCGTTCTCCTCATAGGTTTCGGCGGACACGAGCAAACTGGCTTCTTCGGACATGTTGAATCACAGCAAGCCGCCCACAGACCGCCTGTATTAAACCACTTCGTAGCCAATGGCCAACCCTAAGATGACCAAATTGCCTCGCACACTTCGGAAAAGGCCTCAAAAAAGAAAAGTAGGTTGGCCATGTTATGTCGGAGGGCAAAAGGGGCATGGAAGGCTCAACTCCGACGCATCACGAGGCGACCAAAGGCGAGGATGGTCGGTGGCAAACTGAGAAAGGAAAGCCGCTTCCGGTCAGCGCTAGCGACTTGGAACGTTTCACATATTGTCCGATGTCATGGCACTTGGCCGCCACCGGCACAAGCGGAAAGAGTTCTGCGATTGAACAGGGAATTCAGAAACACCAATCGATTCATGAATCCATGATGGACTTCAAGGGACATCAATTCCAAGCCAAACGCAGCCTCCTTATTTTGGAATGGTGGTACGCCATCATTCTAGTCCTCCTTGTTGATACCTTGGCTATCCAATACATTGACGACCTCGAACTCAACGTCGTAGAATTTTCAAGACTTCTCGCAGCCGGAGCGCTCTCGTTTTTGTTGGTCGGTATCGCAGCCGTCCTGGTGCCGTGGCGCAAAGCCATCGGTCTGAAGCAACCGTTTCGCCCGGAATTGGATGGGAAAACCGAGACCATCGATCCGGTGTTCGAACCCCGCGGATTCATGGGTGGCTGGTTTGAAGGCGGTATTTTGGAAGTGTCGATGTTTGTCTCGGCGATCGTTCTAGCCTTGCATTCCAGTGCCCTTCTTTTTGCTGACAACCGTCAGCAAGCGTCGTACATACTGGCCATCACTACCCTCGGGTGGACCCTGCTCGCTTCCATCGTCCTTAGAGGAGCCCTCAAAAATAACGAAGAAGCCGAGCGGATTGCCCATGAAAACAACTTCAGTGTGAACGATGAAGTCTCGTATTCTGACGATGAGGCAACAGCTCAACTCTTGGTCGACGATGAGACCGGCCTGCGTGGACGACCCGACCAAATCGTCATCATTGATTCACAGTTTATTCCCGTCGAACAAAAAACTGGAAAAGTCCCCAAGCGACCTCATGATTCACATCGGATGCAGGCCTTAGCCTATGCTCGCCTGGTGGAGAAAACAACCGGCCGAGCCCCACCCTACGCCCTCCTTCGGTACGGGCCGGACAATCTGCACCAACTCATTTGGGACGATGAGGCAAAGAAGGAATTGGACGAACGAATCCACCAAGTCCAAACGGCGATGGCCACCGGAGGAGCGAAGCGCAACCACGAACGCCCCGGGAAGTGTCAGAACTGTTCTCGTCGCCACGCATGCAGCCAACGGCTTGCATGATTCAGTAGCAATCGTCAACCAACGGGTACTGAACACAGCTGTTGGTGACCGTGACGATGATCATGAAGTTGTCCTGCAACGAACCTGTGAAGCCTTCAGCACCACCACGAGCCTTCACGTCAAGTTCCCATTCTCCTTGTGCAAAGGAGGGATTGGGGAGGAGGGTTTCCTCAAGCGGACTGGCGTCTTCACTCACGTCCTGTTCCCACTGAACCATGCCCTCGCCATCGGTTAAGGTGGCCCGGACGTATCGGCTCTCGTTGTCCCAAAAGGTTGAGGGAAGGTTCCGTGAAAGTTCGAATGAGACCTTGAAGTAGACGTCAATTTCTGTGGTTTGATCGGACACCACAAAGGTTGATCGGTTGGTGTATTCCTCGGCGTAGTCCTGGAAATTTTGGAACGAATGGTCAACGGTAATTTTCTTGTTGTTCAGGCTTTCAAAGGCCGGTTCACGTAGGGATTCAACGGACTCTCTTGCAGCGATAAGGCCCATGCAACCTGATGTGGAGGCCATGAGGACCACCATGAGGAGGGCCGCTCCGAGGCCGGGTCGCCGCATGCCCTGACCACCGGCCACGACCCTATGAAGCCCTCGCTGGACGCTTCCGAGCATTTGAAAACCAAAGCGGAACTGGTGATAACCGTCTGAATGAAGCGAAGTGAAGGCAGAGCTATGGCGATGACGAGCCCTATGAAAGCTGACAGACACTCAACTAAATTTTGCACCGCAGACGCTGCACTCCGTTGCACCAGCGGGAAGTTCAGCGCCGCAAGCTCCGCACTCATCGGCCTGGGTTTCCTTTGGCTTCTCTTTGGATTGACGTGACGCACGGCGTCGAGCAGGCTTCCTTGCCTTGGTTTCTGTCGCAGGGGCCGCTTCATCGCTTGAGCGTGGCAAGGGTTTCTCGTCCTTGTCGGCAAACGAGAAATTGGCGGTCGCTTCATTGACCTCGTTTCCGGCAAAGGATGAATCGGTCAAACTCATGCCGACGTTCACCTTTTCGCCGGGAAGAACTCCCTCTTCTCCAGTGATTTCGAAGAGTTGTTCGCGAATTGAAGCGTCCGATGCACTGAGTTCTCCCGTATCCTCGCCCAGAGATTTGAGTTCGCCCTTTTCAGAGAGGATGGAATCCAGACCTTGCTTCTTTTCCTTGTGACGGAGGTCGAGAGTGGTTGTGACCTGGTCTTTGTAGGCGTCAATTTCTTCCTCGGTCATTTCTTCCATGGCCAAATCATCGGCAAACCGTCGGTCATACGCCGCTTCAACCTCGGCCTCTGCGGCCTCAATGTTCGTGTCCCATTCCTCTTCGAGGTGGTCCTCATCAAAGCCGAATTCCTTGACCGCATCGGCGAAGTTCTGAGTGCCCGTGACAATCTCATCCTCGTCTTCCTCGGGAAGAGCCACTTCTTCCTTTACAACTTCACGAGGCTCGCGTCGTTCTCGCTGTTCGAAGAACGACGAGACATCTTGGTAGGCGCCGCAGTAAGGACAATTCTCCATAAGGTCGGGGACGGATTCACCGCATTCATGGCAATCGTGGAATTGGTTTCTGGCTTTCTTGAGGTTGAAGGAACAATGCGGACAACGATCCTCTGTACCTTCCAATTCGCCATCGCAGGATGGGCAGTATTCGAAAATATCACGCTCGACCTCTTCTTCGCGCTCTCGAGTTAGAATCACCGCAGCCAGCAACGTGGCAACGAGGCCAAAGGCGACCAAACCGAACAAGGTGACCGTTCCAGCCTCGGAGGAGGAGCCTGAGCCGTCGTTGTTGACATCGGTAGCCAGGGTTGCAAATGAACGTGAGAAGGTCGAACTGATGGAGGCATCCTCAGGAATCAGACGGATGGTGGTCATCGAGGCCGTGGCGGTGAACGTGCATGACAATTGAGTTCGGTCCCCCCGGTTCACGACGTTGACCGCCATCGTTGACAGCACGGTGTTGCTGCTGTCCTGACAGGTGTAGTTCGCCTGGCCGGTCTCTTGGCTGGTCATTCCGATGCTCAGCGTGTATGCTTCCCCGTCGGCAAGCGGCATGTCGGGCACCTCTCCCTCGGCATCAAGCAATTCCAAGGAGGCATATTCCCAATCCAATTTCAGTTTTGATTCAACCAATACCGAACCGCTTGCAAAGGAGTTCTGCTTGTTCTCATCCCAACTCCCTGGAGCTGCGACCCATTGGCCCTCAAAATTGGCTGTATGGGCGCCCAAGGCGGTTGGAAGGGTGATGTTCCAGGTGAACGGCTGACCAGCAGCGAGCAAGATTGGGGGAGATTGCCCTTCAAGGCCGTCAAAGACGTACTGAATGTTGCCCGAGACGCCAATATCACCAGTGTTCTCCATGGTTACTCGCCATTCGATGTCCTCACCGGACTGGACCGAGGGGACGGTCGGCAGGGCGTTGGCATCCACGTACACGTCTGGAATGGGGAAGATGGTCAACACGCCTGATGCCTCATCGTTGTCGTTGCGTTCTTGTTCAAAACCAACCACATTGAAAGGATTGATTTTCGCGGTGACGACATGATCGCCATCGGGTAAGGAACTGAGGGTGGTCGAGGTGAGTTGTGCACTGAAAGGCTGCTCGATGTAGCCCACGCCCGTTAGTGAAACGGTGAACGGCTCACTGGTGACCAAGCCACCGGCAGGGTTTGAAAGTTGCAACCAAACGGGGACATCCAAAGCACCGGTGCCGTTCGTGCGAACAAGCGTACCCTCAACCGTCCACGGGCCTTCTAGTGCCCCCTCGATGGTGGTGATGGTCAGTTCTTCTTTGAAACTCAAATCCATCCGGGTGGCCACCACCAATTCAACATCGGTGGCCTTGTTCATTTCGGATGCCTCTTCCACGACATTCTCAGCGTCCGGTGAGACCACGACATCGTGGACGCCGCTGCTCGGAGCGATGATGGTGGTGTTGACCCATGCTGAAGACCCTGCGGTAAGCGCAGGAGTGGTGAGAAGTACATCGCTTGATTCGGGGACCTCAAGCAAGAGTTTGGTGGCTGGAGCGTCCACGCTACCTGAATTCAGGACCAACGCAGAGAGTCCGACAGTATCGCCAGCGTATACGGTAGAACTGGTGTTCAACTCAAGCGTGTCAATGCGAAGATTTGCCAAACCTGCCACGTTGAACTCTTTGTTGAAACGGGCTTGAATGTCACCACCGGCTGAAAATTCAAACCAGACCTTGTGGGTGCCTTCGGTCAAACCGGACCAAGTCGTGCTGACGGTGTGGAACGACTCGGCATTGATGGTCACCGAATCAAGGAGCAACCGGTTGTTCGTAGCAATGTTTTCTTTGTAAACCGCCACCTCGACATTGAAAGCATCACTTATTTGGCTGTTGTAAAGCGTAACATCAATGTCAACGGAACCACCCATGACTGGGTTGGAAGGGCTCAATGCCATTTGCGCTGCAGATGATTGGACGCCACCACTTTCTTCGGCCTGCACCGTCAACGGCAACACACTGAACAAAAGAAGGCCGAGGATGAGCACCGCCTTGGCTTTACGCTCCATACTTTGCCTTGGTCATTCAAAGCACTTGAACCCATCTCCAAATTGCCGACCAAAACGGCCATGCAAACGCCTTTTTTGTGCGGCGAAACGAAGTCGGTTGGGGAACACTCTATTCCTCCATTCTCAAAGGGGAGAGTTGAAGGCTCACCGAAGGTGTGGGAGAGGCATGGGACGAAGCAGTGCGGCCGTTTGGCTGGTCACTCTCTTGCTGTGCTCCCTCTTGCCAGTGGCCACCCACCCCCAACCTTTTGAGCCAATGACGTTGGAAGATGAAGTTGTCATTGAGGCGAGCAGTCCCTCAAGCTTGGCCATAGGTTTCTCAAATGGACCCGCCCAAAATGACGAGATCAAAGGGACCTATGCCTTGACATTCAGCGTTGCAGGTACGGGCACACTTGACTCTTTACTCATTGAAATCACGACCGATGAAACCACTTGGATCACCGTGGTGAACTTGACCACCACCCCGTGGATGTTCCCGTTTGATACCACTGATTTAACCAACGGCACCTACAAACTACGGGCCTCGGGTTGGGACAGCGACACCGAGAGTTTCTCTCAAGCGACCAGTGGCTGGTTTGACATCGTGAATCAGGTTCCTGTCATCACGACCTTCACCGTCCTCAACCCGGATGCTGGCAACGGAGCCAGCCTTTCTGACCGAGCATGGTTCAACATCGGTGCACAGGACTCGCTTTCGTTTCGCTGGGGGGCCAGCGATGATGACCTCAAACAAGCAACCCTTTCCAACGTCCCTGGACCGGGCACACCGGCAACCGATGGACCAACCTCGCTGAGCTACGGCTGGGATTGGGCCAGCGGCAACATGGAAGAAGGAACCTGGTCGCCGCGACTCACCGTCTTTGATCACTCAGGACTGTCCAACACCTCAACCGTGTTCATTGGCATCGACCGAACCGGCCCAACCATCGGAAGCGTCACCGTTGGAGACGGCGGAGCATGGCAGCAATCAACCACCGTTTCGGTGAGTGGTCTTCTCAGCGAATCCGATGACGGGCAAGGTTCAGGGGTTGCCAGCGTGGAATACGCCCTGAACGAAGACGCATGGACTTCCACTACAAGCGACACGTTGTCCCTCACCTTGGCTGAGGGCGTTCACACCCTGAACCTCCGAGCAACGGACCGAGTAGGCAACATCGGCACGGCCTCCACTGTGGACATTCGAGTTGACCAAACCGCCCCCATCGGCCTTTCTTGGGCCCTCGACGAGCTGACCACGAGCCGAATTGGGCCTGCAAACGTTACCTTCAATGCAGAGGACGCTGATTCGGGCATCGACAACTCAGCGTCCTACATCCAATATGGATTTGACTCCAACGGCGTAGGGGAAACTCCCGACCTCTCTGGACGCTGGTTGACCATGGGCGTGAATGGTCTTTCTGGCCAAGTTGGCCTTGCCAGTTGGGCCACCAAATCACGCCAACACCTCATGTTGAGAGCCGTGCTTGTTGACGAGGCCGGAAATTCGTTCACGACTCAATCATCCTCCTATCAAATTCTACCCGGACTGGACCTGTTCTGGAACGTGAGTCAAACCAACCTTGACCGCAACGTGGTGAGGCCGGGTGAGCAAACCGGCAACGTGACCATCACGAGTGTCTTGGAATCAAATGAGGACTACGGTGGGAGCGTCATCGTTCGATTGGAAACTGCACCTGCCGACCGTTCATCAACCGTTGACTGGACGGTGATGGAGACCCGAAACCTTCCGGCTGGCACCCTCTCAAACAGCAGTGAAACCATTGTTTGGCAATACACCGTCCCACGGTCGGGGCAATTTGACCTCCGCCTCGTGATTGACTTCGCCAACGTCATCGACGAGTACGATGAGGGGAACAACAACAACTACCTCATGGTCACCGGAGCCTCTCTGGATGCCCCCGGTCTCGTCCCTTCCTTTGCACCGTCATTGCTCCTCATCGTACTGGTCGGGTTTGCCCTTGCCCTTCTACAGCACAGGACAAGGGATTGAAAAGCATCGGGCCTCACGCCCGACCATGCGACAGTCGCTACCACGTGTGCCCAAGGACCGCATTGCGGTCATTATCGGTGCCAAAGGAGCGACGAGCAAAGCGATTCGCAAGGCCGCTGGATGCCTGAAATTCATCATCGATTCTGAATCAGGAGACATTGAGGTCGAATGGGGGGAACCCGGAACATACGACCCCGTGAAAGCGATGAAACTCCCCGATGTGGTGAAAGCCATTGGCCGTGGCATGGCCCCTGATGCAGCCGTGCGTCTCCTGGATGATGACCACTTTTTCGAACTCGTTGACCTTCGAGAATTCGTTGGAAAGCGTTCCAATCAACAACGGCGCATACGGGCCCGAATCATTGGTCGTCAAGGTAAGATACGCAAGCTCATTGAGCAACTCACGGACACTCAAATCAGCATTTACAACTCAACCGTCGTGTTGGTTGGAGAGGAAAGCGGGCTGTTTGCTGCACGTCAAGCCATCGAAATGTTGGCAGGGGGTTCAGAACACGGAACGGTCATCGGATTTTTGGAGCGCGACCGGAAGCGAGCCCGTCTTGAATCTCGTTCCCTTGATGCCCACGAGGAACGAGCCTCCAAAGCATCGCCCTCAACTGGATTTGAAGGATTGGTTCCCGGATTGGCTGAAATTTCACAAGAGCGCCGAAACCGACGCATGAAAGCCTCTCAGGTAGACCCTGAAGACGACGAGGCCGTGGACGAAATGATGGAACTGGCTGATGATGAGAACATCAACTGGGAAGAAGAGTGATCATTCCACCAATTCAACCTGTTCCACATCGGAAAGGTCCATGTTCAATACCTCGTACATGGCACCCGCCAAATCAACGTCCAAGCCATTCTTTTGACCCCACTCTACCAGGCGAGTTACGTCCCTCACGAGGAACTCCTGAGCCTTCGGGTGGCTGTCCACAACGGCTTGACCCACATCGATGACGCAGGCACGACCATCGTGCCAGAGAATGTTGTAAGGTGAAAAATCCCCGTGTACCAGGTTTGCTTTTTGCCAAGCAATGGCCAGGAAGCGCAGGAGGTCGTCGTAAACGGATGGTGGGTCATCAATGACCACATCTCTAAGTTTCGGTGAAGGCGACGTCGCGGTCCCCATGTAATCCATGATGAGGACGTTTTTGTGAACGCCCCTCGGGAAGGGTACGTTCAGCCCCCAACGGGCGAGACGGTTCAGATTGCGGTATTCCTTTCTCACCCAAACCTCGACCAAATCACGATGTTTTCTGCGTAGACCGGTGAATCGAGGGTCACCTTCGATGTACTGGATAAGGTTCTTGAACACGGCATTTGAGGTGTGGAAGATTTTCACAGCCACCGGGTCCCCTGCGAGATTTGTACCGTGGAACACGTGGGCTTCCTTTCCTCGAGCGACTGGAAAGTCGAGGGTATCGATGACACCAGTTTTCATCATCTTGTAGAGCGCCATGAGCGTCAGTCGGTCGAAGACTTGGTCGAAAACGCGGCGGTCAACCCAATCATAGGTACCCGTGCCCATGGCTCCCTGGATTTTGGCCTCAATGCCACGAAACATTGTGTTGTAGCGTTCTTCCTTCATCCACTCATAGCGACCGTGACGGTCGTTCAAGCCGCGCAGAAATTCGGTTTGCTCGGCCCGATGATGCTCGGCGTCCAAGCGATCAGCCTTGGTACGGTGTTGTTTCTTGTTGCGAGGTTTCCGTCCTTTTCGAGGGCGACCGGCCAATTCTTCCCAGTCGTCCTCTCCAACCATGGGGCTTCCTCATCGTCTCATCCAAACAAAGCATCGATGTCTTCATCGTCGTCATCGTCGTCTTCGGGTTCATCTTCAACGACCTTGTCGACCACAGCAGGGGTTTCCTCTGTTGATGCATCGTCCGAGGGTTCCTCTTCGTTAATGTCATCATCATCGTCAGCGAACAAGTCATCATCACCGTCATCGGCGAACAAGTCGTCACCGTCATCCTCGGCTTCAGGTTCGGCTTCAGGTTCATCCTCAACCACATTGCCAGATGCAAACAGGTCGTCATGCTCGCCGTCATCATCAAGTGAAACGCCCATGCCGAACATATCGACGTCGTCCGGAAGGACACCTTTTCGAGAGAGGTACATGGCTTGCGTCTTGGTGTAACGGTGCTTCACGTCAGCCTTGGAATCTTGGAAATCCCATGGCCACACGATAATGAGGTCACCTTCTCGAACCCATTGACGACGACGCATCTTCCCGGGAATACGGGCCATACGAGTCTCGCCGTCAGCACAGAGCACGGTGACGCGGCGTCCACCCAAAATTTGAGAGGCCAAAGCGAACATCTCATTCACTTTCTTGTTGGGCATCTTGACACGGATTTTACCATCGCTGGCGTTTTCAGGATTCTCAAGACGTGCGAGTTCCTCGACGTCCACTTTTTCCTCAAATCTGCGACCCAATCAGTCTCACCTACTTGTTCCAGTGGTCTACCCTTCTTGAACTCATCACCCGAACGGGATTTGAACCGTCAGGAAGGTTTTGCACTCACCAGGCACCAACAAGGGCATTCGCCGCAGCTTCACACAAGGCGATGAGGTGTCCAGCGCCAACACCGAAGAAAATCGTGGTGATCAGACAGGCGATGATGGCGAAGCGCACCGGAGTGCCTTTTGGCAATGGTCCTTCTCGTCCTTCTTCGGGTTCATGGAAGTACATGACCAGTCCCACTCGGAGGTAATAGAACACTGAGATGGCCGAGTTGATGACCATCAGCAAAGCAAGGAACCACACCCAATGGATGTCTCCAAACACAAGGTCGCTGTTGACGGTTACGTCGAGGAGGGCAACCTTCACGATACCCATGATGACCAGCAATTTGGAAACAAATCCAGACAATGGGGGGACACCGGCCAAGGACATCATGAAGATGAACATGGCCACGGCGATGAATGGGTCTCGCTTGGCTAAACCGCCAAGCGATTCCAACGTATGACCACCCTTCTCAGATTCAAGCAAGGAGAGCACGAGGAAAGCGCCGAGTTTGAAACACACCAAGACCGTAAGATGGAAGATAAGCGCCGTGACGACGACCAAAGCAGCATCGTTGCTCATGTCGATGTGTCCTTCTTCCCAATTCAAGGCCCCAATGGCGGTGATGGCCGCCAACATGTAACCGGCGTGGGCCACGGAGGAATACGCAAGCATTCGTTTTGGATTGGTTGAACCGAGCGCTGCGAGGTTACCCCATGTCATCGTAATCGCAGCTAGAACACCGAGGGCGACCAACCAAACGGCTGAGCCATCCGTTGCCTCTGGAGAGGCGATGGTGAGAAGAATACGTAGCAAACCAAGCACACCCATCGCTTTGCTAGCGGTGGCCAGAACACCTGCGACCGGTGCGGTTGCACCAGCGTAGGCGTCCGGGGCAGCAAAGTGGAACGGCGCAGCACTGACTTTGAACCCAAAGCCAACCAGCAGCATGCCCAAAGCGATGAGCGGAAGTGGCTCCATCCCGTTTGCGGCAAAGGCAACGGACAGGTCGGTGAATTGAAGGGAGCCCGACCAGAGGTAAAGCAGCGAAAGTCCGTAGAGACCAACACCCGAAGCGACCGAACCGACAATGAAGTACTTCATACCGGCCTCTGTGCCTTCTTTGCTCTCTTTCATGAAGGAGACCAGCACATAGGTGGAGAACGATGCCAACTCCAGGCCGATGAACAGCATGAACAAATCTTGGGCTAAGGCGACGACGGCCATGCCGAGTCCAGTGGTGATCAAGAGGATGTAGAAGTCGACCTGGCGGCGGTTGTTGTAAAGCCCGTTGAGGCTGCGGTCGGAGCGAGTGGTCGCTGGAAGGCGGTTCACTGAAGCAGCGCTAGCGAGAGCCAGAGCACCAAAGAAAATCAGTTCAAACATACGACTGAACTCATCGATTTGCAGCATGACCGTGCCACTTGGGGTCACAATCTGCGTTTTGACCATCCCGTTAACAAAGGACGTCGCCGTCAATCCAAAGGCGATGGTAAAGAAGACCGTTGCAAACAATCCTGGAAGGCGTGGATCGCTGTCGAGCTTACCACGCTTTCCACCGAAGAACCAGGGAACGCGGATTTGCGTCAACGGTATGCGGAACTTGGCGTCCCCCATGTTGGGGACAATCATGAGGGTGAGCAGACCGATAACCAAGACGAATTCGGGAGCAAGGGCCAACACAAAGCCGTCAGCAAAAGGTTCAATCTGCTCCATATCAGGCACCTCCTAGAATTGGAATCAAGAGCGTTTCAAAGAACGCCACCGTCCATCCGTTCATCATGTCCAGCGCAATCCACGGCATGATACCGAAGAGGATGGTGAACACAGCAAGGATGAGCATGGCGACCTTCTCAGCGTCCCCAATGTCCGGGATTCGCTGCCCCTTGAGGCTCTCTGGAGGTTGCGTTTCATCGCCGCCCTCGAAGATGGTGCGTTGCATGGACCACAGGTAATACGCTGCGGTGAGGGCCAGCACAAGGGCAGGGCCAACCATCCAAAGTACACTCCAACCCTCAGCCGAGAGGAAGTGCCACAGAGCGAGGAACATCATCAGCTCAGCCACGAACCCAGCCAACAGCGGGAGGCCGAGGGAAGCCATCCATGCAAACATCATCGATGTCGCTAGCCAGGGTGAGTGTTTGGCCATGCCTCGCATGGATCCGATTTCCATACTGTGGTAGTGGTGTTTGAAAGCACCACACACAGCGAAGAGCATTGGGCTGATGATGCCGTGAGCGAACATCATGAAGAGAGCAGCAGCCCAACCAAGCGGCTGCATGGTCGCAATTCCGATGAGAATGACTCCCATGTGGGAAACTGAGGAATACGCAACCATCTTCTTCAAGTTGGTCTGGCCCAAACACACAATAGCACCCCAAACGAGGGAGACCATACCAAACGCCATCAACCAGAATTGGAAGTGTTCAGCAGCGTGTGGGAAGAAAGCCAGTGGAAGACGGAACATGCCGTAGGCACCCATCTTCAGCATCACGCCGGCCAACAGCATCGAACCACCGGTTGGCGCCTGAACGTGGGCGTCGGGAAGCCAAGTGTGGAAGGGAACCGATGGGAGTTTCACGAGGAAACCGATCATCAACATGACAAAGAGAATCTTCTGCAGGCTTTCACCGAGGAACCACTCACCGCCTGCGTTGGCGGATTGAGCGTGCGCCGTCAAGGTCGGGATGTCAAAGGTACGACCGGTCCAAGCACCGGCGTAGGAGAGGTTCTCAGGTTGAAGGAAGTACACGGTGACCAGGCCAAGAAGCATGATGACCGAAGCTGCAAAGGTGTAGATGAAGAACTTCTGAGAGGCGTATTTCCTGTCGTAGCCGCCCCACTTGAGAATAAGGAAGAACATTGGAATTAAGGTCAATTCCCAGAACACGTAGAACATAAACAGGTCAAGGGCCACGAACACGCCGATGAGGGCACCGCCCATCATCAAGACAAGCGGGAAGTAGATGGCAGCGTTCTTTTCGTTCCACGTGGCCACAATGGTCACTGGCAACAAGAAGGTCGTCAACCAAACCATGGGGAAGGACAACGCGTCCATGCCCACGCTCCAATGGATACCAAGAGATTCAATCCATACATATCGGAATTCATAGTTGAACGAGCCAAAGGAGAGGGTAGCCCAATCCACCGTGCCTTCGATGTAATTGCTTCCAAAGAACATGGCCGTGGTCAACACCAACATCAGCATCGAGAAGATGAGCGTCGCCATTCGAACCGACGGGCCCATGCGGTCGCGGGCTGCGGGCGATGCATAGGCAACAAACGCCATCATGGCGATGCTGCTCACCAACGGCAAACCGACGAGTGGGATGGAAATCCAATCGGTCGTCAAGCGACCACCCCCCAAATCAAAGCAAAGAGCACCAATGTGCCCAACGCCGCCATCAAGATGTAATCGCGGGCAGAACCCGTGGTGAGGGAACGGACCTTGGTGGAAAGTTGCTGAGAGGTTCGCTCAATGGTTTTGACCGTACCATCGATAACGCTGGAGTCCGCAGCTGCCGCCTTGGATGAGAAGGCAGCGACGATCTTGAGCATGGCCATATCGTAGTAGTGGTCGAAGTACAAGCGGTTCTCGAGGGCCGTTGCAAAGCCGGATTGGGCGAAGGAGGAATTGTCCCAATGGTAGCGACCCTTGACCATTTGATTCAGAGCCAAGACAGGACCAAACCATGGGAGCGACTCTTCACCTTCATCCAACTTTCCACCGTAGAGGGACAGGGCTATTCCTGGTCCAACGATGGCTCCGAGAATGATGGCGAAGTAGGTCAAGACAAAGAAGAACGCATCGCTATTGGCGAAGGCGTGCTCCATTTCGTACACGAAGCCCTCAAGGAAACTCTTCTTGCCGTCAAAGAACGGTTTGTAATATTCATCTGGAGCCCAGTGGGTGAAGCCCATGCTGGCGAGCGCAATGGCGCCCAAGCTCATGAAGGTCAAGATGAACAACGGTGTCTTGATCCATGTGTTCGTTGGATGAACGTGAGCTGCAACGTCCGTTTTGGGAGAACCTGCGAAGGTCTTCAGCCACATGCGGGACATGTAGAAGCCCGTCATGGCAGCGCCCAAGAGCACGCACATAGCCGGGTAGAAAAAGCGAGGGTCATCCAAGGCCACACGCCAGGTGTTGGCGATGATGCCTTCTTTGGACCAGAAACCACCGATGAGCGGGAAGCCCATGATGGAAAGGGAACCAACGAGCATGGCCGTGGCGGTCAATGGCATCTTCGAGGCCAAACCGCCCATGTTCTCCATGGATTGAGCGTCAAATTCGTCATGATGGTCGTGGTGGTCATCATCACCAGCGAGGGAAGCGAGATGGATTCGGCCAAGGCTCAATTCCAACTCCGGAACATCGATTCGCCCGTTGCCATCCATATCGACAGCGGCCATCAGTCGCTTCATCTCCCATGGAGGAAGATCTGCAATGTTAGCGTCCTTGAGTGCTTTTTGGAACTCGTAGGTGTCGATTTCACCGGATTGGTCCAAGTCGATGGAATTAAAGAAACCAAACACTGATTGGCCCGAATCATGAAGGTAGTTGGCCAACATGAGCAATTCTTCAGGGTTCTCATCGTGATGGTCGTCGTGAGGGTGGAGGTGATGGTGTGCATGGTGCACTTCATGGATGACTGCTCCACTTGCCATGAACAGCATACCCTTGGCCATGGCGTGGTTGAACAGGTGGAACAAAGCCGCACCGAAAGCGACCACTACGATGGCGTGGTTCACGTAATAGTCGGGATTCTTGGTCCCATCAGCGAGGTATTCGTGCCAGTGCAACGTGTTCGCGAGGTAAAGCGCCGCCCCAAGGCCTGTGAAAATGTACGCCAACTGGGACATTGTAGAATAGGCGAGGACCTTTTTCAGATCATGCTGGACGAAGGCAATGGCCGCCGCCATGACGGCGGTGGTTCCACCAATAGCGGCGATGATGAAGGCCAAATCCGCCAGTTCACCGTGAAGGGCTTCTGCTCCAAAGAAGGGGAACATA
>Ga0181422_1000261_pt1 | contig 16942 bp, 20 predicted proteins | sample 45SPOviralmetaG_FD_130147 | JGI IMG/M metagenome (GOLD analysis project Ga0181422, IMG submission 130147) | Marine viral communities from the oligotrophic San Pedro Time Series (SPOT) site, San Pedro Channel, CA, USA - 45 SPOT_SRF_2013-07-18 | ecosystem: Environmental > Aquatic > Marine > Strait...
AGAAGACGGACGGCTTTTGTTATGCCGTGTTCTTTGACTAGGTCTCGTGCTCGAAAGTAAAGACCTTCATCGTTATTAATCCATAAGCTTACGTTCCAAGCGTTCCAGGATCGGTGTCCGTTATATGTTGTCATGTGTATACCTTTCTGTTGATACTTCATTATAACTATCCTTGGGGGAAAGTCAACTTGCGCCTTGCGCCTTGCGCCTCTTGCGTCTCCGGGATCCGGGCCGCCCGGGGCCGCCGCCCCGGAAACAATTTCTGCAGCTTGATCCTGGGGTTTACGAAGGGAATAAAATTTTCTGTAGTTTTAGTTCTGCAAGGCGTTCCCAATTAGGAACAATATCAAAATCGTTTTTGTGGTTGGAGCTTTCTTTATTCCACTCTGAAATATCGTGGATAAACTTTGGATCAATAGAAAGCTTTTTAAGAATAATCTCATGCGATTTTTGAGGTTTATAACCTAACTCGTAACGAGCTATCGTTGCCGTTCCAAAACCTAAAAATACGCTAAATGTTCTCTGGCTTGGTGCTTTGTTGTATTTGGTGTTAACCATGCTGTGTCTTAAAGTTTTAATTTCTTCAGGTGTCATGTCTATCCTCTTTCTAAAAAAGAGGGCAGTGCCGAAGCACCGCCCTCCAACCTGCTACCAACAGGATTAGCGAATTTCGAAACCACCAGACAGGCGGCAGAATTGTTCGAACTCTTTGACGTTGTCAACATCAAAGGGGTAGTGCGTGTTCCAGTTCTTGACTTTGCCAGTGCCATCACATCCATTGCACTTGCCCTGCACATATTCGTCATCACGAACACCAGTGCCATCGCACAGGGTACAGGTTTCAAGAGGCAAGCTATCAAGACGGGCTTGACGTTCTTCAGCGAACTTTTGAACGAACCCGACTTCCAATGCTTCTTTCAATCGGTCAGCTATCTGTAGCGCAGTCTCAGCGTCATATTCATAGCCATCATTGACAGAGCCTCTTGATTGCTCTTCTTCAGAAAGAAAATCATCACAGGCATCGCAAACGAATTGCCATAATGGATGCCAATACCAGACGTTATTACGAAAATATGCGCCTTGATTTTCAGAATGCCACGCATCGCTTGCCGCAAAATATGCGTCTGTTTCTTCTTGTGACGGGTTGCTAGACCAATCAATTTCTGGTTTAGCTCCTTTCAGAACAGGATTTAATCCGTAAACGTCCATTCCCATTATATGCCCTCCTTCATTGCATAGTCACGAACCTCGAAGAAATCCATGAATGAGATACTTTCCTCTAGCTCTTGTTTGCTAATCATTGGTGAAACGCTTTCACCCTCGACATCGCACCCAAGAACCAGACCATTCCCTGCTAGTGGGTATGGGTAGTTATCAAACTTAATGAATTTACTATCGGCAGAAAGCGACAACATGCCTTCATCATCTACATAAATGTCAGTAGATACGCCTTTCTCTTCGTCGTAGTTAATGCAGACTGTTGTGAACAAACTAGCACCAATTAGCTTTTGAATGTTCTTATAGTCTCCATCGTATTCGACAACTTCGACTGTCTCAGTATTCGGGTTAATTAAAAATGCCAACATTGTGTTCTCCTCTGTTGGTAGCGGGGCAACATTACCCAAAACAATAGTCCACTATTCGTGGGGGAAAGTCAAATAGTTTCTTCTTCTTCTAGTAAATTTTTCTGATAATAGCGGTTGTGCATCCATCCCATTGAGCCTCTTGCGCTTTCACTACCTTGCGTCTTCCAGCAGGTATCACATAGCGGGCGTTCTCCGCTTGTGTGGATCATGGCGATTGCTTCAAAGACAGTGCTTGCGTCTTCACCACAACATCCACACGCCGGGGCTTGCCCTTGTGCTATCATCCGGGCGAAGTGTTCCCACGATAGGTGCTTGCGATTGTGTGGTAGTTTGACCTTCTCGCTTGCGTCTGGTTTCAGATATGTAATGGCAATCTGGTCTGCAAGAAACAAGCGACGGCGGCTATGCCGCCGCCGTCTATATTGTGGTGCTTTCAGCATTAGCCGAGCTTATTTCTTTGAAGCTTTGACGTACATACGAACAACAGGTTTGAAGCTATAGAAAGCTTCCTGTTGTTCTCTAGTCAATTCTACATCAATGACGTAAGGATTGTCATCGCTAGGGCGGCCACCATTAACAGTCCGCAATGTGCGTGACGCAACCTCTTTAAGTGTGATAGTTGTTCCGTCGGATGCTGTAGCAGATGATGTGTTGGTTGTTTTAAAAACCTCCGTCATCCAAGCCTTGGCTTCACGCTCTGCAGCTTCAGCCTCTTTACGTTTTGCGGTAGCAAGTGCAACGGCATCTGCCGCCATGAGTACAATCATATCGTTTTCAATATCAGTCATTTTAATAAACTTTCTGCTCGGTAGCGGCGGCAATCAATGCAAGAACAAAGAAAGCGCAAGAGGTTTGAATTGACAGGATGCAAAGCAATGCACCCAACCAAGCATCAAAGCTATAAATTTGAGTAGCGCATAAAAACGCAAACCAAGACATAGACAGACCAGATGCTAGGTAAAAATTAACAGACCAAAATTTCGGTGTTGGTTTAAATTGTTTGAACATAATAATTCCCTTTGTTGGTGGTTAAGTTAACAACTACAGTTGTAAGTGATTATCCCGTAAAATGCAATACCCAAAAGAAAAGTAGTTAAACTTTTTTACTAGCTTTTGTGCTAGGTATATTTTCCCCAAGAAAAACTATTAATTTTTAACAGTAAATTCAGGGTAACTGGGGGCGATTGGCTGTTCGTCTTTTGTTCTAGTTACCCCCCGCCCCCCTATATTGTGCCCGTGCCGTCGTGCGCTGGGGCTACATATGTTAGATTGATAAATTCATTCAAATATAATATCGTTCGGACATGAACTTAGACATCGTTCCCGAGGAAGCCCTCAAAGAAATCCTTTTGTTAAAGGAAGCAGAAGCAAGTATCGTGAGACGCGAGGCGGCGAAAGATCGTTTCATGTCTTTTGCTCATCATGTTTACGATGATTTTATCGAGGGTAACCATCACCGAATTATATCCGAAAAGCTTGAAGCGGTTGCACGGGGGGAGTTAAAACGTCTGATAATCAACATGCCGCCCCGACATTCCAAATCTGAATTAGCATCATATTTGATGCCCGCATGGTTTTTGGGAAGGAACCCTAAACTGAAAATTATTCAGGCAACGATGAACACGGAGCTTGCCACACGGTTCGGACGTAAGGTTCGTGATTTGATTGCTGATCCTTTATACAGGGAAATTTTTCCGCATACAGATTTGAAAGCGGACAGTCAGGCGGCTGGTCGTTGGGAGACGAGTAAGAAGGGCGAGTATTTTGCGGCGGGTGTTGGTGCGGCGATGACGGGACGTGGTGCTGATTTATTGATTATTGACGATCCGCACTCGGAACAAGATGCTTTATCTTCGACTGCGTATGATCACACGTATGAGTGGTACACATCTGGACCGAGACAGCGTTTACAGCCTGGTGGATCGATAATTATTGTTCAAACACGGTGGTCAAAGAAGGATTTGACGGGTCGGTTACTGAACGAACAGATGAAAGACACGATGGCTGATCAGTGGGATTTGATAGAATTTCCTGCAATATTACCGTCGGGGAACCCTGTTTGGCCTGAGTTTTGGAAAAAAGAAGAGCTTTTGGGGGTGAAAGCGTCACTTTCGCCTACTAAGTGGAACGCACAGTGGCAGCAGAATCCAACGTCTGAAGAGACGGCAATGGTGAAGCGCGAGTGGTGGCAGAGGTGGACAAAGGAGAAGATTCCACGTTTAAAGTATATTTTACAATCCTATGACACTGCGTTTTCGAAAAAAGAGACGGCTGACTACACGGCTATAACAACGTGGGGCGTGTTTGATCCAGAGGAGGACAACACAGAACACATCGTGTTACTTGATGCTCAGAAGGGTCGGTACAATTTTCCAGAGTTGAAGGAGCTCGCGGCGGAGCAGTATGAGTATTGGGAGCCGGACATGGTGTTGATTGAGGCGAAGGCATCGGGTCAACCTTTGGCGGACGAACTTTTGCGTATCAACATTCCTGTTTTGACTTATTCGCCCGGTAGAGCCAAGGGTCGCGGTGGTATAGACAAGACTACTCGTATGCATATGGTTGCGCCGTTGTTCGAGGCTGGCCGTGTTTGGGTTCCTGACAAACCTTTTTCGGATGAAGTTATTGAAGAAGTTGCATCTTTTCCTAACGGGGACTACGATGATTACTGTGATAGCATGACTATGGCTTTGATTAGATTTAGACAAGGCGGATTAGTTACGTTAGAAGAGGATGAGGACGAGGAGTACCGTCCTTCGAGGAAACGTGAGTATTATTAATGGATCCGATAAGCACAGGTTTAGCTGGCATTGCTCTTGTACAGAAGTCGGTTGAGTTTATTAAGAGCAACATAAACACGGTTAATGATATTCGTGATATTGCGGGTGCGTTAGATGGATTGTTTGAAGGTGAGAAACAGGTTCAAAAAAAACGATTTGGTGACAAGTCTTTAATTGGGCAGTCCAAGGATGCGGCTCACTCGGTTATAGATGCCAAATTAGCTCAAGAGCAACTCGAAGAAATTTCGATAATGATAGATAATCGTTTCGGTTACGGAACGTGGCGAGCTATCATTGCGGAGCGTAACAAGCGGATCGCTGAAGAGAAGGAAGCGATTAAGCAAGAAAAAATTCGTGTACAAAAGGAAAAAGAGGCTAGACTAGAAGACCTAAAGCTTGGCGGCATTGTAGCGGGGATTCTTTTTGTTGTATGCTTTGGTTTAGTTATTTTAACAAAAATATTTTTTACGGGTTGATCTATGGATTCTGTAAATCGAAGAAGAGCGTTACGCGATAGGAATCTAACTGAGGAAGAGTTAGCTCGGTTACGTCAAGAGGCTATGGAAAACTTAGGCACGGATGCAAAGCAGACGGCGAGTGATGTTTATCAGGGTGTCGGTAACTTTGCTTCTTTCTTAAAAGAAAATCCAAAATCAGGAGCGTTACTAGCCGGAATGTTTGCTCCGGGAGCCGCGACTGTTGAATCTGCTGGTTTATATCCAGATCCCATGAATCCAGAAATTAAGCTACCAAGTTTAGCGGCACTAGCTTTGCCTGGCGAAGAACAAAATTTACTTGATGCGGGGCTCTTGGGTCTTGGTCTTGTGGGTGATGCGGTGCAAGGAGTTACTGCTGGTATACCTGCTGTTAATGTAGCGGGTATGCTTATCGGTGGTATTTTAAAAGCACCAAGCAAGCTTGACGATATTGCTGGGCTGTATAAATCGGCTCGTGAGATAGATCCTCTGTACAATGAGTACAAAGCAGCGCAAGAAAAGATGATTGGTTTCAAGGGAAGAGATCCAACACCCGAACAATTGGAAGCAAAGGGGTTTCTAAACGATTTTAAGGAACGAGCAGATGCAGGTGAGGAAAGCTATGTATTTGCGAGAGAAACAGATAACGAAATTAAAGCTGCAGAAAATGATTTAAAAAAACAAGAACAATTAAAGTTAGAGGCTTCTCTTGATGAAATTCCTGTCGAGGCGTTACAGAAGGCAAGTGATAAGACTCTCATGATAAGAAGTGGTAGTCTCGCTGGGAAACTATCAAATCAAGAAGGGGCGTTTGTTCGTGTTGACGAATTGCCCGAGTTTAACGATCTTTTTGGTGGTGTTTTAAATACAGACGATATACTCCCTAGCTCTCTTATTAATCGAGAACAAATACCGAATATTAATGTAGGCAAAGCAGAGGGTCTTAGAGGTCGTCCGTTGGTTGACCCTGTTAATAAGGTGACAGATATTGCGGGTCCATCTAGGGCAGAGCCTGTCTTGTATTATACAAATAGTGGCAAAGCCCTTTATAACGACGGTTTAATGAACGATGTGTTTACAACGGATGGTGTTGTGGAGTCATCGTTACCAGCGTCTGAGGTAGCTACAAGACTCGTTGGAAACGGTCAAACAAAAATGTTAAAAAAATATGCGCCCATAACTAAGAATGACGCGAATCTCCACGGTTTGCTTCCTTTCTTAGAGAAAAAAGGCAACGAGCCTGTAACAATTGCTGATCTAAGAAACGTTTACGAGCAAAACAAACTAGAGATTAGTTATAGGCCCTATGAAGCGGAGACGATGCGTAACAGAAACAGGAGTAATCTTGGTCGCTATGGGCAACATTTTACACCACGCCCAGAAGATGACGTTGCTGTTCTCAATACCAGCCGTCTTGCTAATGGCGTACAGCCGATTAATTACCGTGTTGTAGATATTGAGGAAGGCTTAGTTGGTATTAATCGCGGGGGGCTGAAGGTAGATGATAGAGATGCATATCACTATTCGGGTTTACCAGAGGGCGGAAATACTTATGACCAACTAGGGCATGTTCGTTTTGCTACCATAGATGACTTAGTTCCGGTTCTTGATCAGGATATGGACACAAACAGAGTAATACAAGGAATGACAGTCCCTGTTTCTGATAACCCTGCTGTTGTTGAGGCGATTACAGGAAAAACAGGTCGCGTCATTAACGAGATACAATTTGATTATCGAGATCAAATTAATGATGAAACATCTTACTTTAAGAAAAACCAAAACATCGCTGACTTAGAGAAGAAACTATCAAACAAACAAAACGTCGCTTATGAGACTTTTTCAAATTTAAGAACAAAGTATGACGAGATGGCTTCCGAAATCAACAACAATACGGATCTAGGCGGGCTCACTTTAAATGATATTATGGCAGCCACTCTTTCAAAGGCGGTTAGGGAAAACCCTAATCGTATGTCAGAATTTGCGGATAATTACGAGGATTTTGATTTTTTAGATAAGTTAGATCTCAGCATGGATGAGATTGTGGAGTATCGTAAGGCGTATGGTTCCGATGCGTCTGTTTTTGAAAACACGCTTGAGTTTATGGAAAACGTTGCGGGTATCCGTGCTGATCTTAATGGTACTTCGTTTGACTTGGAGCTTGACGAACTTACAGAATACATGAAAGACAGAGGTTTGCTTACAAACACCTACGACGCAGAAGGGGATTTTCTCGAGACAGTTTTAAATGATAAGTTTCTAGATGGAAATGCCGTTAATCCCCTTGATGATGGCGCAGGTTATATTTTCAATTCAAAAAAAGCAATCGAGGAGTTGAGAGACGAGCCCACCTATCAAGAAGGTGTTTTTTCTGCTTTTAAGGACTTGTCACCTGAAGGAAAGTCTGAGTTAGTTGAAGATCTAGCAAGAACTGTACTTGCGTCAAAACAACGACAACAAGGGAAACTTACTTTTGCAAGCGGGGTGGACGATTTAACTCCTGAGTTTGATGCCACAGTAAAAACTATTAACAACGTGGTGAACGACGTAACCAATTTAACTCTTCAAGCATCGGAACAATCAATCGAGGTTAATAATGCTTTTAGTGCTCTTGGAAACTTTAATGTTGCTAATAAAAAAACAGTTTTGTCTCCTGTTGAAAAAACTAATTACCTTAACACTGGAAAACCTTTTGCGGACGAGTATATCAAACAAGCTAACACACGCCGTATAATAGACGAGTTTCAAAAAGCTGATCAAGGTAGTGATGTTCGTAAACAAATTGCGGAAAGTGTGACCGACCCAGAACTCAAAGAGTTGTTACTTGTAACAGATTCTAGTGAAGGAAATGTTTTTGAAAAATTTGGGAAAATCAATAACTATCAACAAAGAAAAACAGAAGAACTAAACAACGCTCTTAATAAATTTGAAAAATCGGACCCTCAAAACTACCAGCTGTTCAGAGATGTTCAAAACAAAAAGAAACTAATGCCGCCTGTTTTTGATGACGAAAAAGATTATTTTAAGTTCGTTATTCACCAACAAGTAAGAGATGCTTTTTCTCGTGGCGAAACTTTTGTTTCTGTTCCTAAAGCTGAAGACATTGCTGGTAATTCTGGCAGACCTGGAGTCTATGTCGAGAACTACGAGAGAACATACACAAAGGCTGTTGATGAGGTCTTCGACGAGCTTGTCGCAGAAAACCCAGATCTCTTAGTTAAAGACGAGTTGAGAATAGTGTCAGCAGACACTACGCCTGTTGAACGTCCCGCTAAGATGGAAAAAACTCCAAAACAAGAAGTAAAACATGACGGTCTAGCACAACGCGGGCTACCTGTTCCCACTCTTGTTTTGCTTGATGATACACAACAAATTAAAAGTAGCTTCCGTGCTCCGTTTAAAAAAGGTGGTTTAGTTGAACTTCGTAAAGGCATTGGCGCGATGGCTCGAAAGGTGTTATAAAAAATTATGTCAGAAACAGATATTGAAAAATTAGGTGCGCTTGTAGCGGATTCTATGGGACCGGGAGGACCGGAAGGTCAGTCTTTAGAGATTGAATCTGAAGGAACTCCTGTTGAACTTGAACAAGACTTAGAGGAAATGCTCGGTGTTGTCTTTGGTGAAGATGGTCAGGCACAGTTTATTATGCCCGGCGAGGAGGACACAAACTTAGAACTCCTCCATGATAGTAACTTAGCGGAAGACTTACCAGATTCTGTTCTAGACGAGCTTTCATCTAATTGTTTGCAGATGTTCGAGGACGATCAAGACTCACGAGAAGAGTGGCAGTCAGCGTTGTCTAAAGGACTTGACCTACTAGGTATTAGATACGAAGAACGCGACGCACCGTTTTCTGGTGCGAGTGGTGTAACGCACCCGTTGATTTCTGAATCGGTGACACAGTTTCAGGCACAGGCTTACAAAGAGCTTTTACCTGCAAGCGGTCCTGTTCGCACAAGTATTGTTGGACTTGAGACACCAGAGACAACAGACCAAGCGAGTCGTGTAGAGAACTTCATGAACTACTATGTCATGGAGGTCATGGAAGAGTATGACCCTGACATGGATCAGATGTTATTCTACCTTCCGTTGTCTGGTTCGACATTCAAAAAGATTTATTTCGACCACATCAAGGGGCGGGCTGTTTCTAAGTTTGTTCCTGCTGAAGATGTTGTTGTTCCGTATTCTGCGACAGACCTGAGAACCGCAGAACGCATTACGCATGTAACAAAGATGACAGAGAACGACATTCGTCGTTTGCAGGTTTCTCGTATTTACCGTGATGTAGAACTCCCAGGACCCGGCAGCTCTTACAAAAATGACGACGGCTTACAAGAGAAGCGCGATGAGTTGGACGGTATGCGCCCATCTTATTCGGATGATGTTTACACAATTCTAGAAATGCACACACATCTTGATCTCGAAGGTTTTGAGGACACGGATGAAGAGGGCGAACCAACAGGTATAAAAATTCCATACACTGTTACTATTGAGCGTGACTCTGGCAAGGTTCTGTCTATCTATCGTAACTATGAAGAAGAAGACACCGAGAAACGTGCGCTACAACATTTTGTGCATTACAAGTTCTTACCGGGTCTGGGTTTCTACGGCTTTGGTTTGATCCATATGATTGGTGGTTTGTCCTATGCGGCGACATCTATTCTGCGTCAGTTGATTGATGCGGGTACACTATCGAATCTACCTGCTGGTTTCAAAATGCGCGGTGTTCGTATTCGTAATGATGATGAGCCACTACAGCCGGGCGAGTTTAGGGACATAGACGCACCTAACGGAGACATTCGTAATGCGATTCAGACTTTGCCGTACAAGGAACCTAGCGCAACGTTGTCTCAACTTTTGGGTGTTCTGGTTGATAGTGGTCGTCGTTATGCTACTATTGCTGACAATGCCACAGGCGACATGAACAGTAACGCTCCGGTAGGCACGACAGTTGCTTTACTAGAGCGTGGCTCACGGGTAATGAGTGCGATACACAAACGTCTGCACTATGCACAACGTCAAGAGTTCAGACTTCTTACAAAGATTATTTCTGAGACTATGGAAGCATATCCGTATGCTTTGTCTGTACCACCAGAAACATTTAAACAAGACTTTGATGGTCGTGTTGATATTTTACCTGTTTCTGATCCGAACATTTTCTCTATGGCGCAACGTCATGCTTTGGCGCAGACACAGCTACAGATGGCGGCACAAAACCCTGAGATACATAATATCAGGGAAGCATATCGTCGTATGTATCAGGCCCTTGAGGTTAAGAACATTGACGCGATACTCAAGCCTGAAGAACCGCCACAACCGATGGATCCGGCGACAGAAATCTCTACCGCTTTTTCTGGTAGACCGTTCGAAGTTTTTCCAGACCAAAGCCAAGAGGCACATTTGTCTGCTTATGTGGCAGCACTAGTAAGTCCATCTGTAATGGAAAACCCTGCTGTAAAAACATTGTTGATGTCAAAAATGTTCCAGCGCATAGGGTTCTTGTCACAACAACAGGCGCAACAACAAGCTCAACAACAGGTTCAAATGGCGATGCAACAGCAAGGTATTGATCCGATGCAAATGCAACAAATGGATCCGATGATGGCACAGCAACTTCAAATGCAAATGCAACAACAAATGCAACAACAAATGATGCAACTGGCTCCGCAGATTAATGCACAACTTGTGCAACAATATCTACAGCAAGTCTCACCACAGCCACAACCTGATCCGTTGGTCGGTATCAGACAGGCTGAAGTCCAACTACAGGCGCAGGATAATCAACGTAAAGCGCAGAAAGATGCGGTGGATGCACAGCTTGAACAGGCTAGGATTGCACAGTCAGCGCAACAAGCGCAGGACAGGTTGAGTACACAACTTGAGATAGCGGGAGAGCGCAACGATATCAATAGAGAGCGAATTGAAACGCAAGAAGATATTGCGGTTATGAAAGAGCTCAATAAGAGGACTAACTAATGTTACAAGCACTTATTGGACCGATAGCAAATCTTGGCTCCACTTTCTTGAAAAACAGGGCTGAACAAGCGATGGCGAAGCAGAAGCTTAAAGTTGCAAAGATCGAGGCGCAAACAAAGAAGGTCGAGCAAGATGGTGCGTGGGAGTTAGAACAGGCACGGGCAAGTCAGGACTCGTGGAAAGACGAATTATGGACCGTTTTCTTTGTCTTATTGCTATCAGCGTGTTTCTATCCTCCTGCACAGCCATATATCGAAGATGGGTTTAGGTTTTTGCGCGAGGATTTGCCCGAGTGGTTAAGCTGGTCAATTATGGCTAGTATCGCCGCAAGTTTTGGTCTAAAGTCTATCGGACGGATAAAAGGATGAAAGCATGATTCCATTTCAACCTAATCAGATGATGGGTATTATGGGCGGTCTACCTCAAGGTGGCGTTAGACCCTTCCAGCCGTCACGAGGACCCACAAGTTTCGGTAGCAGAGAACGTTTTGGCGGGATGATGATGAACAATCCGTTTCAAGGCATGGGCTTCGGTATGGGCGGACAACCACGACCACCACAGGTTTCACAACAACCTGCAACCCCAACATTTAACGCACAACCACAACCGTTTTTCCCCATGACTCCAACGTTCGCGCCACAACCTGCTCCTATGACTGAAGATGAACGACGTATGCTTCTTACAACAGCTAATCCTTTTTCTTCTGGTCCAGACGCTATAAACCCCATGATGGGTAACAGGTTTAATCAAGCAAGAATGGAAGCGGGTATGGGTGGTATTGCAAGTTTAGCACCTCGCCAACCAATAATGAATACGCCGTTTGGTGGCATGGGCGGACTCGCTGATTTGTTTAGACAACGGATGCAACAATTCCAAACTACACAGCCTCCTAATCCGTCACAGTTTATGCAAGGTGCAAGAACTCCATCAGGCGGGCCAACCGTTCCGTTTTTAGGAGAGCTTATGCCACAAGGATAAGACAATGAAGACACCGAAGACACCAGTAGAAAAACTACCAAACCCAGGATTACAAGCTCTTTATCGTTCTGGCGAAAAAGGCAAAGAAGCCGTTGCAGAAATGGGTTTTGAAAAGGGCGGCATTGTTAAAGGCACAAAGTGTCCGTTCCGTGACGGCGGTGTAGTAAGAGGCACTGGTCAAGCTGTTCAAGGCGGCAAATTTACAGGACTTAAATAATGGCTCTTCCTTCATCAGGTGCGCTTTCTTTGAACGCTATGCATGTTGAGGCGGGTGGTTCTTCTGGAACTTCGGCTTCAATAAACGACAGCGATATTCGAGGACTGATTAGCAAAGGTTCTGGCGCACAAATGTCATTCAATGAATGGTATGGTGCTTCTAGTAACTTATATGACGGAACAGTTACCAATGGATACACAAATATTGATTTTGGTTTCGCAGGGCATTATTATTTTAGAGGTTTTAAAAATGGTGTTTCTCAACAAGGCTTATATACATTAATTAATAATGTAAATTTTGGTAGTGTTAGTGATGGCACTGTGGATTTTTTAAGCGGTGCTAGTTTAATAGTTCTTGCAGAGGCAGTTGAAGGTTCAGCTGGTGCGGCTGTAGGTACATTAAACTTTGAAGTTTCAGGAAGTTTTTCTAACTCAGGTTTTTCAACTTTAAAACTTACAACTAATGCTGGCTCAAATACTTTTAATAGAACAGACGCAACTTATCAGTCCCAGAATGGAACAACTTCTTGGGCTTGGACTACCACAGTAAATCAAAGTCCTTTTGGTACTAATGGTGCGAATGTAACAAGCACAACATTTGAATTTAATTAATATCTCAATAGTTTTTGTGAGTAATATGAAAATACGCATTGAAATAGATACAGCCGACCTACCAAGCGTAGGAACTCCTGTCGATAAAGACGCAGGAGACGGGTGTCCTGTTGCGACACAAGACATTGATGTCAATCTAGAGAACCGTCAAAAAGCTATAGACGAATATGACTACGGTCCATTAGATCCTGGAGTTGACCACACAGGTCAAAACGATAAGTTTTGGACAAATATAGCAAATACATTCAAAACAGATATTGATGCTGCTTTGGAATCTCGATGTGCTAATTGTGCGGCTTTTAATCAAACGTCTCAAATGTTGGATTGCATTGCTAAAGGTATTGGCTCGGAGGGCGCGGATGACCCTTATGATTCTATCCAAGCTGGTGATTTAGGTTATTGTCAGTTCTTAAAATTTAAGTGTGCTTCACAACGTGTGTGCACAGCATGGGTTTCTGGCGGTCCCATAACCGACAGCGATATGTCAACTCAAGGTGACTTACTTTGAATGTAGTTGACTTTATTAGCAAATACCGCAAAAATCTCAATATTCGAATTGAGGACTTAACGACAACTGTTGCCAGCGGGTCTATAAAAGACATGGAACAGTATCGCAGTTTAGTAGGCGAGATACAGGGCCTCTCGTTTGCGATGGATGAACTTAGTGCCCTGCTGAAAGGTTATGACACCGATGACGAAGACTCTATTAGTACCTGACTATATAGCAGCACAAGAAAAATCAAAGAAACAGGCAGAATCTCAAAAAGCATTAGATCGTGTTCCGCAACCAACAGGTTGGCGGATTCTTGTTATGCCGTATCGCGGACGTGTGAAAACAGACGGAGGTGTTTATATCCCGGACGCTGTTGCGGATCGTGAGGCATTGGCAACTGTTGTGGCTTTTGTGGTGAAGGTGGGGCCGTTGGCTTACAAAGATCCTGATAAATTTGGAACAGACATGGAGCCTTGGTGTAAAGAAGGTGACTGGGTCTGTATAGGAAGATACTCTGGTTCTCGGTTTAAACTCGAGGACGGTGAGGTCAGAATTATTAACGACGACGAGGTAATTGCAACTATCGTCGATCCAGAAGACATAAAGCTTTAGGAGAAAAAGATGTCAGAATTGCCAGAACCAAATGATCCAGTTGAGATAGAGAACGAGGAATTTGAGGTTGAACTTGACGAACAAACCTCCGAAGCCGTTGAGCCGGAGACAAAAAACCAAGAGCCTGTTCAAACAGAAACAGTTGAAGAAACAGATGAACAAGATGTTTCCGAAAACGAAGAAGAGCTTACTGAATACACCGCAGGTGTGCAAAAACGTATTGAAAAGCTGACGTATAGAAGACGCGAAGCGGAAAGACGCGAACAGGCGGCGTTGGAATATGCTGAAGCTTTAAAAAATCAAGTAAGTCAATTACAGCAACAACAGGAAAGTAATTCGACTGCTGTTGTTGATCAGTTTGGTAACAGGGTAGCTTCAGAGCTTGAGACAGCTAAGATAGCTTATCAGAAAGCGCATGAAGAAGGTGACGCAGAAGCATTGTTTAATGCCCAGCAAAATATTAGTCGCCTAGCTTTGGATCAAGCTAAATACGAAGAAGCGAAGAGAAAACTTGAAGTTCAACGTGAGGCCCCCCAGCAAACAGAAGTTCCACAGGCACAAGCACAAGCACCTGTACAACAAGCGGCTGTAGAACCTGATCCGAGAGCACAGGCATGGGCAGAAAAAAACTCATGGTTTGGTGAGGATCAATCCATGACTTATGCGGCGTTTGGTATTCACAGACAACTGGTTGAGGAGGAGGGTTATGACCCGACATCTGATGATTATTATACAGAATTGGACTCACGTATTAAGAACGATTTTCCTAGCAAGTTTCAATCGAAAAAGAAACCACAACAAAGAGTTGCTGGAGCATCAAATTCAGCGTCTCGAACAACCACTAAGGGCGGTAAAAAAGTAATTACTTTGAGTGACTCTCAAAAGGCAATCGCAAGAAAACTTAATGTTCCTTACGATGTCTATGCAAAAGAAGTTGCAAAACTACAGAAGGATACATAAGATGACAGAGAAACGCATACCCCGAGAATCGCAAACTCGTACAAAAACTGCGCGACGAACACCTTGGAAACCTCCTAGTATGCTGGAGGCCCCCGAACCACCGAAAGGATACATCCACAGGTGGGTTCGAGTTGGAATTAGAGGCGAGGACGATAAGACAAATGTCCATGCCAAGCTCCGAGAAGGATGGGAGCCTGTGAGAGCAGACGAGCATCCAGACTTCGAAGCTCCAACTATTGAAGAGGGAAGATACCAAGGCGTTATTGGGAACGGTGGGCTTATGCTCTGTCGTATTCCAGAGGAAACGGTATCTGAAAGAACTGCTTATTTCCGGGATCAGACCCGCAACCAGATGAAAGCCGTTGATGAAAACCTCATGAGGGAGCAACATCCCTCGATGCCTATCCAGAGCGATAGGCAAAGCCGTGTAACTTTCGGAGGCAACCGCAAAGATGCTTCTGATTAGAACTTAATTGTTTGTTTAGGAGACTAAAATGGCAAACTCAAATGGTGCATTTGGCTTACGACCCATCGGTAAAGTGGGTTCGGGCGTAAACAGCACTGGTACAACTGAGTATCGCATAGCCTCAGACAACTCAAACGCAATTTTCCAAGGTTCTCCAGTTATTCCGCTTGCAGCAGGTGTTATCGACATTGTTGGCGCGGCTGCTGGTGGAACTGTAGGCTTGGTTGGTGTGTTTTATGGTTGTGAGTATGTGAGCTCAACTACTGGTGAAGTTATATTCTCAAACACTTACCCTGGGTCGGGTGCGGACAGCAACTTTCCTGTCAAAGCCTTTGTTTATGATGATCCCATGCAGCAGTTCGTAATTGCTGCAGATGCTTCGCTTACAAATGAAGCAACTGCTCGTGCGGCGGTATTCGCTAATGCTAACTTCTCATCAGGTACATCCGGTAGCACAACTACTGGTATGTCCTCTGCGGCGTTAGCTGTGAGCACAATCGCAGTAACAGCGAATCTTAATCTTCGGATTATGGGAATTGTCGATGATGTCGAGAACGCAGACTTTGCGGCCTCTGGCATTGGTGTAATCGTTCGTTTGAACAACCACTTCAACTCACCTAACGGTGCGATTGCAGGTGGCACTGTTTCAACGACAGGCGTATAGGAGTTTAGGTTATGGCTATTTCCCGCGCACAACTCGCAAAAGAGCTTGAGCCAGGTCTCAACGCTCTTTTTGGACTGGAGTATAACCGATACGAAAACCAACATGCAGAAATCTTTGACACAGAGGCATCTGATCGTGCTTTTGAAGAAGAGGTAATGCTTTCTGGTTTTGGTGCGGCTCCTACGAAAACTGAAGGGTCATCTATTTCTTATGATGACGCTCAAGAGGCATACACAAGCCGTTACACACACGAAACTGTAGCTCTTGGTTTCTCCATTACGGAAGAAGCTGTAGAGGACAATCTTTATGATCGTCTCTCTTCTCGTTACACTCGTGCGTTGGCTCGTGCAATGGCTCACACAAAGCAGGTTAAGGCTGCGGCTGTACTGAACAACGCTTTCACCGCTGGCGCGACTGCTGGTGGGGATGGAGTTGCTCTTTGCGACGCAAGTCACCCGCTTACAAATGGTGGCACATTCAACAACGAACCTACTGTTGCTGCTGATCTTAACGAGACATCTCTTGAAGATGCTCTGATTAGCATTGCAGGTTTTGTTGATGAGCGTGGTCTGATCATTGCCCTTCGTGGTACTAAGTTGATCATTCCGCGTCAGCTACAATTTGTTGCCGAGCGTCTGATGGCTACGAATCTTCGTGTTGGTACAGCAGATAATGATACAAACGCTATCCGCAACATGGGTATGTTGCCAGAAGGATATACCGTTAACGATTATCTAACTGACACAGATGCATTCTTCATCAAAACTGACTCTCCGAATGGGTTTAAAAACTTTGAGAGAGCCGCTTTGACAACGCAAATGGAGCCTGATTATGATACAGGTAACATGCGTTACAAAGCCCGTGAGCGTTATAGCTTTGGCTTTAGCGATCCACGTTGCGTATTCGGTTCGCCCGGAGCGTAATTACAATACATTGAAAGGGGCGGCATTGACCGCCCCTTTTTTTATGCGTATAGTAAAGATTCCTGACAGTCGCATAGGGCGACTGACAATAGCCACGACAGGAGACACACATGGCTAACACAACTTTTAGCGGTCCCGTCCGTTCTGAAAACGGGTTTAAAGTTATATCTAAAAACTCAACTACTGGTACAGAGACAGATGTA
>Ga0181422_1000262_pt1 | contig 16857 bp, 27 predicted proteins | sample 45SPOviralmetaG_FD_130147 | JGI IMG/M metagenome (GOLD analysis project Ga0181422, IMG submission 130147) | Marine viral communities from the oligotrophic San Pedro Time Series (SPOT) site, San Pedro Channel, CA, USA - 45 SPOT_SRF_2013-07-18 | ecosystem: Environmental > Aquatic > Marine > Strait...
AATCTTATAGAACCGTCAGCATATCTATTCCAAGGACTTACTCCAACGTATCCAGAAGTGTTATTCCTATTAATTTTTCTATTAGCATTTCGTTGGTTACCAGTAGGAGTAACATAACGAAGATTGTCTACAGAATTATTTAATTTGTTACCATCAATATGATCAGTATGCATATTTGAATCTCCCCAACTCCCGTTTAATAAAAACATAACAACCTGATGGGCTAGCAGGCCTGTATAGCCAATTAAACCTCCAGTGTAGTACCCCATACCATTAATACCGGTGAAAGCTTCTTGACCTTTTTTACCTCTTGTCCCTCTATTTTTGGCCCATCTAAGACCGGTTTTGGAGGTTGAATCGATTTCTAAATACTCGTTGATTGCTTTTTCTAATGAACTCATAATATAACCTATTTTAAATTAAACTAATGCTGTTGCCAGCTTGAACAACTCTTTATTTACTTTCATATCCTTCTCAAAGGATTTAATCTTACGTACCTTACGTACTTTAGCTCCAGTAAGAGCAGCGTGAAAGTCTCCTTGAGTGATCTTCTCTTGAATAACGTTAAACACTCTCCATAAATCATCTCCTTTATCCGCATCTCTTTTTGGGTCTAATATATCTGTAATAGTCTCTTCATCATATTGAAGCTCTTTTACTCCAGCTCTAATAAGCATAGCATCTAATGCCATCTTTCTCTTTTCATCTTCAGTTAAGATTCTATTCTTCATATCATTCATTACCTGAACTTTATTAGGAAGATCTTCTACTGCTTGACGTACAACGTTTCTAAGCTCACCAAAAGTATAGCCCTTATGCTTAATTTTAAAGTCACTAAACTTCTCATCAGCAACAACTAAACCATTACTACAAACCAATCTAAATATTCCAACGCTAAATTTAAATGCTTGCATACCATCATGACTGTTGGTCAATAGAATTCTAGGATAAGCATCATCGCCATCTTCAGAGCTAATCTTAATGTTAGGGTTCTGAAAAGCAACCATATGCTTACTGAATATAGTACCCTCTTTCTTTATGCTCTTTCTTTCAGCAGCTTGAACTGGTAACCATCCTAGCTTATCTAGGTCGTCAATAATAGTTTCAGTATTGACAAATAGATACTTATCACTAAGATCAGGGTTAGTAGGGGCATCAGCAAATACTAATGGAGATGAATTTCTAATTTGTTCTTTAGTAAGGTATCCATCTAAACCTTTACCAAAACTTAACATAACATCTTTCATAATTATAACCTTTTTAATTTATATACATACAATATAGGCATAATAATTGTAACTCACAACTATTCTACCAACTTTTTGCCGCTTCTAATAACTTCCAACATTCTATCTGCTCATCTGATGTATCGTTAGTCCTATGTAGATGTTTAAGACAGCTTTCTAATGCTGTAGTCCATTGACTTTGAGGTAAAGATATTTCATATACCATCTCAGCTTCTTCGAACGTTACTTCGAATAGAGCAGCTGATCTTTTATTTACTTGCATAGCTTGTTCAATACCTTGAATAATAGCTCTAGTAACTGCTATAGTTTTACGTTTAAACAATCCTTCGAATTCGTCTGTAGTATTAAAGTGAAGTTTAACCATTCCATCTATTTTTAGTAATCCAGTCTCTTGCTATCTGAGCACGTTGTTTAGTGTAAGGAAATATTTCAGACATACCACTCATCTTAGGAAGGTCAGCTGGAGGACCGTATTTTCTCCATGCTTTAAGTATATCTTGTTCTCCAGTATCAATTATTTCCTTTTTATTTTGCACACTAGCATGTGGCATAAGGGTATCAAAATACAAGTACATACTGGTTTTGACCCAGTCGTCAAATCCTTTTGTAAATGCATGATGATTAAAAATAAACCTATCAAGAAACTCTTTATAGTCAGTTGTGCCTACTTTTATAAACTTCTCTACTTTACCGTCTATTTCTTTTTCAAAAACTACTAAATAAAGTTTTTTCAAAAAACTAGATACTTTTTCGTAAAGAGATATGTTATAGTACCTATTCTCTATTAGTGCATTACCTTTTAGTATAATCTTTTTCATAATTATTTTCTTATATAACTCCCTGATTGAAATTTATTGTATTGCTTTTGAAAGTAAATTGATTTCTCACTTTCAACAAAAGAATGAGTACCTTTATAGTCAACGTAGTTGTTAGTACCTAATAAAAAGACTGGACCATTATACTCAGTAGTCACCATCTCAACATTATTAACTTCTCCTAAACCTTGAGGCTTAATAGGTTTAGTAATTCTACGCTTACCATCATAAGATCTAAATACACTAGAAGTAACTCTATACCAACCGTCAAGTTTAGGCATCCATACTTCTAAAACACCTGCAGTATCAAAATCAAAATGTAACTTAACTAAATGACCTGTTTTCTCGCTCATAATACAACCTTTATTTTTTTATATACTTAAATATAAGAACTTATTTTCGTAACTACAACTTTTTAGTTAGTTAAATAATTTTTTTCTTGCATCATCTTTACAATCTCAGTTTGCTTTTTATCAGGAGGGCCGGCTACTGATTGTAAGTAAGCAGATTGTGAATCCAAATAATCTAAAAACTTATCAAAATCTTCTTTACCTAATACTTCTAGCTCAGCATCTGTTAACGGTTTGTCTGGATTGTAAATCATATCTTTTCTTTAAATTTATATACCTTAATATAGGCATAAATTATCAGATCTCCAACACATACATTGAAAACTTTATCATGTAAGAAGTCATTTTAGTTCCATTGCCATCCTTAAACTCAAATCCTTTTCTAAAGAATCTTTTTACGTTACCAGGACCTGCTAAATGAGCTGCTGCTAGTATACCTGATTCAGTTATGTATATGCCATTTATGGTTTTACCTGAGTACTTACTAATAGTTCTTCTTAGTATCTTCTTATTGTGTCTTAAAAGAGCATACATTGCCTCTTCTTGAATAGAAGCATTAGCTAAAAACTCTCTATTAGTTACATCACTGTACCCTAATGCATTAAGAGTCTTTCTACCAAACTGATACTTTCCTAAGTAACCAAATTGGTTCACTGCCTTATAGTTTCCGGAAGACTCTCTCATTCCTAAGTCTTCTAAAAATCTATTGTGATCTTTTATTATAAGCTCCACTTTTGGAGCTTCTATTTTTACTGGGGTTAAATTTTCTAAGGCCAAGGGCCTCGAAGGAGGTTCTTCTAATGGTTCTACTTGTTCTCGACTATACATTGTAAATGCCATCACAAAAGTGGACAGCAAGCTCACTGCAACAGTTAATAATAAGTTTTTCATAAAATAATTTTAGTTAAAATAAGTCAAGGAAACCTTTACCTATATTTTTTTCTCTGAGTTTATCGTTTTTCTCAGACTGCTTGACTAGATCGTCAGCAACCTTTCTTTCCAAAGGTTTTTTCTTTTTCCAAGTTGAAAATTTATTAGTTTTCTTATTGGCCATAGTTATAAATAGTTTTATAATCTTGATATATACTCTTCACCTGGCTTTTCATCATCATATAACCCTAATTCCTTAAGGTGTTCTTTATGAGACTCATCCATCTCCCATTCCCTATCGTCGTTCGAATGATCAACGTATTCTACCGCTGTCTCCTTACGTTTCTTCTTACTAGTGTCAACACCGTATAGGAAGTGACAATTCAAGCAGAGAAACTCTATGTTCTCTAAGGTTAGGTTATTTAAATTTGCATCTTTATAATTTATTGCTAAAGGCACTTGAGTATCTTTTATTCTTCTCTCAGCAAAGCCACACTTGGTGCACTTCTCTTCAATTAATGCCTCAAAAATTAAACGTTGCTTAAATTCTTCCCTATCTAAATGTTTAGGAGGAACATCACCGTTTAGTATTGCAGTAAACTTTGGTAACTTTTTTTGAGAGTATTTTGTTATACCTTTACCTTGTTGATTTTTATGAAGATCTAAAAAAGATACTCCTTCATCATTCTTATATAGTTTAGCATACTTCTTATAGTGAGTATATGAAACGTGAAGATGTCTTGCTGCATGCATATTAGATTTAGTAATCTTCATAGCACGGAGTAAATCTTCTTTAGTAAGAATTTTTGATGGTCTTGCCATTAGTAATCTATTCCTTGAATACCTTTTGGAGAATCATCTACATCAATGATAAGAGGTTCATCATCCTCTATAACATTATTAACAGCTTCTTTTACTGATTGTGATACAGCATTTTCATCTAGGTCTAGATTAAGTAATTCAATATTAACTTTTTGACCTTTTAACTCAGCTTCTTTCTGAGCTATAGAACGAGCTCTGTCTTGATCCATTATTATAATATCATTGTAGGTATGATCGCCAGTACCTTCTACAGTAGTAATCCCTACTACAGGTTTAGCTGTTGAACAATTTATACATACGTGGTAACCCATTTCCTTTCTTTTAGGATGGAGAGTCATTTCACCACATGCTGGACATTTTAACATTTGCATACTTTGCATACTTTGAGTCATATAACCGTTTTTAAATTAGATATAAATATAGGCACAATATTTCAGACAAACAACTTATACCCTAGTTTTTCTAAAAATTTATTAGCTAGTACTCTATGTCTATACAAACTACCATGGTAAGTGTCTCTAGCTAAGACGTTTAGCTTTGAATCTTCTAATTTAAATTCTTCAATAAAATTATTGTTTTTAAATCTATCTTCTATTTTACCATTAGATATTTCCCAATCACAATATATGTAGTTAATATCTTTTTCTTTACATAAGCCAATAAATGCATTATATGCCATATAGTAAAAAAAGCTAGTGTTGGCAGGGTTAAAAATATCCTTAAATATATCAAATCTTTCCGGCTGAAGGTTTCTATCCCATTCAGCAATACCGGCAGTGTTACCGTACCTATCTTGCCAACCCACACTAACAAACTTTTTAACTGGGTTGTGAAATAAGTTTCTAACTTTAAACTTTTTACTTATGAATATGAAAAGGTTAAATTGAGTAGTAATATCTGCTGCTCCTGCTCCACAGTACAAAGAAGGAAAATCTAGTTGTTTAGAAATAAGGTATGGATATGCATCATCTCTTACTACACCGGTACCTAGTGTGTTTGAATCTCCTAAATAAACATCTACTTCTTTAGGTTTGTTCTCCCATGGTTCGTCTCTTAACCCATGAACATTAAGATGGTATTCAATTTCATTATTTTGATAATACCTAATAGTATCTTGCAACGATGGTTCATCACTTTGTTGTAACTCTAACCATTTTTGTTCTCTATCTGACCCTATATATTTTTTGATGAAAGGATAAGGTTCTCTACCTTTATTTTCATGCCAATGAAACTGCCAAACTTTATTCCACTTATCGAAGTATTCATCAACAGAACCTCTAAAGTTTGAAAAACTATCGACATACTCAGGGTTAGTCTTTAACCAACGGTCTACAGTTTCTTTACGTTCCATTGTATTTACTTATAACATTCCAAACATCAGTTGGTTTTTTAAAAGGCACTACCTCTTCTACTTTATTTTGTTCAATGGTAATTGTACCATCCCATTCCTTATCTGGAACTAACTGGTATAGATACATTTGAATTAAAGCAAGTTGTTCTTTATTAAAATGCATCTTCATGAGGTTTTCTATTACAGCAAAGAAGTCATCTTCATATGTGGTCATATCCATACCTATTTCACTAGACATAAAATCTCTTCTATCTTCTATTTTGCGGAGTTGACTCATGATTTCAATAAATAACTTCTTTTCCATAGTTGACCTGTCTACAGTTTTTAACTTGATACGATAAGATAATGGATGAATTGAATGAAGGACTTGTCTAAGCCTCTTCTTCGGGTGATTCGATTTCTGAGCCATCTGTTTCTGGATTTTGGTTACCTAGTGCTTTTCTAATTAACTTATCAAAGTACTCTATGTAGATGAAGAACCCAATAACGGACTTGTCTTTTAAGTTTCTATCTCTTTCTACACGTAACTCATAATCATCTAAACCTTGCTCTAACCTTCCTTCTAATTCAATTGCAATATCATTTTGCTGTGTAGGAGTAAGTGAGCCAAACTCAGTAGGAATGAATTGTACTTTCACACCTTTCTTATTCGGGTCTTCGTTTGTGTCAACTTTAAGAAGGAAAGAATGTCCTGCAAAGTTTACTTTTGCTGCTTCAGTTAGTTGACTTACTAGTTGTTGTAATCGTTTCATATATATAAATAGCTATCCGAATAGCATTTGTTTGTTATTAGTTGTACCTTCTTCTATTATTTCATGGTGTACTACAGATCGGTTACGTTTCCATTGATCAATAGACCATTCTAGTCTATCTGTGACTAGCTCTACAATTTCTTTTTCACCGCTACTGTGGGTGAACTCGATTAAATACTTTTTCTTCATATTTGTTTACTTTAATTTGTATATTACCTAACTTAAAGGTTCCTTCTTGAGGTTTTTGTTCCTCAAATACACGAGACAATTGAGCATAAATATTAAAGTCAGCCTGAGTAAACTTATCTCCATCTATAAATAGAATGATATCATTGTTAGGTGACTTAGTAAATGCTTTTATCTTCATCTGTAGAGGGTATGCAGTATTAGGTAGTTCTTGCTCTATATACTCAGCTCTATACTTATCGGTGTATACATTACTAACGTACGGTTCTAATAGTTGCAAAATTTCTAACGTAGCATTTTTTAAAACTAATCCTTTATCATAGAAAGGAGTAACTATAGGTGTCATCAAAGCATTATGCTGTACACCAGTACCCCATTTGCGTATAAACTCTTTAGTAGAGTCTTCCATTTCCTTTTGCCATGCTTTATGTCTTTCTTCATCGCCAGAAAAGCTTCCAGCTCCTCTACCAGTTAGGTGGTATACTAAACTATTCCAAGGTTGTTTGAATTTAAATCCTTTGACCATCATACGGTTAAATACATCTGAATCTTCTCTACAAGATTTAAGAATAGGATCATGACCACCCATATCTAAAAACTCTTGCTTATAAACCATCCATGGAGCAAAAATACCATTAGTAACTTTATCTACATCCTTACTCTCTTCTACAAATTTATCAAAACCTTCTTCAACAAACTCTTCTGGCCATATACCAAAGTTACGTATAATCTTTTCTCCATTATTAGGATGAAGAGGAGGTTCAACTCTAGTACAACTCACAGCTGATTTAGGTTCTAATAAATCAAATGCTAACTTATCAGCATTCTTACCCAGCATCATATCGGCATGAAATACCATTACCACATCTGTATTAGATGCTCTTATACATTCATCATATGCCTTTCCGATACCAAATCTTGTTTGATTAAGATTAGGGTTAACCAAGTAACGAAGATTATATTTGTCGTGTACCTCTATTAACCATTCCACTGTGCCGTCATTGTCTTGATCAACAAATATAATAATATCATGATCATCTCTGAAAGCATTCTTTCTTATAGAAGGTATACAAGTCTTAAGATATCTTAAGTTGTCTTTACTTGGTATGCAGAACGTAATTTTATCCATTTGTAACTCCTTTTATCATGCCGTATTTATCAAATATAGGCATTCCTTTCCATTTATCAAAGAATTTCTTAGCATTTCTCTGCTCTGCTTTCATTTGACGTTCAGATGACTTACCGTCATTTTCTTCTAACCTATGACTGCCTCTTGCTCCGAAGTGATATACAACTGACTTAGTTGGCATAATAAATTTTATACCATCCTGTAACATTCTTAGGAAGAGATCCATATCATCCCAACTAGTAGGAGCAAATAATGGATCATTTCCACCAATCCTATCCCATACTGATTTTTTAACAAGACCTGATACTCCTTCACCTTTTGGTATTTCTTGGTCATTTTGTTTTGCAAACTCTGTAGCATAATCTAAAAATCTTTTACTATTAAAGTCATCATAATAACCTCCAAACTCATCCGGGTGGACTAATAAGGTACCAATTCTATCTGGAGAGTTAAACATGTTAGGTTCTATTCTAAAACTATTTACCCATAACTTTTCATCTTCATACTTATCATGTACTTTCATTAACTCTAGGTCCCAATCTTTACCTACATAAAAGTCTGAATGAAGAAAATTTATATATTCTGTTTGTACTTTTTCAGCACAGAAGTTCATTCCACCTCCTATACCTTTAGGTTTATCATTCTTATCTATATAGTATTCTAAGTCGTATAGCTTACCGTGATCTTTTAACCATTCATCTGTACCGTCATTACAATTCTCTGCATGTACAATAAATGGAGCATCTCTCCAATACGAATGAGTTCTAACAGACTGTACTGCTAGTTTAAGGTAAGGTAAGTTGTTATGTGTACTAATACAGTGACTTATCATAGACTTAGTACTTTTATCATTGCTTGTGGTCCAGTAGTACGTGCTAGTACTTCAAAGTCAAAAGTAGGATTGTCTTTACAAAACTCATTAAAAGCTTTCAATTCATGATCCCTTCCATCAAGGTGAGTAATTTCATCGAATAGTATAAAACTACCAACACGTAATTTATCCTTTATATTCTCTAAAACTATTTTACAGCTTGAGTATAGATCTGAATCAATATGAGCTATTTTTACATATCCGTTGAAGTTACTATTCCATTCAGGTACGGTATCTTCGAACCAACCTTTGACGTATGTTACTTCACCTGTTAAGTCATATGCAGGTGGATTACCATCTCTGTTAAAATGACCTTTAGGAAGAATAACCGTCTTATCAACCATCCAATCTTCTGGTAATCCTTCAAAAGAGTCAAATCCAAATACAGTAGTGTCCGGAAACTTTTTAGTAAACCATCCTATTGAACCTCCATCAGCTACTCCGAACTCAACTATAACACCTCCATCTATTGTGTTGCCAAGTACATAATCTTCCCACATTCTTTTTCTTCTACGAGGGTCGGTATAAACTGGTACCTTATTTATTTGCTCATTCCATTTTTTGTTTTCCATAATGATTAGCTTTCAGCTTCTTCTTTCCAATTAATAAAGTATGGCAGCCATTTTTCTTCTCCGTGGGCTGCATAAGACGGAACGCAACTGATAAGTATCTTACCTTTTGCTTCTAACATTCTAAATGTATCACCTCCCATAGGTAGATGTTTATTGTAATGTAGATCCCACATTTCTTTAAAGTCTTCTAATATGTCTTTACCTCTACATGCCCAAGTCATTGTTGTGCTACCTACAGTACGCCAATGAGTTGATTTAGAAATATACAACTTACAATCTAAACCTTGTCTGTATATATGTTTTGGTACTCTTACTCCATTTATATCTTCATCTTGTTTACCATGATCCCAAGTGAACCTTTTATCTTTAAAGTTTTGATATTTGTCTGGATGATCGTAGAGTGAAACATAACTAGCGTCTAAATCTCTAAAACCTTCTATAAGTATTTGTTTTGATCCTCTTCTATGTATGTAATCATCTTCAACAAAGTAAATGATTATATCATCACCATATTGTTCTGCTATACGTTTACCTAAATCCCAACTAGCTATAAATGATCCAGTGTTACCGTTAGATGTTCTATGTATTTTGTCAGCATCAACAAATTCATGTACCATTTTAAACGTTTCGTCTGATACGTTATCACAAAGTATAATTAAGTTTTCTCTTCCAAACTCTCTTACAAAGGTTCGTAAGCAGTTATACTTAGAAGCATAGTCTGGTTTAATCTTCTCTACGTTACTATTATCACTTATACGGTATATACTTACTACGTCCATTATAACTGTTGTAAAAATTTAGACATTGCATTTTGACTTTCTTGAGAGTATTTTTTAAATACTTCATCGTTTCTAGTAGCATCAGTACCTGATCGTTTATTAGGGTGCCAATAGTTATGACCTTTTAATCTTGACTTAACACATACTTGAGGTATATTTCTTTTCCTACAAACATATTCAAAGCAAGTATCTTCTCTAACAAAATGCATCTCTGGAGCAATAAAAGGTGTTTGGTGGTCGTTTGAAATGCAAACTAAACTACCGTCTATTTTATGAGGTACTTGCTCTAACTTTATATCGCCAGACTCATCATTAAATTTATCTAACTCTTTTTGAGTAATATAATCTTTATACTTCCATGGTGCCTCTAATAGTTCTATACAATCGTCCTTATGTGGTTTACATTGACAAGGTTTGCTATAGCCTTGGAGCCTCTCATGAGTTACTACATCCCAACTATCATCCCACATAGGTCTACCTGCAAAGGTAATTACATGTGGTGTGTTAATAAACACTTGATCTAATATACCAAAAAAGTCTCTAGGTATAATAGTATCACTCTCACCCCATACTGTATATTTAGCATCAGGGTCGTATACTTCTCTTCTCCAATCTGCTATATTATAAAATGGATCTGCATCAGTCTTAATAGTAATCTCAGGTGAGTAGTCTTGCATAAGAGGATGACTATCCCACTTTTCAAGTAGTTGTTTAGGGCTACTTGTAGTAGGTTTTTCAATATATGTCTGATAGTTAAAACATATTTTAATCTTTACATCAACTTCCGGAGTGGACCTTAATGCTTGAAGTACTGAATGCCAACACTCGTCAATCATATTTGACTCGTACCACATGTGATGCATTTGAAATAATATCATGTATGTTTACTTTGCATAATTATACCAAGATAGTTCTTAGCTATATTTTCTTCTAATTCTAGACCAGACCCTTTCTCAAAATCAACCATTTCTTTCCAATGGTATGTTTTAAATAATGGACCACTAGGGACTATATCTATAGGTTTTGCTGCCATTAAATACTCACCATATGTAAGAGTTTCTCTAAAGTGAATACCATACTGTTGTTTAACACCGACACAAAATTCTTCTATATCTAACCCGTGATAGTTTATATAATTTTCATAGAAGTGTTCTAACACTATACGGCTCCATAAATGAGGATTAGGTCCATAATCATATATTTTACTAGACTTGTAACCGAACAAGTCTCTATATGCTCTAACAGCCTTAGAATATCCATTATAGTTATAGTCAACACCTTTTAGTGCAACTTCATACTCAGCTATCTGTTTATTTTCATGTACTATAGAGTAAGGTATATTATCATAAGCAATGAAATCTTTCTCAAAGAACGGCTTTATAAACCTAGCATCTGAATCTAAGATAAGAAAGTTGTCTGCTGGTATTTCTTTATATGCAAGTAATTTAATAATCATTTGATGCTCCCATCCTGAGTATTGCTTTCTAGCTACTCTAATGTTTTCATCTGCTAGTAATGTATAGCCTTCAGTACCTATAGCTTGTTCGATAGCACTTCTATCATTAAATGGAGCACTTATGTAATATGGTAGATTATCTTGGTTGTACTTTTGTATAGAGTAAAAAAGCTCTTTTAACCTATTTACATCCCCACTGTAGGTTTTAGTAAATAAAGCTACCTTACAGTTCCTCGAACGAGATCCTTTGAATATTTTCATATGCTGGGTTTGTATTAGATAATATATGAACTTCTACATTGCGATCCAACAAATATTCATACATTTTTTGAGTACAACCAATCGTGTTCTCTAACTCTTCTCTTTCAGGACCACCTCCTACGTCAGCTTTGTATAGATCTTTAGCATGCTGATCTATCCAATTACTATCTACATCCATTTGACCTTCACCATACTTAGATAGGTCTCCTATATCCCATCCTATGGTAACTATCTTACTTACACCTAAATGTAAAGCTAAAGGAAAGGCAGACTCATACATTATACCGGGACCCCATACTGCTTTATTCTCTGCATACAGCTCCCAGTTCTTAAAGTTTCTAGTATAAGAAGTAGATTGATGTTTATTTACCCAAGGAGTAGAGTAACAAAGTAAAGACATATCCATTTTTTGACCCCAGTCAGCGATACGTTTAGCTTCATTCTCTCCATTCATTGCAGTAAGTTGCCAATGCCGAATGGTTTCATCAGAATAGTACTCATAGTCTTGATAGTTGTAGACTGATAGTAAATGGAATGTAGAAACTTCTTTTACATACTCATATGCTTGTTTACATGCAATTACCAGTTTACCATCTAGTTTTTTAATTAGCTCTTCTCTATTATGAGTTGTTAGAGACGGACCACAGGTGATAAGGTAAGCAGTTTCTCCTTTAGCAGCATCTTTTATACTACTGTTTCTCTTTTCGTAAGTATCTAAACCTACTACTTTACTTTTTAAACTTTTCATATAACATTTCTCCTACTTCGAACTGCCAGGGGTAGTCTATGTCGAATGCCTCTAGCTCATCCATTTTAAATAATTTTATGCCTCCGGGTTTTTCAAAGTCACCCATAAATTTCTCATCTTGTATAAGATCCATTCTGGAAGCATATAGTACGTGAGCTGCTTCGTTAATAGGTTCAACAGCTTTAGTGTTCATTATAGTCTGATCTTTTGGCCAAGGAGTTATTAATGCACCTTCCTTGTTCCAGTAATAGGTTTTCTTTTCGAATACAGCAAATAAATTTTCTTCCTCTTGCTCAACGAATTGATTTACAAAGGCATCAATAGTACTGACAGATAAAAGAGGATTGCAACCACTAATAAGAACCAAATGTTTGTGAGGAAGTTTATCATGCCATTCGTAAATCTTTTTAATATCATTATCATTATTAGCTGATTCATAACTACGTTCAAACGTTCTAATATTTCTTTTAATGTTAGCTTCATGAAAAAGTTCTTCTTCGTAAACTGAAGCTATAATATTTTCAGATGGTATTACTTTTGACTGTAGTAATTTATCTAGAATTAATCCAAATAGATTAGTACCTGCAAAAGGTTTAATCATTTTCTGTGGTACTCTTTGACTGTTTAATCTTGCCTGTACAATAAATGCTATGTCGTCTATATTCTTACTCATTCCATCTCTTTAGTATATTCCAAACTATAAATAAGTTTGTTATAATTGCTTGCATGATAAAGAAAGTTCTTATCCATGCTACTGAATCTGCTTTCTTATTATCTTCACCTACTTTTTCACCTAGAGCTCTTGCCCAAAACCTCCAATACTTTCTCATCTAATGGAAAATGTTCCTTACTAATTTCTGACCCTAAATTGTAGTCGTATCCTTCACCAAGGTTTTGTAATCTTTCGAACCCTTCTAACTTAACCAAGTAGTTAAAAGCTTCCATAAAAACCTTATGATATCCAGATTTCCAATCTCTTCTAGTATCTGATTCTTTTAACCCTATATGTTTACTAAATGCATGTTTGTTTGTAAACTCTTTGTTAAATCCATCAAATCCTACAAAGTTAATTTTACTAGCTTCTGTAATCATTGCTAGTTGTATAAGCCTAAACGCAGCTCCTGCTTTCTGTCCGTCTTGATGTAAGTGATCGTGAAAAGGAATATTCATTTCAAAAACTTTTATTCCTGCTTCTTTTTTAAAATCTCTAAATTGAGGAGTATTTTGTCTACTCCTATAAAAGTTAGGTTCGTAAAAGACTGATGTGTTACTATCTTTTAGTGTGTCAATTAACTTACTATCAAATGGTGTTGTGAAAGCAAGTAAATATAAATCTATGTCTTTACTAGCAACTCTATCTTCTAAAAAAAAGTCGTTGCAAGTCCAAATGTAATCGTAGTCAATACTTTCCCAATTAACATCTAAAGTTGATGTACCTCCTCCGATGATAAGTATTGACTTATCTTTATACTTTTCTACATCAAAACTGCTCACTATCCTCTTAGTTTTTTTCTTACTGGTAATTCTGTTTCTGTTACTTCTATTTTACCATTACCGTATGCTGATTCTAATTCTTTTATACCAGATACAAGTTTAAACAACCCCCATGGAGTAACTGATGCACTGTGATCTGAACCTTCCATATTTCTGTCAAGAGTTATATGTCTTTCTACAATAGAAGCTCCTAGTAGTACTGAAGCTACTGTAGTACCTATAGTCATTTCATGACCTGAATATCCAATATCAAAATCTTCATACTTCCTTGCTAATGTCTTAATAGCAGATAAATTTAACTCACTGATAGGAGCTGGATATGATGAATTACAATGTAGTAATCCTATCTTTTCAGATTTATTATACACTGCTTTAGCTGATCTTAAAATATCCACTGCATGATCTATCTCTTTTTCGGTTGACATACCAGTAGAAAATATAACTTTATTAAACTTTTCAACACATTGAGTAAGTAACTCGTCATTAGTTAACATAGCAGATGGTAATTTAATGAAAGGTATATCGTACTGCTGTAAAAACTCTAATGAATCTAAATCCCAAGGAGAAGCTGACCATGCAATTCCTTGCTGCTTACAATAGCTGTCTATTTCGTCATATTCTTCTTTGCCAAACTCTATTTTATGTTTGTACTCTAAATAAGTCATTTGTTCTCCACCCCATGATCTAGGTTTAGACTTTTGCTCTTCAGGTACACATACGTCTGGGTTACGTTTTTGAAACTTGACTGCATCACAACCAGCTGCTGCTGCAATGTCTATTAGTCTTTTTGCTATGGACATATCACCTTGGTGGTTAATTCCAATCTCTGCTATAATGTAAGTATTTGTCATAACTATAATATAAGGACTATTTTTTGTTTTTCCTAATAAAATCTACTGTATTATCTTTTAACCTATCGCTTTTCTTTTGATAACTCATTGTCCAAAAAAGTTGTAAAGATCTTTTAGGTTCACGGGGCAGATGTTTCCATGGTGATTTAACCTGTATGTAGTCCTCTGCAATACTAAACCATGGGTTCTGTACGATATTCATTTTCATCAAAGGAGAATAATGTAGTATAAAGTTTTTGTTAAAGTCTAGATTTTTATTATACAGGTTATGCATAAAAACTGATGCTTCATTAGGAAATATTTTAGTATTGTCTATCATTGACATTAATACGTCCGAATTTTTCGGTTTACCTACTTTAGCTTCCACTCTATACTTGGTGTACATTTCACCTTGAACTGCCATTAGTGCTAAAATATCAAAATTTTCAAGTAGTTTAGCTAAAACTCCTATAGACCCTGCTAAAAATTGTTCTTTAATAAGTAAAGTAGTAGAATGATCTGTATATATTAAGTCAGTTAATTTTGCTCTAGCATATCCAGGAGTGCCGCATATCTTTTTTACCTGCTTAACACTGGTGTGCCAGGTAGTTGTATAGTCTGGAAATCTCTCATTTCCTTTCTCTCCCAACATCTGTATCGGTAATGAATTTGGATAAATACATTGTACAAATGCGTCTTCATTATGTTCTTTTACCTTTTGTAATGCTTTACATAGACTGTACCAATACCATACTCTTTTGCCAACTGTGTGAGGTATAACATCTGTGTAACTACCTACAAGCTGTTTAAAAAATTGTTGCTGTACATTAAATGACTCTTTTGAATTATAGTCTTCTACTTCTGCATGAATTACTACATTATCATGTTCAAAGAAGAATTCTTTAAAATCATTCAGGTAAGATACATTCTCCCAGAAGTTCCACATGTGTATAAAAACATGTAGTTTTTCCTGATCTGCGGTTTTGGCAATTTCTCTTATCCATCTAGCTGTTGGAACATTTAGTCCAAGTAAAGACCCTGGTATGACCAAGGTTAGTTCTTGCGTACGAATCATACTTCTTCAATACGTTTTGTTTTGTCGCATATCATTAAATCATATGCTGGTTTATGACCGGTTATTATCTTATGGTATTTAGCTCCTGCGTCATCTAACTGTTGTTTGGTAATAGTAAACCAATTTATACCAGATAGAGATCCTCTTGCTGTGTAGTATGTTATGTTGTTACCTTCATCATATAGTTTGTTAATTTTACCTATGTTCATTTCTATAGGAGTTGCCAAATTGTAATCAGTTCTATCATCTCCTGGTTGGTAATCCATAACTGTTTCATCTATATCTACATATATATTCATCTACTAACTTTTTTATCTACAACATTTAATCCTTCCACTACTGTAGGAGTGGCTTTAAACTTTGGTGTTTGTTTCTTCTCATATCTGTCTTCAAATGGACTAACCTTAACTTTGCTAGTAGGTATGAACTCTTCCGATACTTCAGTGGTTGTTTTGGAAGTGTTACCACTTACCTTAGTTGCTCCACTAATAACCGTACGTGAAGGTTTAAACTTACTAATAATAGGTTTAATATACCTATCAGCAAATGGTAGTTTTTTGATCTTTGGTACTTTAATAAACTCTTCTGGTGTATCTATTTCTCTTATAGAATTAGGACGTTTATAAAATACAGGAGCTATCTTATTTTTTATGTAAAAGGTAGCATTATCAGTGAAGTACTGGTATTGTAATTCATTGTCTTCTATATATTTATCAACTGCTCTTGTCACTCCTATACTCTCATTATACCCACTTACGTACACTACCGCATCCCTATTGAGAAAAGGTTTGAAGAGCTCTAAAGTATCTATTATAGCTGAGTATGACGGAAGGTCTATATGTAGACAAGCAATAGTTTCTTTATTGTATAGTGTTACCATATATTGACTAACATATGCTTTAATAACTGCAATTGAGTTATGATTACCAAGTTCATATCTCATATCCATAGCTACTTGGTAACGTCCAGGGTCTTTGCCTTCATACAAGCTACTGTCAAACGATAGGTCTATAGTTGTAGGAGGTTGTAAACCGTGGAATGAATCAATTAATGTCGCATTACGTTTAGTTAACGTACCATCATTCATTGCTTCAAAGACTTTTTTTGCGGAATTACCCTTGCCGAATCCTACCTCCACAAAGGTACCTTCTATATTATTTGCAATCTTAAATATACTTATATGTCTCATTAATTATAAATATAAGATTAATAAAAGGTATAAACAAATTCGCTAACTTATTTGTTGGTC
>Ga0181422_1000264_pt1 | contig 16838 bp, 16 predicted proteins | sample 45SPOviralmetaG_FD_130147 | JGI IMG/M metagenome (GOLD analysis project Ga0181422, IMG submission 130147) | Marine viral communities from the oligotrophic San Pedro Time Series (SPOT) site, San Pedro Channel, CA, USA - 45 SPOT_SRF_2013-07-18 | ecosystem: Environmental > Aquatic > Marine > Strait...
CAGGGTGAAGTCTTTAGTCTCACTGGTTTCCATCTTGTAGCTTAGGTATCGACCAGCCATCCTAGTATCGACCTTGTACTGGGTAGAGCTATCGAAGGTGACTGCAGCCTCATAAGATGGGGCGGCTGGGGGTAGGTCAGCTGCACCAAAGGTGAAGTCAAAGAACTTGTCAGTGGATGGCGTAGAGATCTGAGGGTAAATCCTATTGATGACCTTGTAGCTACTCAGAGGCAGCTGCGCCTCTTGGTCTAGGTCAATACCTGTGCGCTCTAGGTACACTGACTGACTTACCTCGGTGGTCTCAGGTAAGTTAAGGTTACCTGAGTTAACTAAGTCTAAACCAAGTAGCCGGGGTCTGGTGATTGGGTTAGGGGTTGTTGGTTGGAACAGCCTAAACTCAATGATGTCATTATCACTAGCAGTAAAGGTTCCTGCAGATGAACTTAAGGTTACATCAAAGATAGTTTTATCACTGAAATATGTATTGGTTAAAGTAACATTAAAGATACCATAGTTTGATGCATCAATGTAGATTGCTACTTGTTGAGCCGTTGTAACTGCCCTGATTTCAGTATCATGATCTACACTATTGTTATCGACATGATTTACATTGATTTGATCAATATTACTCCAAGCATCACCCGTATCAATTCTGTTATACCATAGGCCTGGTTCTCTAGGGTATATAGAACCACTAACAGCAAGGTTTGCATTATCAGGGCTTTCAGAAGGTAAGATATAGCTACCTGTTTTGGTTGGGTTATCAATACTTAAAGGACCGGGGTGTTTCTGAGAGACAAACACTGGATAGCTGGTAAACTTAGATTCTTGGCTGTGGAATGTACCACCAGTGGTGCTGTAGTTGGCTGATGCTGATGCGTAGGTTTCTTCAGAATCAAGGTTAGCTAAGGTCCCTGCAGTTACGTTAGGGAGATCCACGAAGGACCATGTGTCTGACCTGTAGTTATAGACAGCTGCTCTATTACAGCCACTGGCATCACCATAGACAGACAGGTCATCACCTGAGTGGTAACAAAAGTAGATCTCTTCTAAGGATGACACATGAAGAACAAAGCACTTGTCAGACAAAGACATGTCGAGGCCATCAAAGATATAGTCTCGGACCCGGTTGTCACAGATGGATTGCCTGGTGATACCATCGTTTACATAGATGTCATCCCGGTCAAATACGTAGTGTTTACCTTCGACCTCTAGGATGCAGTTCTGGTTAATGACACCAGCATCATCAAAGACTTTACGGAAGTTAAATATGAAGGTGCCACCTACGAACTCCATAAGCCACACTTGGTCACTTGAGTAGATCAGGAAGTTGGAACCTAGGGTGGCCCCGTCTACGATGGGAGTCCTTAGCTGCACCAGATCATTGAAGCCTGCAGACTTGGTGGTGTCTGTGGCATCCCAGGATCCAGGTACATTGTTGGCTAAGGTAATATCTGAGAAGCGTATGCGGTTAGGGTAGCTGGTGCTTCCCTCGGTTAGGTTCAAAGCTAACATGAAGTCACCAAAGGACCTCAGAGACTTAGTGCGCCATGTGCTATCCCAGTTGGCTAGGTCACTAAAGTTACTAGCGGCGGGGGTTCTAGCTATTGGTATCCTAGAGGGCCTATTGAGGTACTCTACTGATGCTAGGGTGGTGCCTGTGACTGGGGCTGTAGAGGATGACTGGGAGTCACTGTGGACAGTCGTGAGGGCACCATTGGCAAACTCAAAGACATCAAAGTCCTCGTTAACTATAAGCACTGTGTCGAAGGAGCCTGGGTTGGTTAAGCCATAGACAAAGACTGGGACCTCAGTGGCACTGGTGGACCACTCGTAGGCGGTCCTAAAGATAGGTGCCCTCTCCACGTTGCCCTCAGTAAACCTCACGTTCTTGGCTTTGGTGAAGGCGGCGTAGGGTAAGTTGAAGGGGTCAACATCGGTGATTACGCCTGCAGCACCTAGGTTTCTTATGGGTAGCAGGGGCATCTATGTGTATCCTATGTCTTCATGATGTAGGCTAGTGCATAGTAAGGGGGCTTGTTCTCATGAGCCTGACCACCACCTGTGTTACCTATGGAAGTAGATGTAGACACAGTGATACCTGTGGTGGCACTGTCTGTGGTCAGCGTAGTGTTCTCTGAGTCCCTAGAGGAGACACCAGACCCTGAGGCTCCAGTCTGTCCTTTGTAGGTGTGGGTGTGACCTGGGTCAGTTACCGTGGATACTGAGGTAGCACCGTGGTTGTGAGCAGGCATCTCATCTGAGGTTAGGGTAACAGTAGATGCACCGCCTGTGGCTCCTGTGGCATAGGTAGACCCAGATCCTACGACAAACCTGTCACGTAGGTCGGGGGTTCCATTAGCGCCATTACAGATGACCCATCCAGTGGGGATAGCACTGTTGGCACCAGACCACATAACGATAACACCAGTGGGTACACTGGAGATACTATTGATCTGGGTCTGGATGGCACTGGTAACACCGTCTAGGTAGCCTAGCTCGGTGCTGGTGACTGCACTTACTGCTACCTTGCCACTGGAGTTACTTATGATGGCACGGCTGGCTGTCAGGTCGCTAGAGGTAACAGTGCTGGCCGCACCATTCACAGTGTTCTGCTTGTTGTCTAGCTGGGTCTGGATAGAACTGGTGACACCATTTACTCTAGACAACTCAGTGTTGGTAAGACCACCAGCCTGAAGGCCAGACAAGAGGTTAAGGTCATCCACGTTGCCAGTGTAACCATCGAGCTTGTTGAGCTCCCCGGTGGTGCTGGTGATACCATCTAACGTATTGAGTTCCGCTGTGGTGACTGTGGCTCCATCCAATATGTTGAGCTCAGTGCTGGTACTAGTGATACCATCTAACGTATTGAGTTCTGCAGTGGTGACTGTAGAGCCATCCAGTACGTTGATCTCTGAAGTAGACGCAGTGACCCCGTCTAGTACATTGATCTCAGCTGTGGTGACTGTGGCTCCATCTAATAGATTGATCTCTGCAGCTGTACTAGTGACACCATCAAGTATGTTAAGCTCTGCAGTAGACGCAGTGATACCATCAAGCACATTGATTTCTGCAGTGGTTACCGTAGCTCCATCTAGCAGATTCAACTCAGTGTGGGTACTAGTGACTGCACCAGTGAGACCGGGGAGAGTAGCCTGCAGAGTACTCTTAAGTAGACGTAGGTGGTCATCAGCCTGGGCGAGACCATCAGTAGACACAGGATTGCTAGGGTTGAGGTCACTGATGTAGGTGCCGGTTTCTAAGGCCATACTGTGGTGTCCTATCTATGGTTTTCTATGGTGTCCTAGGTTACTTAGGTAAGCCTAGGTGGACCTAGGTTATGCGAGGTGGAGCCAGGCTCCATACCCTAGCCACGCTAGCTCAACACTGGTGAGACGTAGGCGGGTAGACTTAAGGTCATCTGGGGGTCCCCAATAGAGGTTCAAGGATGGGAAGACATGGATGCAGTTGTCCAGGTCTGGGGTGATGACGCTTAGGTACATGCTGGGGGGACCTTTGTTTTCTGAGGGGACCTTTGTTGACTGAGGTGGAGCCTCTGTTGACTGAGGTGGAGCCTCTGTTGACTGAGGTGGGATAACAACAACAACAACGAAGGTCTTTAACGGACTTTTGAAATCTATTGATTGATTTGGGTACTGGGGGCCACAAAAGCTGGGCATGGGACCCGTGAAATCACTAGGTCATTTGTAAGTCATTGATTTCATTGGATGCATAGGTCAACGGATACACTATCTGATGACAAATGAAAGCGTAGGATTGGAGTTGTCTTGGGATGACGGAAGAATTGTTAGGCTAACATGATGAATCTTAAAGACAAATCGGGACATTAGTCATTAAGACATTAGCGCCACCTCAGTCACACATTAGTCTACCTCAGTCTACCTCAGTTGATCCACGGAAGACCAAACCACCATGGGAGAAGACAGGAGACAGTCTGGGAGGGGACTGTAGTGTCATGTGGTTTGGTCATCGGTAGATCACAGGTCGTCGTCACTGGTAGCTTCCTTCGTATAGGGGTCTCTTAGTACCTAGGTGTCTAAAGGTGACTTAAGAGGCATCGGATACACAGGATTGGTCATCGGATAAGGGGCATATAGTGAACATCGGTTATCTTGTGATTAAATGCCTTGATAACCATAGAACTAGGTCCTATGTGCCAATCAGTAGGGACTTAGGTCCTAGGTTGGTGCGGGAGAGCTAACCTTTAGTACTCTTTAGCGTTACCCCCGCACCAGCTGCCTTACCTAGTTACTCACATGTCCTCTGGCCTGTCTGTGGGTCGTAGTAACAGGCCTCAGCACCCTCAGCACCACCGATGTCAGTACCTGTGTCTTCCTCAGCCTGTGGTTCAGCTGTGTCCTCACTGGTTGATGCATTGAGTATGCCATAGCGTTTACCTGATGCTCTAAAGGTTGTGCAGCCACTAGCCCCGCCATCATAGGCTTGCATGTAGACGTCCTTGAACTGGTCCCAGGTTACATCAGCACCTACGTTGCATGTCTTAGAGCAAGCAGAGTCCACGTAGTGTGATGCTAGGTTAAGCACTGCCACATGGTCAAACACAGAGAGGTCATCGGCCTTCTCACCTTCGATACCATGAACTCGGTAAGCATAGTCCTCTACTCGCTCTATCCTAGGTCCATCAAAGGTTTGGATTGTGCGGTCATAGTAGTGACTGAAGACTGGCTCGATACCTGAGGACACATTGTCAGCTGATAGACTGATGGTCCCGGTAGGAGCCACAGATAACAGGTGACTGTTGCGGATCCCATGCATACCGATGGCTGCTTGGATATGGTCTGGTAGTGTCTTGATGAAATTAGACTCCAGATACTTGACGTTGTCATAGAGCGGGAAGCTCCCCTTCTCAGCTGCAAGTACCACTGATGCCAAGTAGCATTGGTCTCTAATGACGCCCATGACTTCACCTAGCTTGTCTAGGAACTCTTCAGAGCCATACCTTAGACCAAGCGTCTCCAAGGCATTGGCTACCCCAGTCACACCTAGGCCCATCCTACGTTTATCCTTAGCTTCCTTCTCTTGGGCTGGCATAGGATACACCGCACGGTCCACTACGTTGTCCATAGCTCTCACCACTGCAGGGATGTCCCTAGACAGCTGCATGATATCCAGGGAGAACTCATCGGTGTAGGGGTCTTGTCTGATGTACTTGGTCAGGTTGAATGACCCCAGCAAGCAAGCGCCGTTAGGTGGCAATGGCTGCTCACCACATGGGTTAGTGGCTGCTATGGTCTCACAGTACCAGAGGTTATTCTTCTGGTTGATACGGTCGATAAACAGGATACCTGGCTCTGCCCAGTCCCATGTAGACCTTAGGATATCATCCCAGAGGGCTCTGGCATCTACTGTCTTGTACACTTGGCCTTCAAAGGTCAGGTCAAAGAAGTCACCAGTCTTAACTGCATTCATGAAGGCATCAGTAACCCCGACACTGATGTTAAACCCTGTCAGTGTGTTGCTGTTGTTCTTAGCCCTGATGAACTCCTCGATGTCTGGGTGGTCTACACGTAAGACACCCATCTGAGCCCCTCTACGGTGTCCAGCTGAGGCTATGGTCTGGCAGACAGCATCAAAGATACCCATGAAGCTGATGGGGCCTGATGACTTACTGTCGAGGCTTTTGATCAGGGCACCACGGGGTCGCAGGGTGCTAAAGTCATAGCCTATGCCACCCCCAAGCTGCATGGTTCTAGCTGCATTGGTAGCAGCCGCCATGATGCCTTCCATGCTGTCCTCAATGGTAGGAGACACAAAGCAGTTGTAAGGCGTCACGGTCCTGGGTGCGCCCATAGCACTCTGTACCCTGCCAGCCGGTAGGAAGCGCTGGTTGTACAGTATGTTTCTGAAGGTATCGAAGTGTTCGTCACTGTCTTTGAGGGCATTGGCTACCCTTGTCATGGCCTCTTTGAAGCTCTCGCCTACTGAGCGATACTTCATCTTATGTATTTCTTCTGAGATTGGCAGGGCTGGGCCAAAGTCGTTCTTCATGTCATTCATTGGGGTTATTACCTTCAAGCATATTGATACGCATCTCGCAGTAACGGATGCACTTCTCTAGATCTGTGATTTCGGATTCATTCTTGGTTAGGCCATCGTAGGTCTTGCTGCCTGCGCGGCTGGCGTACTTGATGACGTTACCACGCCAGAACTCCATGCCGTTTCTCATGATGTATCTGACGGGCTGTATAGGCCACTGGGTGTAGTGTGATGGGTTCTTTACTGAGTCAGTCATTGGCTGTCTCCAGTACTTTCCTGGGGCGTCCACCACGCTTGTTGTTTAACTCAGAGAGCCGTGCCATTGAGTTCTTCCCACCGTTACGCAAAAGGAACCTGTCGTTGTCTCTTTTGCAAACCTCAAGGTAACGGTCCCACTGGGATAGTACTGAGGCTTCAGTCATCCCTGTCTTACGTTTTTGTGGCATTAGTTTCATGGCGTGGCTCCCATAGTTTGATTGTGTTGTTGTCCAAGTCCCAATCCTCATACCTGAGGATCCGCGCTAGACGGGCTTGGGTTAATGCATAGTTCGCGTTTAGTTTCTGCTTGGCATATGCGTTGACCACCGTGGACCAACTAGGGTTTTGCTTGAGCAGTTTCTCGGCTGTCTTAGGACCAACCGAGGGACACCCAGTGTAACCATCGGTGACATCACCAGTGAGTGCTTGGGTGTAGAACCATAGATCTGCTTGGGCCTTGTTGATCGTTTGAAGCTCACCAGACATTGGTCTGAAGAGCTTGCATGGCACCGACTTAAGATCCTTGTCATCACTGATGACGATGGTTTGATGACCCGGTGCTGAACCTAAGATGCCCATGACATCATCGGCTTCCAGCATCGGTTCTATGTGCCAGCGGTAAGTCTTCTTGACCCACCTCAGCATCTCCAGGTAGCCAACGGGCTTCCTTACTTTCTTGCGTCCACCTTTGTATGTGGAATCTAGTTCTTTTCTGAAGTTACTCTTGTCAGACAAGCAGACAATGAAGTTACCAGTGCCTAGGTGGTCACAGAAGTCATCTATAGTCTTTTGGAATACCTTCTTAGCTTCCTTTAGATCTGTAGACAGGGACCATATGTCATCACCCCAGTCTATCTCTGTCTCACAGGCAGCGCAGGCTCTGTAGAGATACAAGTCACCGTCAATGAGTAGTACTGTCTCTTCCTGAGGCGACTGCAAATACTTCCTTAAGTAGCTCATCTAGCTCTCCTTTAGCTTCCATGCCGTACTCTGTGATGATCCACTTATGGGCATAGGTTTCGTCGCCTACATTGGTTGTGATCAGGCCCTCGCTGGCAGCTATGGCAACGTAGAAGGCACCTTTTCGTGAGAAGTCCCCACTGATACTGAAAGGCTGTCGCCACGCCCTATCCAAGACCAGGTAGAAGCACATGAAGTGTGCCATCTGGGGGTTTACCTCAGTGTGTAGCAGCCCAAGTTGCTCCCACGGAATGTTCTGAGGTGATGGGTATTTTAGTTTTGAGAGCAACCCCTGCTTCTTGCGCCATTCTTCTAGTGATATCACCGACATCGGCAGCTACCTCTTCTGTTTTACATGCGATTTGAACTTCATCGTGGATCCAACCAACGATGTATGCGTCACCTTCGTGATGCCTGGTTAACTCAGCATCGACCAAGTCTACCCACTTCTTACAGATGACAGCGCCAGCTGACTGTAGAAGCTGAGAGAGCAGCTTGTGCTCGCTACGGACATTCAACAGACGTCCATCTAGGCCTTTAAGGTGGCCGCGTAGGTGGGCTCTGCGAAGGTTTTTCTGAAGCTGTGCGAAGGCTGGGATGGCCTTGTTGAAGTTGTCTTTAAGCTTCTTGCCTTGCGTAGCGTTGCCCCCGGCAATCTTACCAATCAGCTGATCACCACCGCCATACATGGTGGCATAGATAAACGTCTTGGCTTGATCCCTGGTGGCTAACCCAGCTGCCTTCTGGTTGTGTGTGTGGATATCACCATCGAGCACCTGTTTTGCGTAATCACCACCGTCATCTAGGTAATGCGCTAGACACCTAAGCTCCAACCCTGACAGGTCAGACCCAAGCAAACACCAGCCCTCAGGCACCGTGAATAATCTACGACACTCTGCGCCATAAGGAAGGCCACACTTGGGCACCTGGGCTAAGTTGGGCCCTCGGTGTGCCGCTCGGCCACTGACAGTGCCACCAGACACGATTGTGTGTCTTATGCGGTCATCGTCATCGACACGTTTGAGCCACGCTTGTGGACCCTCAGCTAACTGGCCGATACGCTTCTGTACAAGGAAGAACTCAGCCAACGCCTGTGCCTCAGGGTAGTGCAGCCCAGCCAGTACTGTCTCGTCTATCTGGGCGTGTCCGTTGTCTGTAAACTTCTTAGGTTTCCACGCGTATTTCTGCTTTAGACAGAACTCTATGTGACGCCGGGAGCTAGGGTTAAAATGGATGGTCTTACGCTTAACAAAGAGCTCACCCTTCTTGTAACCACGGGTCTTGTTGTTGGCCTTAGGGTAGAAGTCTTCGGTAACTTCCCAGGGCGGGAAGAGTTCATGCAGACCATCCTCTAACTCTTGCCGCTTCTGTGCTAACTCAGAGTAAAGCTTAGTGGCTGCAGCCTTATCGAAGGTCCAACCGTTGTTGCCAATACGGAAGCAAACCTCAGCCAACCTATGCTCAAGGTCTATGCTTTCTTGGCTAAACCCGCTGTCCATAAACACCTGGTACAAGGTCATAGTGACAGCGGTGTCTTGGAGACAGTAGTCCAGCATCTCTTGGCTAAAGTTCTCCCAGCCACCATCGTATTCACCTTTGTATATACCGATGCGATAACCCCATGCCTTGAGGCTGTGGCTACCTATGAGCTTCCGAGGGAACTTATGAGGCTTGAGTTGATGTTTGATTGTATCTGTCTCGGCTAGGGTTGTTCTCATTAACCGGGACATGACTAATGTATCTGATACTTTGCCTATGACGCTAAAGTCTGGATACAGCTTCTGAAGAACAGGGATGTCGTAAGCTATGATGTTGTGACCGATGACTTCCTCGGCGTTCATCAAGACGTACAACGCACGGTCTATCTCATCGGGGCCAAACGATAGCTTCTCGTTGGTCTCAACGTGTCTTAGACAAATGCAATGTACGGTGCTTACAGTATCAAGAAGGCCGTTGCTCTCCAGGTCAAAGACCCAGCGGCTCACTCTTCAGTTGGCCTTGCCTTAGGGCGTAGGCTAGTCATGGGTGCTAAGTTCTTAAGTGGCTGTACCAGCTGCGCCTTGAAGCACTGGTCTAGCGAATGTTGATATAGGTCCTTCTTATGTGCCCAAGACACACAGTCATCGAAGGATTCAAAAGCCACAATGGCTACAAAGGAGTTTACTAGGTTCATCTGTTATCACCTGACCCCTCAAGCTTTCCACGCTCCTGGCGTGACTTAAGCTTCTCTAGGTTCATGTGTGCGACCTCGTTGAGGCTGATGCCCAGGTCCCGTGACAGAGCAGCAATATACCAAAGGCAGTCACCAAGCTCTGAGGCTATAGCAACGCGCTGGGCGTCTTTGAGGTCCTCTAGACCACCTTGGTCGATCCCGTGATCTCTGATCAGCTTTTTGATCTTGTCACAGACTTCCCCGGCTTCTGAGGCCAACCCCAGTGCTGGATAGACAACCTTCCACTTGTAGATGGCAGTGGCAGCTGTGTCTGCCTGGTAGTCGTTCATGGTCAGGGAATACAGATAGTCTGTCTCTCTATTTCTCATGTTGCTCTCCTCTTAGTTAAAATGGTGCGTCGAAGGCATCAAAGTTACCTTCGGCGTCTTTGAGCCTGCCTGTGCTCTGGCTGTACTCAAGCACCCCAGCTGCACCGACTTCCCCGGTGTGTCTGTTCTTCAAGACAACTAGGTTACGCAGGCCAGCTGTGGGTTCATCTGGGTCTACTTGGATGCCAATGCAGCAATCAGCCAGCTGGGCTATTGCATGGGATCCACGTAGTTGGCTGAGGCTTACCTTGGCACCGCCTTCGTGCCCTGTGTCGCCCTGGGGGCGGCGTAGGTGGCTCACGACGATCAGACAGATGTTGAGCTCTTGAACCAAGACACGCAGCCTGTTCATGATGTCATCTACCAGACGTCTTTCGTCTGACACCTGACCAGTCAGCCCAGACACTAGAATGCTGATGTGGTCTAAGAAGATGACCTCAGCGCCCAGCGCCTTGTTCATGTAGCGGATGCGATTCAAGATGATGTCTATGTCGGTAGAACCAAAGTGGTCGAACAAATAGAACTGACGGTCTTTGACTAGGTTATCAAAGGACGCCTCGATCTCTTCCTTGGTGGTGCAGTCAGGGTCCACACTGATGTTCTTACTCATATGTAGGCCAACCATGCCTTGGGCGGTTCTCTTGGTTGTCTCTTCCAGCATCAACATCCCGATCTGAAAGCCACCCATGTGGACATGGTAGGCAATCTCTCGGACGAAGGTTGACTTACCCACACCACTACCAGCGGCTATCGTCACAAGGGATCCAAGCCTCAACCCTTTGGTGATCTCGTTGAGTCGTTGGTAGGGGTACTGGATGGGAGACACGGCCTCTTGTTCGCCTATAGTCTCCCGTAGATCTGATGCGCTTACGATGCCATCTGGGCGGTACTCACGCGCCTGCCATATAGCGTCCATGATAGCCTTGGCATTACCGTCCACCAGAGCCTCTGAGGCGTCCTTGTAGGAGCCTAAGTTAGCTATCTTAGCCATGCCTATCGGAAGGGCCTCAGCGCACTCCAGAGCCGCCTCTTGGCCTGCCTTGTCGTTGTCGAACATCAGTATGATCTCTTTGAATCCACAAAGGTAATCATAGTTGTTCATGAGGGCTTTTTTGGCTGACTGAGATCCGTTGGGGACGCTGACTGTCGGCCACTTGTTGCCTTGGGCCTGAGACACCGACATGCAGTCTATTTCGCCCTCAGTAATCACCAGCTTGTTGCCGTTGGACCAGAGGTGAGACCCAAACAAAGTCATGGCCTTGGCATCACCAACGATAGAGAACTTCTTGTCTTTCGTCCGTACCTTCTGAGCGCAGCGCTGGCCGTTCTTGTCCCGGTAGGTCGCAAGTTGCACCATCTGACCACCATGCTTGCCAACACTGTAGTCAAACTTTCTGCATGTGGCCTCGCTCAACTTACGTGATGCCAGGTGCAAGTGCTCGCCGGGGATCAGGTCACGGTTAGGCGGTGCCTTACTTATAGTGCGCTCATATCCAAACTCTTCCTTGCCATATGCAGCGCAGCCAAAGCAGTAAGTATGCCCATCATCATACAAGGCGGCGTTGTCTTTTGATCCACAGGTTTCGCAGGGGACATGGGCAACAAAGTCGCTTTCAATAAGCTCAGTCATGGGGCACCTGCTTTAACCCAAGCAGTAATCTGATCCATAAGCTTCTTAGCTTGGGTCTGGCACAAGATCATTGTCTTGATTGCTTCTTTTGCCGACTCTACTTCCTTGTCGGTTTTAGCCATCAAAGAATGTAGCTCTTTATGGAGAACAATAAGCTTTTCACTTATCTGCTCATCTTGGTTACCATCTGGACCAAAGAACTCTTCTCTGATCTCTGACACCCAGCCCCACCTGGTAATGTCTAGGCATTCAGCCACAGCTTGGTCGGTGTCTTTACCTTTGTATCTTTGATTTTCAGTGTCGTAGACGTCCTGCAGTAGACCAATGATAGAAAGCTTCTGCTCTCTGGTAGGTTTGACAAGGTCATTGGTTTTCGTAGCTTTCAGGGTAGTTTTTCTTTTAGTCGGCATGTGGTTTCTCCCAATAATAAAAAAGGGGCGACCTAAGCCGCCCCCTTGCTCTCACTTTTTGTGGAGATGCCCAGGTTTCTTAAGACGCCTGGTCTCTCGCTCTCGGATATGTGCCATTCACACGCTCTCCTTTGTTGTGGCTTCTTTCAGCCAGTCATCAGGTATGACCTTGTTGGCATACCTAAACCCATGCTTTTCGCAGTAGGCTGCGTAGGTGGTCTTGGACCCCTTGTAGAGCTTTGCATTCTGATTACTGAAGACGAGCCTGATGTCTAAGTCAGGCTGTTGCTTCTGGATCAGAAGGTGCTTGGCTCTATCCATGACAGTCCAACGCCCCTTGGTTTCGACATAGAAAAAGCCACCAGGTTTTGGCAGCTTAAAGTCGGGGGTGTACTTGGATTGTCTGGCAGGGATTACATAGAGGATCTTCTCGGTCTCATAGAGTAGCTCGATGCCAGCCTCTTTGATTTGCTGGGCGACCTTGTCTTCAAGACCAGAGCGAAACCCATACTTAAGACCAACCTGTTTAGAAGTCGTAGTTATCTTCTTCAGCGTCTTTGGTCTCAAAGCTTTGAGCTCCTGTTACTGTGTTGGCTACATAGCCGCCCTCGACAGCATCAAAGCCACCACCATCACCACCGCCGCTAGACACTGGATCAATCACTTGAACGGCACCTAGGCGCAGGCTGATGCCCTTCTTGCCAGCCGAGGTGTAGCCATCAGCAATGCCAGAGACGCGTAGGGTAGACCCACCAAACATGGATGGAACCTGGTCGCGGGGGATGGGGTTACCTTGAGCATCATAGTACTTTGGCTCGTACTTGGATTGGAACTTGAAGACGATCTCGCCTGTCTCTGGGTCCTGATCCATAGGCATCATCACCTTGTCCTTAGCTCCAAAGCTTTCGCTTTTGACGTTCTCTAAGATTGTTTTAAGGGACCCAGCGTTCTCTGGTGATATCTTTAGTTGCACCTTGTATTTACCCTCAGCATCAAAGGCTGTGTCTGGGCGTCCTGGTTGCAGCCAAGGATATTGGGCTGTTCCAGCTGGGCTTGTAAATCTAGCTTTGCTCATCTTTTTTAGTCTCCTGATTGGTTTGGTTTGATTTAGCCCCAGGCAAAGTTACCTTCGCCTCTTTGGCTTGCTTAAGAAGCCAGTCGGGGATGTCCTGTCCTTTGCTTTGGAACAGGCTACACAACCCCAAGATTTTCTCTCTTGGGTGCATTTGGTTGATCCTTTTTTGTTACTTCTTCCTTAGGGGTCTCTTAGTCTTAGACGTAAAAAAGGCCCCAAGTGGGGCCTCTTTGGTTAACTTAGGTTTTTGGTCTTAGTTAAGAAAAACAGTATTCACTGTCGCGGATAGCACTGATGTCTAGGTCACCTTTAGTTGGCACCGGGGGTAGCTCCATGTCTGGGTCAGACAGTCGATCCCGGCATTCCTTCTCAAAGTTCGCAAAGACACACTGGTCCTCATACATGTTTACAAAAGCATCTCGGATGCAGTGGTAGAACTTCCATGTCTTATCGATAGACGTCCCAAAGCTGTCGTGGATCATAAAGAAGTCTTCCACGCCATTCTCTAGGCCCTCACAGATAGACAAGTGCATGTGGGCGGCATCTAGGCTGTGGATGGCATTAGGGCTAACCCCATTCCTAGATTTGCGTGTGTCAAACACAGAACCAAAGCTAGCCACGTTAACCCTAGTCTCCTTCCGCAGCTTGGCCTCTCGGTCATACAAGAAGATTCTCACGCGCTTCGTGTCGGACTTAGTGTAGCGCTGGACAACAGGAAAGCCTGAGGGTGACGTCCAGCGTACCGACTTGCTTTCCCTAGCCAGAGCATCCGCATATGCTTGGTAGAACTCCATGCCAGACGCCACTGACTTAATGACTGTCTGGACCGCCTGGTAGTTTACCTTAGCCAAGAACCTAGCGTAGGACTCTTGTTCTCTACCGCTAACACCAAACGGATGCTTACTAAGCTCACCATAGCTCACAGCCTTCTGTAGTGGCTGCATGAGGTCCTCGATCAGTTGATCACCAAAGCCTCTCTCAGCTGAACTGTAGCCATACGTCATGACGTTACGTTTGACCGTAGATCGACCGACGCCAACAGACAGCCAGACCTTAGCCTCTTCTGAGTCATCCAGCTTAAGTAGCCTGTTAACTTCATCAGCAACCACCTGGTAGACGTCTTGGCATTCATCTGATGGTGTTAGGTTGACCATAGCTCCATCCTCGTGGCGCAAGGCAGCTGCATAGTGTTGGACCCCGGAGTTAGTGCCATCCAAGCTGATCGGAAGGTGACAGACGTAATCCTCGATACCTTCGTCTTGAAGCTTCTTGTACTCCACGCAGGCAGCTAGGAACTGGAAGGGCTTGTCAGCCTTAGACCAGATGTCAAAGGAAGCCTTGAAGTCTTCAGCCACACTAAGGATCATAGGCTCGTTGTCTAAGCACCATTGGATCCTGTCTTCTAAGGACTTCTTAGAGATCTTATTGAAGTCACCTACGTTGGCTAAGTGGATAGACAACCACCCAGCATCACTCTCCTCGATCTTCTTGCCTCTGGCAAACATGAAGAGAGACTTAATGTGATCATCGCGATGATAGTTAAAACTAGAGACAGGATACATTCGACCCCTAAAGTCTAAAGACCAACCAATGTAGAACTCATCGAACTTAGACATCTCTCTAGCGTCATGTAGATCACAGGCTATCACTTGGACGTTGGCCTTGGCCTCAATCCTTTTGACATGCCAAGCCTTCTGGTCTTTCCTGATTTGCTGAATGTATTCCTCAGACAGACCAGAGGCGTCTTCAGGTAACCTAGGTAACTCTGGTGGCTCCATCTCTGGGAACTTACCAAAGCGCTTCCCTTCTGCAGACACCCATTCCAATGCAGCTAAGGTAGTAGGGTTCACCTTAAGAGGAGTGGCTTGTAGTGCGTTCAAAGCTTGTAGATACTTAGGTTGACCATACTTCAGACTGTTGTCTATAGCTCTCCGTTGTTCCCCGGTAGACTTACGCACCAAAGGCACCAGAGAAGACAAGACGTCATCCAAATAGACACCAGTGTCAAAGTCTTCCCAGGGTGTAGGGGGAACCACCATTGGCCCAAACATGGGTGTAGCCCAAGCTTCTCTTTCAGTCATCGAAAGCAGCTGCTCAGTGGCTTCGCTAGTCAACTCAAGTGACCTCATGGTCTTAAGGTTAACTGTGGCCTCAACAAGGTTGAAGACACCAGAATACTCCAGGATGGCGCTTAGGATGGGGGCAGCTACTGCTACACGCTTCTGCTTAGACCACTTAAGAGAGCTATAGCCTTCCTTGGCTGCAATGATACGCATCGCCTTAAACCGATAGCGTTCACTGGAGTGAGCCTTGGTAACTTGGGTGGACAAGCGCTTGAAAAGCTCTTTGTCATGCGCCTGTAGGCCTTCAGCCCACTTCTCATGCTCTACCCTAGCGCCAATGTTACTTAAGGCTGTGGTTAATACGTTAGTTTTTAAGACAGAATCAAAACAACAGTTGAGACCAATGTATGCTAGTACATCAGGATCTTGGTTCTCTAACTCCTCGTACCAAACTGAGCGCTTGCCGAAGCCACTAGAGAACCTCTGTAAGTCTTCTTGAAGTGCTAATGTTATTGCTTGTGATACCTTCGGGAGTGCCTCTACGATGATCCTGTGTGGGACCTCTTGTTGGCTTGGTTTTTGTTTCTCTTGTCTTCCCTGGTATCTATCGAAACCCTTAGATTTCATTTGCTGCTCGATGCGAGTCTGATGCTCGCTTAAGGTATTAAGTGTATTCACTTCACGCCCCCCTCAAATGACCACTCTGTCTTTGGTGGAGCTTGGTGTGGGGCACTCCAACTACTTGCTCTGCGACCGTGGCAGCTACCGTCAAGCTTAGGCTGTTGCATCTATAGTTCTCCCGTGTATTTCTTCCTTAGGGGTCTCTTAGTCAAACCCTTGATATCATTAGATTATTTTAGAGGCCAAAATAGGCCCCTAAGAGAGCATCTGATGTGCTATTTCTTGGAGCGTCTCGGGCTTGGAGTGGACATACTTAGCAGTCGTTTGACCACTACGATGACCTAAGATCCGACCGATCAGCACCGTGTTAACTTGTAAGTCGTTAGCCATGTAGGTGGCGGCTGTGTGACGTAGGGTGTGAAACACAAAGCTACTGTCATCAGGGGCAATATGTCTACGTGCTTCAGCCCACGAATTGTAAAACTTACGGTGCGAGTGGTGCTTTTTTGGGCAGAAGTCTAACGCCTGTAAAGCTGCGTAGACACTTTTGGGGCACGGAACCATCCTATCGTCCCCGTTCTTAGTGTCAATTAGAGATATCCAAGTGCCAGCCGAATCAGTGACAACCATTTCTGGGGTGATACTGAGGATCTCACCAAGTCTCATTCCCGTGCCGACACCAATGGCAACCAAGTGCTTCATCCACCAGTGCTGGTGCCCATCAAAGAACGCCTTAAGTAGGTCAAGCTCACCAGCATCCATCCAGCGCACTCGGCCACCCTTGATCTTAGCGAAGGTAATCTTGGGTGCCTTCTCGACAAGCTCTAGATCTAGGGCCTGCTTATAGACGCGGCTTACAGCTGCCTTGTAGTGGTTAATGGTGTTCTCACAAAGCCCCTGCTCTTGTAGGTGGCCCACGTAGTCGTGGATGTCCACTGCAGTGATCTTATCGAGGGGCTTCTTGCCGGTATCTTGGAAAGCACTGAACCGCGCCAGTTTGGCTTTGGTTTCTGCTAGGTGTTTCCCAGACCACATCCGGGTGGCCTCTTTGTTAACGAAGTCAATAAAAGTAATCATCTGTAAGTCTCCCAACTTATGACGCTATGACGTTGTGTGTGTCCCAAGCGGCATCCCTGATCGCTTGGTCTATAGCCTCATCGCGGCTAAGGGTGGTCTGGTAGCTATCGAGGCTGCAGACACGGCAGTATTCAGTGACGGTAACGGCGTTACCCCAGCGGCTATCGTCAACGTAGGTTATGCAA
>Ga0181422_1000267_pt1 | contig 16719 bp, 13 predicted proteins | sample 45SPOviralmetaG_FD_130147 | JGI IMG/M metagenome (GOLD analysis project Ga0181422, IMG submission 130147) | Marine viral communities from the oligotrophic San Pedro Time Series (SPOT) site, San Pedro Channel, CA, USA - 45 SPOT_SRF_2013-07-18 | ecosystem: Environmental > Aquatic > Marine > Strait...
AAAAATTAAATTGATATATAAAACAACGATTATTAATTGGGCAAGTGGCGGAATTGGTATACGCGCTGGTCTTAGAAACCAGTGCCGCAAGGCTTAAGAGTTCGAGTCTCTTCTTGCCCACCATAATATTATGAAGATAGAAGTAAAATCAAAAAAAGGACTTAGAACAGTTTTATCTGTAATAGTTGATAAAAAAAAAATACAGATAAAAATGGACGAACGACTAAAAGAGCTTCAAAAAGAAGTAGCGCTAAAAGGTTTCAGACCAGGGAAGGTTCCTCCAGAAGTAATTAGAAGTCAATTTGGTAAATCAATATATGGAGAGGTGGTTGATAGAGTTTTAAGAGAAACAACAACAAAAGCTATTGATGAAAAAAAATTGAAAGTAGCTGGTCAACCAAAAATTGACTTGAAAGAGTTTGGTGAAGGAAAAGATTTAAACTATGAACTGCAAATAGACTGTTTACCCAGCGTAACTCTTAAGAGCTTTGAGAAATTTAAAGCTACAAGTTTTAAAGTGAAAATTGAAGATAAGATTATTGAAAATAAGTTAAAAGAAATTGCAGCACAAAACAAACAATTTGAAGATAAAAGCGAAAGTGAGAAGTCAATAATTGGAGACCAAGTTAATTTTGATTATACGGCAACAGTTGACGGAAATAAATTTGAAGGAAGTGAAGGTAAGGGCGTGCAGCTGGAATTAGGAAAAGATCTTTTTTTAAAAGGTTTTGATGATCAACTAATTGGAGTAAAAAAAAATGATATAAAAAAAGTTGATGCAATCCTTCCAGCAAATCATCCAAAAAAGGAACTGGCTAACAAAAAAACTAAATTTGAATGTAAAATTTTGAGTGTAAAAAAACCTTCAAATATTAAAATTGATGATGATTTTGCTAAATTAATGGGAGCAAAAGATATTCAAGATTTAAAATCTTTAATTGAAAAACAAATCTCGGGTCAATATTCTCAAGCATTGAATTCAATTACTAAAAAAGAAATTTTAGATCAAATTGAAAAAAACCATCAAGTTGATTTGCCTCAAAACTTAATTGATCAAGAAATTTTAATTATGACTCAAAATCTCAAACAAGAGGATAAAGAAAAGAATAAATCTAATAATGAAAAATTAGCAAAATCCAGAATTAAACTTGGTTTATTACTTAACGAATACGGAGAAAAAAATAATTTAAAAGTATCGGATGATGAAGTAAGAAATGAAATTCAAAAGCAAATTAAAGGAATGCCCGGACAAGAAAAAATGGTTCTTGATTATTATCAAAAAAATCCTAATGCATCTCAAAGCTTAAAAGGCACTTTATATGAAGAAAAAATTTTAGAATTAATAAAATCTAAAATAAATCTTACCATCAAAGAAATTGACACAAAAGAAGCTGAAAAAATAATCTCTGAGTTTAGTAAACCTACGCAAGGTAGCTCAGAAAAATCAAAACCTGCACCACCTGCAAAAAATAAGTCAAAATTAAAAAAAATTAGTAAAAAGTAATCAATAGTTGTATAAAACAACTATGAGTCGGGAATACGAAGAAAAAATGAATAGCCTAATTCCAATGGTTGTTGAACAAACAAGCAAGGGAGAGAGAGCTTATGACATTTATTCAAGATTACTTAAAGAAAGAATAGTATTCTTGGTTGGACCGGTTAACGACACTGTAGCCTCTTTAGTAACAGCACAATTATTATTTTTAGAGTCAGAAAATCCAAAAAAAGAAATTAATTTTTATATCAATAGCCCAGGAGGTTTAGTTACAGCTGGCCTAGGAATTTACGATACAATGCAATATATCAATTCACCTGTTTCAACACTATGTATTGGCCAAGCATCATCAATGGGTTCATTTCTTCTAGCAGCAGGAGAGAAAGGAAAAAGGTACTCTCTTCCAAACTCAAGAATAATGGTGCACCAACCATCTGCTGGATTTCAAGGTCAAGCAACAGATATTCAAATTCATGCAAAAGAGATATTATCTTTAAAAGAAAGATTAAATAAAATTTACTCTAAACATACCGGAAAATCCCTAGAAGAAATTTCTGATGCTTTGGAAAGAGATAATTTTATGACTGCAGATGAGGCAAAAAAATTTGGTCTCATTGACTCTGTTGTGGAAAAAAGAAAATAAGACACAATATATAGCAAAAATTACAACTTCAACTTGCTAAGCATTTAGCAGAGTTTTATATTAATTGTATTGATTCGTTATGTCAGAAAAAAATAATAAAAATATTTTATATTGCTCTTTTTGCGGAAAAAGTCAGCATGAAGTTAGAAAGCTTATTGCTGGTCCAACAGTTTTCATATGTGATGAGTGTGTTGAACTTTGTATGGATATTATAAGGGAGGAAAATAAGAGTTCATTAGTAAAACATCAGGATGGCGTTCCTTCACCAAAAGAAATTTGTAATGTTTTAGATGACTACGTAATAGGTCAAAGATTTGCAAAAGAAATTTTATCTGTCGCGGTACATAACCATTATAAAAGATTGAACCATGAGACAAAAAATAACAAAGATATTGAATTATCAAAATCTAATATTCTTCTAGTAGGACCAACTGGTTGTGGAAAAACTTTATTAGCTCAAACATTAGCTAGAATTTTAGATGTTCCTTTTACAATGGCTGATGCCACAACTCTTACAGAAGCAGGATACGTGGGAGAAGATGTTGAAAATATTATTTTAAAATTATTACAGGCAGCTGATTATAATGTTGAGAAAGCACAAAGAGGTATAGTTTATATCGATGAGGTTGATAAAATTAGTAGAAAATCAGAGAACCCATCTATAACCAGAGACGTATCTGGTGAAGGAGTTCAACAAGCCCTGTTAAAAATTATGGAAGGAACTGTTGCAAGTGTCCCTCCTCAAGGTGGAAGAAAACATCCTCAACAAGAATTTTTACAAGTTGATACTACAAATATTTTATTTATTTGTGGCGGTGCTTTCGCTGGATTAGATAAATTAATTGATAGTAGAGGCAAAGGAAGTTCGATAGGATTTGGTGCAAAAGTTAAAAATTATAAAGAACAACCGTTGTCAGAAATAATGAAAATGTTAGAACCTGAGGATTTAATAAAATATGGATTGATACCTGAATTTATTGGAAGAATGCCGATTATTGCAACACTAGATGATTTAGATGAAAAATCTTTAATTAAAATTTTAAAGGAACCAAAAAATTCATTAATAAAACAGTATCAAAGGTTATTTGAATTTGAAGAAGTAGAATTAGAATTTAAAGATGAGGCAATTTCAGAGATAGCAAAAAAAGCTATTTCTAAAAAAACGGGGGCCAGAGGGCTAAGATCAATTTTAGAAAACATTCTCTTGAAAACGATGTTTCAACTTCCTGATATGGAAAATGTGATAAAAGTGACCGTAGATAGTTCAGCTGTAAAGGGCATATCTGAGCCCATTGTCACATACGGTAAAAAGTCATCAACATCAGTAGCCTAAACTTAATTTGTTTCTTGAAATAAACACAATAATCGCCATATAATTAATAAATGAAGACAACATATTTAAAACCACTCTTACCCTTGAGAGATATTGTAATATTCCCCTCTATAGTCGCACCTTTATATGTTGGAAGAGAAAAATCTATTAAAGCACTTCAAGAGGTAATGAAAACAGATAAGTCTATAGTTTTAGTTACTCAAAAAAACTCCGAAACTGACGAGCCAAAAGGTAAGGATTTATATCAATACGGGTGTTTGAGTAAAGTGCTACAACTTTTAAAACTTCCCGATGGAACTGTGAAAGTTTTAATTGAAGGCGAAAAGAGAGTAAAAATTTTAAAACATGAGGAAAATGATAATAATTTTTTAAATTGCGAAGTTGAAATTGCAGAGGATCAAAATAAATCAAAAGAGCTGGATTCATTTGCATTAGGACTAGTGAAAAAATTTGAAAAATTACAAGTTCTAAGTAAAAAAGATTTTAACGATGCATCAAATAATTTAAAAAATCTAAAAGATTCCTCACAAATATCAAACAACATTTCATCTAGCTTGAATATACAAATATTCGAAAAACAGGAATTACTTGAAATTTTAGATTTAAAAAAAAGATTAGAAAAAATACATCAACTAATTGAGAAAGAGACAAGCGTGCTTTCGGTAGAAAAAAAAATACGTGGAAGAGTCAAAAATCAAATGGAAAAAACTCAAAGAGAATATTATTTGAATGAGCAGTTGAAAGCTATACAAAAAGAACTTGGTGAAATTGATGAAGGTAAAGATGAATTATCATCACTATCTAAAGCCATAGCAGAGGCTAAAATGCCAAAGCTAGCTAAGGAAAAATGTTTGTCCGAACTAAAAAAACTTAAATCCATGAGCCCAATGTCAGCAGAAGCAACGGTAGTAAGGAACTATTTAGACTGGATGACAGAGCTCCCTTGGTCCAATAAGTCAAAAATAAACACTGATTTAAAAAATGCTCAAAAAATACTTGATGAAGATCATTATGGTTTAGATAAAGTTAAAGAGAGAATTATAGAATTCCTAGCGGTTCAAAAAAGAATACAAAAAATGAAAGGACCAATTTTATGTTTGGTAGGACCTCCAGGTGTAGGAAAGACATCATTAGGAAAATCTATAGCGAAAGCAACTAATAGAAAATTTATAAGAATTTCACTTGGCGGCATAAGAGATGAAGCGGAAATAAGAGGGCACAGAAGAACATATATCGGATCTTTGCCTGGAAAAATAATCCAAATGATGAAAAAAGCTGGAACTAAAAATCCCCTATTCTTATTAGATGAAATTGATAAAGTTGGAAATGATTATAGAGGCGACCCATCTTCAGCTTTACTAGAAGCGCTAGACCCAGAACAAAATAAAGAATTTAATGATCATTATTTGGAAGTAGATTACGATTTATCCGATGTAATGTTCGTTACTACTGCAAACACACTTAACATACTCCCGCCTTTATTAGACAGGATGGAGGTTATAAGATTATCTGGTTATACTGAAGATGAAAAAGTAAATATTTCTCAAAAATATTTAATACCAAATCAAAGTAAAAATAATGGCTTAAAAAAAGAAGAGTGGACTATCAATGAAGATATTAATAGGCAGGTTATTAGACATTACACGCGAGAGTCTGGTGTCAGAAATCTTGAAAGAGAAATTTCGAAAATAGCAAGAAAGCTAGTAAAAAAAATAGATAATAATGAAAAAGTTAATAATCCTATTAATAAAGAAGATCTAAAAAATTTATTAGGTGTTCAAAAATTTAATTATGGTGAAATAGAGGAAGAGAATAGAGTTGGTGTGGTGACAGGTTTAGCTTGGACAGAAGCTGGGGGTGAAATTTTAAAAATAGAGTCCGCAGTTATGCCTGGAAAAGGCAAAATGCAGATTACAGGAAAACTTGGAGATGTTATGCAAGAGTCAGTTAAAGCAGCAAAGTCTTACATAAGATCAAAGAGTTTGGATTATGGTATTATACCGCCAATATTTGATAAAAAGGATTTTCATATTCACGTTCCAGAAGGTGCAACTCCTAAAGACGGTCCTTCAGCAGGCATAGGGATGGTTACATCGATTATTTCTGCAATTACTGAAATACCGATTAATAAAGATGTCGCTATGACTGGAGAGATTACTTTGAGAGGATTGGTTTTACCTATAGGTGGTTTAAAAGAAAAACTACTTGCAGCCCATAGAGCTGGAATAAAAAAAGTTTTAATTCCAATAGAAAATAAAAAAGATTTAATAGAAGTGCCAAAAACAGTTCTGGATTCTTTAGAAGTAATTGCAGTAAAAAATGTTGACGAAGTCTTAAAAATTGCACTAACCAAACCTTTAAAAAGAGTTGAATGGGTTGACGTAGATCAGTTATCAAAAAAAGAGAAATTAAAGAAAGAGTTAAGCACTCACTAAATTAATTATCAATCAAGCCATTCAGAGTATTTTTCAGGATTTAAAGATATATGCTCTGGTAAATAATCAGTTTCTAGGTTTTTTAAAATTGATTTACCAGACCACTTATACTCTTTTGAGTCTGCCTTGTGATCGTACATAACACGTTTTTCTTTTATAAAATTTTTTAAGTTATTAATATTAAGACCACTCTCTTCATATTCATAATGATGAGCGAAATTCAGTAATTTTTTTTCTAGTTCTTCCGGAGTTCTTAAACACGTGAAATGCCAACCTCCATTTTTAACAAAGTATAAGTTAGAATATTTTTTTTTGAAAAAAGTACATCTAATCTCCACATGGGATAATTTTTACCTTTAATATTTCGTAACCATTGAGGAGAAATTAAGCCCTTTTTTTTAATAGCTTTAGTACCTAACCAAGTATAATCTTCATAATAAAGATTTAGCTTGTAATAAAACATTTTCTGTTCAAAAAATAAAATTTTATTTTTAACTTTCGTAAAATCAAGGTTATTTAAGTTTGGGATTTCATCTAAATCACTTATTAAAATAAAGTCGTCATCCAAAGCATTTTTAATTCCTCTATACAAGTTTTCTCTTTGAAAATAATCTCTGGCCATACCATTAAGTATTAATTTTTCACCTCTTTTTTCCTTAGATTCATCGTCTTGAAATTTTTGAATGTTGTCAGGTTGATTATCGACAATGATATAAGTTATTTTATCCTTAAATTTTTGGTATTTATTAATATCAAAATTTAATTTTTTTTTAGCACCATTATGGGTGTATGTGGCCTCGGCTATTACAAATTTTTTTACAAATTTATTTAAAGTATGTAATCTTAAATCTAACAGCAAATCCTCATCAAAATACATGAAGCAGTCATATATATTCATGTTAATTGAGTTATAATAAAAAATAATATAAGTAAATATTTATTAAAATATCTATGAAAAAGAAAATCATTATTACTGGCGGTTTAGGCTACATAGGTACAGAATTATGTAAATTATACTCTGGTGTAAGCTGGCACCACGATATTCTAGTAATAGATAATAGATTTATATCTGAAAGGGTGAGTCAAATTCGTAATTGGAATATGGAATTTATCCAGGGTGATATTTTAGATAAAAATTTAATTAAAAAATATTGTTATGACGCTGATGTCATTCATCATTTAGCTGGCGTTACTGATGTTCCGCGCACTAAGACAGAGTCCACTCATTTACAAGACAAAAAAATTAAAGAAGTTGGTGAGTTAGGAACTCAAAATATCTTAGATGTAATTAATGATAAATGTAAAATTATATTTCCTTCGACACATGTTGTGTATGAAGGAATAAATGAGGTTAAAAAAAATATTAGAGAAAAAGAAGAAACCAAACCAGTATTGTCTTATTCAACTTCAAAATCTGTTAACGAAGAGCAATTAAAAAAATCAGGTAAAAACTATATAATCTTAAGACTCGGCTCAGTGTACGGATATTCATCAGACTCAATGAGAGTAGATATAATGCCGAACTTATTTTCTAAAATTGCCTCACAAAATGGGACGCTCAAATTATTTGCTGGAGGTAGACAAATCAAAAGCTTAGTTCCACTCATAGATGTTGCCAGGTGCTTTAAATTTATGGAAGAAAAAAATGATGTTGCAACTGAAACATTTAATTTGACCAAAGACACTGTTACTGTGAAGGAGGTAGCTGAAATTTGTAAAAAACATAACCCTAAAATAATTTTAAAAGAAACAAATGATGAAGTTCCAAATCTTGGTTTTTCTTTATCAAATAAAAAATTATTAGATACGGGTTTTGAATTTCTTTACAACTTAGATCAAAATATTAAAGAAATGATACAAAAGTGGTCTAAACAAAGTTTAATCAAAGATTTAGAACATGTTAAAGATGGTGAAAATTTATTTATTGATAAAAGGGGAGTAATTAGCAATCATGAACTAACCGAGCCTATTAATTTAATTGGAATGATTGAGTCTAAAAAAGGTACAATTAGAGCTAACCATTATCATCCGCAACAAGAACAAAAATGTTTATTTACTAAAGGGCAAATAATAGAAATTTTTCAAGATATTATTAATCCGAATTCACCTAAAATAACTCAAGTTGTAAGTGCGGGTCAATTATCAATTATAAAACCTAACGTAGCACACACCATGGTATTTACAAAAGATACAACTTTTTTAAACCTGGTGAGAGGTGAAAGAGATCATGAGAATTATGGAATAACACATACAATAAAACACAATTTTGTAGATGAAAGAGAAAAAAATTTATTATTAGAATGTTATAAATTCAATTGTAGATCTTGTGGAAATGCTGATCTTAAAAGAGTTGTTTCACTGGGCTATCAGCCTTTAGCGAATAATTTAATTAATAAAAAAGATGAAAAATGTGAATTATATCCTCTTGAAGTAAATTATTGTAAAAAGTGTCATAATTGCCAATTATCAGTTGCCGTAGATCCAAAAAAAATGTTTTCTAATTATCTTTATACATCATCAACTTCAAAAACTTTTCGTGATCATTTTATCGAAGCAGCAAAAAAATATTCTAAAGAATTAAAGCTTAATAAAAACAAATCTTACATTATTGACATTGGTAGTAATGATGGAGTTGCATTAAAACCTTTTTTAGATTTAGGATTTAAAAAAGTACTTGGGATTGAGCCAGCTAAAAATTTAGCAAGACTTGCAAATAAAAATAAAATTAAGACATTTAATGGATTTTTAGATAACAAAAATATTAAAAAAATCAAAAAAAATGCAGATTTAATATTAGCTTCAAACGTTTTTGCTCACTCAGACAAACTTAAAGAAATGGCTGATTGTATGTTAAAACTTTTAAATAAAAAGGGAACGCTTATTATAGAGGTTCAATATTTAATGAACACACTTAAAGATTTAACTTTCGATAATATTTATCATGAACACTATAATTACTGGTCATTAACATCTTTAGTTTATTTTTTTAATCAATTTAAAGCGAAAATTTTTAGATCTGAAAAAGTTAATACTCATGGCGGATCAATCAGAATTTATATTAAAAAAGATAAAAGAGTTAAAATTGAACAAAGCGTTAAGAAAATGCTTAAAGAAGAGGAAGTTTTTGGAATAAAAGATTTTAAAACTTATCAAAAATTTGGAGAAAAAGTTTATAAAATTAGAAACAATGTTTTAAAAAATATTAAAAAGCTTAAAGAAAAAAATAAAACTATCATCGGTTATGGAGCGCCAGCTAAAGCAACTACAGCATTAAATTTTTTTGGAATTTCTGAAGAAGTTGATTTTATAGTTGAAGACAATAAACTAAAACATAATAAATTTGTCCCAGGTGTAAAAATTCCCATCAAAGATAAGTCAAAAATAAAAAATAAAAAAAATATCTTACTTGTTTTAGCGTGGAATTTTTATAGTGACATAAAAAAGAACAATTCTAATCTATCAAACAATTTTGTTAATATAAAAGATCTAGAAATTAATAACCCGAAATAAGATTTTTCCATATCTCAAACATATTTCTAATATTTTCAAAAAAGTAATCTATGTAAAATTCTGTAAACGGAAATATATGTATCACAAAGTCTTGAAAGAAATATAGCCCCCTAGATAAAATAATAATTATTACCACAAACAGTAAAAGAGAACTGTAGAATCCAAAAGAGACTTTTTCTTTAGATAAAGATTTTTTTGTAAATTTTGATTGAACATCTTCATTCAAGGTAATTCCATGTTTTTTAGCTAAGTATTCTGGAGAATATAAGTTAATTTCCCTAGATTTTTTTACGACATTTTTTTTAGTCTTTTTTGATTTCGATTTAGTTTTTTGAGGCTTTGAAACTGTAGTCTGAGTACTTGTAATTGGGCGGTTTTTTTTTATCTCATTAACTGGAAATTGTCTCCATTTGTTTCCACATGAGCCACATTGCACCGTTCTTCCTGTAGTAGATATGGCACTATCAGGAACTACAAATTTTTTAGAACATGAATTACAAGTTAAAATCATACAAATTTGATAATACTGCTATTTATATAAATTACACTACAAATTAAATACTTTTTTACTTTATAAATTTTTTATTGTATATCTCGATTTATTTAATAAGGGCGGTTAGCTCAGTTGGTAGAGCATCTCGTTTACACCGAGAGGGTCATAGGTTCGAGTCCTTTACCGCCCACCATTAAATTTAATAACTGTGGGGGTGTAGCTCAGTTGGTTAGAGCGCCTGCCTGTCACGCAGGAGGTCGCCGGTTCGAGCCCGGTCACTCCCGCCACTAGTTGATAATGATTTTCATCTAGAAAGTTGAAAACAAACATAAATCGGTCAACAACAATGCTTCCATCTGTCCTGTACTCTTAGGGAATAAATGTTATAAAGAATTACTATTAATATAAGAATCCTTAAGCTACGGCATTAAGGTAGATATTAATTAAAAAAATGATTTATAACTTTTTATCAGAATACTTATCCATAATAATATTTCTTTTTATTGCTTTATTTTTAAGCGTAGGATTTATTGTTGCTAATTATTTAGCTTCTCCTTCAAACCCAGATCCAGAGAAGTTATCTGCATACGAATGTGGCTTTGAACCATTTGACGATTCAAGAATGGAATTTGACGTAAGATTTTATTTAGTTGCAATACTTTTTATTATTTTTGATTTAGAGATTGCTTTCCTTTTTCCATGGGCAATATCTTTGGGCGGAATAGGGGTTTTAGGCTTCTGGTCAATGATGTTTTTCCTCGGAGTGCTCACAATTGGTTTTATTTATGAATGGAAAAAAGGAGCTTTAGAATGGGAATAAAAATGGATTTAAGTTCTGAAAAACAAAAAAAAATACCGGATGAATTTAAAGACTTAGCAAAAGATTTTGCAGAGAAAGGTTTTATAACAACTTCAAGTCATAATTTAATCAATTGGGCAAGAACAGGATCTTTGCACTGGATGACATTTGGTCTAGCGTGTTGTGCAGTTGAGATGATGCAAACTTCAATGCCAAGATATGATCTTGAAAGATTTGGAGCTGCACCAAGAGCCTCACCTAGGCAATCAGATGTGATGATTGTTGCTGGGACATTAACAAACAAAATGGCACCAGCTCTTAGAAAAGTTTATGATCAAATGCCAGAGCCAAGATACGTTGTGTCAATGGGAAGTTGCGCCAATGGTGGAGGATATTACCATTACTCTTATTCTGTTGTAAGAGGATGTGATAAAATTGTTCCAGTAGATATTTATATACCAGGGTGTCCGCCTTCTGCTGAGGCATTATTGTATGGAATTTTACAACTTCAAAAAAAAATTAGAAGAGAGGGTTCTTTAAAAAGATAAAAATGATTTTAAAATTACAAAAACTTGAAAAGTTAATTAACTCAGAACTATCTAGTAAAATAAAAAATTCATCTATTGATAACGATGAATTGTTAATTGAAATAAACGAAAATAATTTAGTTGAAGTAATTCAATTTATAAAATCCAATGAAAATTGTAATTTCAAACAACTTATTGATATTGCCGGAGTAGATTATCCAGAAAATGAAAAAAGATTCGAACTGATTTATCTTCTATTATCTCATGAGCATAATACCAGAATTAAAATTTTAATTAAATTTGAAATAGATCAATCTATTAATTCTATTACTAAAATATTTCCATCAGCTAATTGGATGGAAAGAGAAGTTTTTGATATGTATGGGATAAAATTTAAAAATCATCCAGATCTTAGAAGAATTTTAACTGACTATGGCTTCAAAGGTCACCCATTGAGAAAAGATTTTCCATTAACAGGTTTTAATGAAGTTAGATATAGCGAGAAAGATAAAAAAGTTATTTATGAACCCGTCAAGCTAGAGCAAAACTACAGAAACTTTGATTTCGAAAGTCCTTGGGAGGGTACAAACTATATAAAAGAAATAAAAAACTCTGAAAAAGATGGCAAAAAAAACTAAATCATTAAGCCTAAATTTTGGACCTCAACATCCTGCAGCACATGGAGTTTTAAGATTAATATTAGAATTAGACGGAGAGATAGTTGAAAAAGCTGATCCACATATTGGCCTTCTTCATCGTGGAACAGAAAAATTAATAGAGCAAAAAACTTACACCCAAGCTTTACCTTATTTTGATAGGTTAGATTATGTGGCACCCATGAACCAAGAGCATGCTTTTGCTTTAGCAGCTGAAAAATTATTAAAAGTAGAAGTACCCATAAGAGCAAAATACATAAGAGTAATATTTTGCGAAATTGGTAGAATTTTAAGTCATATCCTAAACGTTACTACACAAGCCTTAGATGTAGGAGCTCTTACTCCCTCTTTATGGGGTTTTGAAGAGAGAGAAACTCTAATGACTTTTTATGAAAGAGCATCTGGATCAAGATTGCATGCTAATTATTTTAGAACTGGAGGAGTACACAAAGATATCCCGATGAAACTTGTGGAAGATATTGAAAAATTTTGTAAATCGTTTCCCAAAATAATTGATGATTTAGAGGGATTACTAACCGATAATCGTATTTTTAAACAACGTAATGTTGAAATTGGTATTGTTACAAAGCAAGAGGCTCTTGATCATAGTTTTTCCGGCGTTATGTTAAGAGGTTCAGGTGTTCCTTGGGATTTAAGAAGATCTCAACCATATGAAATTTACAAAGATTTAGACTTTAAAATTCCAGTCGGAAAAAACGGAGACTGTTACGATAGGTATCTTTGTCGAATAGAAGAGATGAGAGAAAGCGTAAAAATTATACTACAATGTATTGAGAGATTGCCAAAAGGTCCAGTTATTTCTATAGATAATAAAATCTCACCTCCAAACAGAGACGATATTAAACAATCAATGGAAGCATTAATCCACCACTTTAAGTTATTTACCGAAGGGTACAGAGTACCTAAAGGAGATGTTTACACAGCTGTAGAGGCACCAAAAGGTGAGTTCGGTGTTTATTTAATATCTGATGGCAGCAATAAACCTTACAGATGTAAAATAAGAGCTCCAGGATTTTCTCATCTACAGGCTATGGATTATCTCATTCGTGGCCATATGTTGGCAGACGTCCCAGCGGTACTTGGTTCATTAGATATTGTTTTTGGAGAGGTAGATAGATGAGCATAAAAAAAGTTCATGATAACCAACCAAAAGAATTTAAATTTTCAGAAGAAAATTTAAAAAAAGTTGATGAAATTTTAAAAAAGTATCCAGAAAAAAATAAAAAAAGCGCAGTGATGCCATTACTTTATTTAGCTCAAAGACAAAACGATAATTGGATACCTTTGGCAGCAATGAAATACATAGCTCACTATTTGAATATGCCCTACATTTCAGTTTATGAAGTTGCCACCTTTTACACAATGTACAACCTTGCACCAGTGGGTAAACATTTTATACAAGTATGCACAACAACACCTTGTTTGCTAAGAGGCGCCGATAAAATAGTAAAATTATGCAAAGAAAATATTTCTCCTAATGAAAATGAAATTTCAAAAAAAGCTAATTGCTCTTGGATGGAGGTGGAATGTCTTGGCGCGTGTGTCAGTGCCCCAATGGTGCAGATTAATGATGATTACTATGAGGACTTAGATGAAAAAAGTGCTAAAGAAATACTTATTTCTCTAATAAACAACAAACCTTTAAAACCTGGTTCATATCGTGGGAGAAAAAATACTTCTCCTGAAAAAATTTCAATTAGTAATGGAGAAGAACATGCTTAAAAAAGAAAATAGAATATTTAAAAATCTCTATAATGAATTTGGTTGGGATATTGAAAATTCATTAAAGCGTGATGATTGGAAAGATACTAAAGATTTAATTAATAAAGGCCGTGAATGGATAATAAATGAGGTAAAAACTTCTGAATTAAGAGGGAGAGGTGGAGCAGGTTTCTCAACTGGTTTAAAATGGTCGTTTGCTCCAAAAGAAGTTGGTTCACGACCACACTATTTAGTAATTAATGCAGACGAGTCTGAACCTGGAACATGTAAAGATAGAGATATTTTAAGATTTGAGCCTCAAAAATTAATAGAAGGATGTTTAATTGCAGGTTACACAGTCAATGCTCACGTTTGCTATATATATATAAGAGGAGAATATCTCAACGAAGGTAAACGATTACAAGAAGCAATCGATCAGGCATATGCCAAAAATTTCTTAGGGAAAAATGCCTGTGGTTCTGGATGGGACTTTGATATTCATATTCATTATGGAGCAGGAGCATATATCTGTGGTGAGGAAACTGCTTTATTGGAAAGCATTGAAGGTAATAAAGGACAACCAAGATTAAAACCACCTTTTCCAGCACTAGTTGGTTTGTATGGGTGTCCTACAATAGTAAATAATGTAGAAACCGTTGCTGTGGTACCTACAATTTTAAGGAGAGGCGGTAAGTGGTTTGCCACGATAGGAAGGCCTAAAAATACTGGGACTAAAATATTTTGTATTTCAGGAAACGTAAATGCTCCATGCAATGTTGAGGAGGAAATGGGAATTCCTCTAAAAGATTTAATAGAAAAACATGCAGGAGGAGTAGTTGGAGGCTGGGATAATCTTCAAGCAGTTATTCCAGGTGGTTCATCTATGCCTTTATTACCAAAAAAAATTTGTGATACGTTAACAATGGATTTTGACTCTTTAATTGAAAATAAAAGTGGATTAGGTACTGCAGGGATAGTGGTTATTAATAAAGATCAGGATATTGTTGAGTGTATGGCTAGAATTGCAAGGTTCTATAAACACGAGAGTTGCGGTCAATGTACTCCATGTAGAGAGGGATCAGGCTGGATGTGGAGAATTTTAGATAGAGTTGTTAAAAGAAAAGCAACTTTTAATGATGTAGATTTACTTTCTGATGTTACCAAACAAATTGAAGGTCATACTATTTGTGCGTTTGGTGAAGGGTCTGCTTGGCCAGTTCAAGGTTTACTAAGACATTTTAGGAAAGAGGTGGAAAGTCGATGCAGAGAAGAACCTTTGATCAAGAAAAAATTGAATAATCCTTATTTAGTTGACCAACATTTATTGGAGAACAAAAATGCCTAAAATTACAATAAATGGAAAAGAAATTGAGTTTGAAAAAGGAATGACAGTTCTTCAAGCTTGTGAGTTAGCAGATATTGAGATTCCAAGATTTTGCTATCACGAAAAACTTTCAATAGCAGGAAATTGTAGAATGTGTTTGGTTGAAATGGAGAAGTCACCTAAACCAATCGCATCTTGCGCTATGCCAGCTGCAGAAGGAATGAATATAAAAACAAATACTGATTTAGTGGAAAAAGCTAGAAAAGGTGTCATGGAATTTTTATTAGCAAATCATCCACTAGATTGTCCTGTATGTGATCAAGGTGGGGAGTGTGATTTACAGGACCAATCTCTGTATTACGGAGTAGATAAATCAAGATTTGTTGAAAATAAAAGAGATGTAAAAGAAAAATATATGGGACCTTTGATAAAGACCCAAATGACAAGATGCATTCATTGTACAAGATGTGTGAGATTTGCAACAGAAGTTGCTGGGGTTCCCGAAATAGGAGCTATTGGAAGAGGTGAAAATATGGAAATAACGACTTACTTAGAAAAATCCATGGAGTCAGAGTTGTCTGCTAACGTTATTGATTTGTGCCCTGTAGGAGCGCTTACATCTAAACCTTATGCTTTTGAAGCAAGACCATGGGAGCTTAAAAAAACGGAAAGTGTAGATGTGATGGATGCAGTAGGCTCAAACATAAGAGTTGACACTTACAATTGGGAAGTAAAAAGAATTTTACCAAGATTAAATAATGAGATTAATGAAGAATGGATATCTGACAAAACAAGATACTCATGTGATGGTTTATTAAAGCAAAGACTAGATGTTCCGTATATAAAAAAAAATAATAAATTACAAAAGTCAACCTGGGATGAGGCTATAAATCTTTTGGTTGATAAAATATATTCAGTTCAATCAAACGAAATAGCTGGCCATATTGGAGATATGATTAATATGGAAAACGCACTGAGCTTCAAGAAATTTTTTAAAATACTAAAAAGTGAAAATTTAGAGTTTAGAGAAAAAAATTTTTACATAAACTCAGATGAAAAAATGAACTATATTTTTAATTCTTCAATAGCAGGAATTGAAGATGCGGATATAATTTTACTAGTTGGAACTAACCCAAGACACGAAGCATCAATTTTAAACGCCAGAATAAGAAAAACATTTGTAAAAAAGAAAATCCCAATATTCTCAATAGGAAACCCAGGTGATTTAACTTATGAATATGAAATAATTGGCGATAGCACAGAAGACATTAAAAAAATTGTAAATAAAGAACACGACTTTTCTCAAAAACTTTTATCAGCAAAAAAACCTATTATCATTATTGGAGAGTCAGCGTTAGAGCTTAAAAGTGGAGGATATATATTTGAAGAATTAAAAAAATTTTTATTAAAAAATAATTTAATTAATGAAAACTGGAATGGATTAAATTTACTTATACAAAATGCATCAACAGTAGGTCTTTTAGATTTAAAAATTTTACAGGATAAAGAAAAATCTTCATCTTTTTTTGGTGACTTAAAAGATAAAAAATTCAAACTTTTATATTTATTAGGTTCTGATAATTTAGAATTTCAAAAAAATGATGAATTTATTGTTTATCAAGGTAGCCATGGAGATAGAGGCGCAGAGATTGCAGATTTAATTTTGCCGAGCGCAACTTATACTGAACAAAATGGTTTATATGAAAATCTTGAAGGAAGAATACAAGAAGGTAAAAAAGCATCTTACCCAATTGGAGAAGCTTTAGAAGATTGGAAAATTTT
>Ga0181422_1000270_pt1 | contig 16652 bp, 15 predicted proteins | sample 45SPOviralmetaG_FD_130147 | JGI IMG/M metagenome (GOLD analysis project Ga0181422, IMG submission 130147) | Marine viral communities from the oligotrophic San Pedro Time Series (SPOT) site, San Pedro Channel, CA, USA - 45 SPOT_SRF_2013-07-18 | ecosystem: Environmental > Aquatic > Marine > Strait...
GATGCAAGGGTTTCAAATGAATTTAAAATATTTACAAATGTTAATTCTGGAATAGTAGATCCAAAAGTATTTAAAAAAGAGAGTTTTGTTACTAAAATAGGTAAAGAGTGCATTATTCCTCCTAACTCATTCGCTTTAGCAAGAACTATGGAATATTTCAAAATACCTGAAAATGTTCTTGTTATTTGCCTTGGAAAATCAACTTATGCCCGTTGTGGTATCATAGTAAATGTTACACCTCTTGAACCAGGTTGGGAGGGCCATGTCACTTTGGAATTTTCTAACACAACACCATTGCCAGCAAAAATTTATGCCAATGAAGGAGTTGCTCAATTTGTTTTTATAAAAGGTAACGAAAAACCAAGTGTTACTTACGCAAAAAGAAAAGGGAAATATATGAAACAAAAAGGCGTAACTCTCCCAAAAATATAAACTTTTTGATGCAAAAGCTTATTATCAAAGGCAAAAAAGAATTAAATGGAAAAATTTCAATATCGGGATCAAAAAATGCAACACTACCAATCCTAGCTGCTTCAATTTTTGCTGATCAAGTTAAACTTAAAAATGTTCCTTTAGTTAAGGATATTTTCACTATGGCTGATCTACTAAACTTTATAGGATTTGATACAAAATACTTAAAAAGTAAAAATATATTAGAAGTTAAAAATAGAAAAAAAAAAATTAATACTTTAGCCCCTTATAAACTTGTTAAAACGATGAGAGCTGGAGTTTTAGTTTTGGGTCCATTATTAACTAAGTATGGTAAGGCAAAAGTTTCTCTTCCTGGCGGTTGTGCAATTGGTTCGAGACCAGTTGATTTGCATTTATTTGCTCTTAAAAAGTTAGGTGCAAAAATAAAAATTAAAAATGGTTATATTTTAGCAGAGGCAAAAAATGGGTTAAAAGGAACTAATATAAAATTTCCAAGCATCTCAGTGGGTGCAACAGAAAATGCTTTACTTGCAGCATTTATGGCAAAAGGAAAAACAATTTTAAAAAATTGCGCCATAGAACCTGAAATAATAGATTTAATTTCATTTTTAAAAAAATTAGGTGGAAAAATAAAAGTGTCTGGAAGAACTGCTACTATCTATGAAAGTAAAATTAAAAATAATTTAATTACACATGAAGTAATTTTTGACAGAATAGAGACTGGAACTTATATGATAGCTAGTGCTTTAATTGGAAGAAAAGTTACCATCAAAAAAATTGACCCAAGTAAAATTAAAAGTGAAATAAATATTTTAAAAAAAATGGGCATTAAAATAAAAAAAAATATAAATTCAATAACTTTACAAAAAAGTGCCAACTTAAAAAAAATTAATGTTACCACAAGACCATATCCTGGATTTCCAACGGATCTACAAGCACAATTAATGGTTTTAATGACACAAGCAAAGGGTATGTCAAAAATATCAGAAAATATTTTTGAAAATAGGTTTATGCATGTACCAGAATTAAAAAGAATGGGTGCAAAGATAAATATTAAAAAAAAGACAGCTCTTATTGAAGGTCCAACAAAATTAACAGGGGCTGAAGTTATGGCTACAGATTTAAGAGCTTCTGTAAGCTTAGTTTTAGCAGGATTAATCGCAGAAAATAGAACATTAATTAATCGTATTTATCATTTAGACAGGGGATACGAATTACTAGAAACTAAATTAAGACAGTGTAATGCTGAAATAAAAAGAGTTTGATATGAAAGCTAATAATTTGAAATTAATTGCAAGAACAGAAGAAGATCTAAGGGTAGTTTCAGCACATTTGCAAGACTCGATAGCCAGTATCTCAGATATTGCTCATTTAAAAAAAAATAATATTTTTTTAATGCAATTAAATAGATTTATGTGGGAAGACGTTGAAAAAGGTGTATTTAGAAAAAATAAAAGAATTAGAACTGTTTTAAAGTTTGAAAATGTTTTAGACGTATCTTCAAAAAATATAAATCAATTAGAAAAAGATAAATTTTTGGACTTTCTAGCTATTGAAAGTATTTCTAAGCCTGATAATAACTACGAAATGAGAATAATTTTTTCAGGAGACTCTATTATTAAAATTAGCTCAGAAGTAATTGAAGTCACTTTAGATGATCAAGGTCAAGCATGGGATACAAAAAATAAACCAAAACACAAAACCTTATAATGTTAAAATTTTTAAACTTTTACAATCAAAACTCATTAAGTAATTTAGAAATTATTTTAGATAAAAGAAAAAATACTCAAATAAATAAAACATCAATTGTTAAAAAAATTATATTTGATGTTAAAAAAAATGGCGATAAAGCAGTTTTAAATTATGAAAAAAAATTTTTAAAAATTAAAACTAATACTAGTAAAATTACTTTTTCAAAAAAAGAAATAAATGAAATTGCAAAAAAAACAGATAATAAAATAAAAGACTCTATAAATCTTGCTTTTAATAGAATAAAAAAATTTCATAGCAAACAAAAACAACTACAATTTAAATTTAAAGATAAATATAAAAATGAATTATCTTATAAATATACCCCGATAGAAAAAGTAGGTGTTTATGTGCCTGGCGGCACAGCAAGTTATCCTAGCACTGTCCTAATGAATTGTATTCCAGCGATAGTAGCAGGTGTAAAAAATATTTACTTAACTACTCCATCACTTGGTTCTAAAATTAATCCTGCAGTTATATATGCAGCAAAAAAATGTGGTGTTAAAAAAATTTATAAAACAGGAGGCGCACAATCAATAGCTGCATTAGCTTATGGAACTAAAACTTTTCAAAAAGTAGATAAAATAGTTGGCCCTGGCAATACTTTCGTTGCTAGTGCAAAAAAAGAAGTGTTTGGAGATGTTGGGATTGATATGGTTGCAGGACCTTCGGAAGTAACTATAGTCGCAGATAAATATGCAAATCCTAACTGGATTGCTGCAGATTTAATAGCTCAAGCGGAGCATGATATTTTTGCACAATCAATTTTAATATCAAATAACAAAGATTTAATTAAATCTGTTAACGAATGTTTAAAGAATCAATTATTTGATTTACCTAAAAGAAAAATAGCTACAAAAAGTTTAAAAAAATTTGGCTTAGCCATACATGCAAATAATAAAAAAAAAATTATAGATATAATAAATATAATTTCACCAGAACATCTAGAACTTAATATAAAAAATAATGATGAAATTTTAAAAAAAGTAAGAAATGCGGGATCAATTTTTATTGGGAAATTTTCTCCAGAGGCGATGGGCGATTATATTGCTGGACCTAATCACGTGTTACCTACATCAGGAGCTGCAAAATTTTCTTCAGGATTGTCTGTAAATGATTTTTTAAAGCGACATTCGTTAATAAAAATTTCAAAAACAGGTATTGAAAGATTGGGTCCATCAGTTATAAATTTAGCACAGTATGAAAATTTAGATGGTCATGCTAATTCGATTAAAATAAGATTAAAAAAGGAAAATTAATTGGCAAAACAAGAAACTTTAGAATTTAAAGGAAAAGTTACAGAATTATTGCCTAATGCAATGTTTAGAGTAAAGTTAGAAAATAATCATGAAATTTTAGCGCACACAGCTGGAAAACTTAGAAAGAATAGAATAAGAGTTCTTGCTGGTGATAATGTTATGGTTGAAATGACGCCATATGATTTAACTAAAGGTAGAATAACTTTTAGATTTTAGGCCTTGTAGCTCAGTAGTAGAGCAGTACCCTGAAAAGGTATGTGTCGTTTGTGCGATTCAAACCAAGGCCACCATCACCTAGTTTTACGCATCGAATTATCAAATTTAATCTGCTAATTGTAAGAATCTTATGGATAAAAAAATTGGATTATTTTGGTTAAGAGATGATTTTAGAACTACAAAAAATATTGGATTAGCAGAGGCTACAAAAAATCATGATCAAGTAGTAGTTTTTTATCTATATAAGAAATCAACTTTTAATAATCAAGAAGCACAAAGATGGTGGTTAAGTAAATCTTTATTAAATTATCAAATAAAATTGAGTAATTTAAATATAAATCTTGAAATAATTAAAACAGATTCTTTCAAAGTTTTTTTTGATAAACTACTTAAAAAAAAAAATATTTCAATTTATTGGAATAAAGTTTATGAACCAGATTATTTGAAATTTGACAAATACCTTTCAAAAAATTTAAGAGCAAGAAACATTCCATTTAAAATTTGCAAAGGTAATGTTCTTAATGAAATAAATGAAGTAATGAAGAGTGATGGCACTCCATTTAAAGTATTTACTCCCTATTGGAGAAATGCAGAAAAATATTATGTTGAAAAAATCCCCCCAAAGGAAAAAAAAATTAGGAAATGTTTAAGAAAAAAATTTTATTTTAAAAACTGTATAGACTCCAAAGAAATATTACCCAAAAAAAATTGGTTTAAAAATTTTGAAAAGATCTGGTCGCCATGTGAGGAAAGTGCTTTAAAAGAATTAAACAATTTTATTAAGAATAGAGTCGTAGATTATTCTGATAATAGAAACTTTCCAGATATTACAGGAACGTCAAAACTGTCTCCTTATATCAAATTTGGACAAATTCACGTCGAAACAATTTGGAATGAATGCTTAAGTAAAAAAAATAAAAATATTGGGACTTCAAAATTTCTAACTGAAATAGGATGGAGAGAATTCAATCACACATTGATAAATCACTTTCCTCACATGCTGAAAAATAATTATTCAAAAAAATTCGATAAATTTCCTTGGGAAAAAAATGCTAGATTTCTATCAGCTTGGAAAAAAGGTCTTACAGGTTATCCTATTGTAGATGCAGGTATGAGAGAGCTTTATACAACTGGGTGGATGCACAATAGAGTTAGAATGATAGTTGGATCATTTTTAGTAAAACATCTTTTAATAAATTGGCAAGAGGGAGAAAAATATTTTAGAAATTGTTTACTAGATTACAGTGAGGCTAGCAATGTCGCTGGCTGGCAATGGGTTGCAGGATGTGGTGCTGACGCTGCACCATATTTTAGAATATTTAACCCCATACTACAAGGAGAGAAATTTGATAAGGAAGGTGGTTATGTTAAAAAATGGGTTCCAGAATTAAAAAACATTTCAAAAAAATTTATTCATAAACCTTGGGAACTAAAAGATGATAAAAATTTTAAGTTGGGGCGTGATTATCCAACCCCACTAGTTATACATGAGACTGCAAGAATAAAAGCTCTTACAGCTTTTAAAAAAATCTAATTTTAAATATTTCCATGACAATGTTTAAATTTTTTTCCTGAACCGCACGGGCATTTATCATTTCTACCAACTTTTGTTACTTGATTTTTTTGAATTTTTTCAGATTTAATCTCTCTTTTTTCGTCTTCATTGGGTAAAACTATATTAAGATTTAGTAAAAATTTTATCAGATCATTTTTTATCTTAGCTAATAGTCCCTCAAAAAGTACAAATGCCTCCTTTTTGAATTCTGATAACGGATCTTTTTGACCATATTGTCTTAATCCAATAACTTGTCTCAATTGCTCCAAATATTGCAAGTGTGACCTCCAAGAAAAGTCAATAATTTGAAGAAATATTTTCTTTTCTAAGTTATTGTTTTGTTCGTCCCCTATAAGTTCAATTCTAGATTTTCTTTTTGCTGAAAATAATCCAGTCATTTTTTTGTTAAATTCACCTTCTTTAATACCTGCATCATCAATTATTTGATCATCACTGATAGAATTACCAGTGATATTTTTTATATCTGTCAGATATTTTTTGTTATCATTTGTTTTTTGATAGTTCAATTTAGCTATATTCAAATCTTTTAATATTTCTTCAAAAAAATCTTTCAAAATATCACTAATATTTTTTTCTTTTAAGATTTTCAATCTTTGGGAGAAAATTACCTGTCTTTGATCGTTCATGACATCATCAAATTTAATTAAGGTTTTTCTGATATCGAAATTTCTACCTTCGACTTTTTTTTGTGCTCTCTCCATAGCTTTATTAATCCAAGGATGATCTATAGATTCATTTTCTTTTAATCCAAGTTTTTTTAGCATTCCATCAATAGAGTCTCCTCCAAAAATTCTCATTAATTCATCTTTTAAACTTATAAAAAAAATTGTGCTTCCTGGATCACCTTGTCTGCCAGCACGACCTCTTAATTGATTGTCAATCCTTCTACTCTCATGTCTCTCTGTTCCAATTATAAATAATCCTCCAAGATTTTTTACAAGAGACTCATCTTTTTTGAATTCTTTAGAGTCAACTTTTTGACCATCTTTAATGTAATCTTTGTTTCCTCCTAATTTTATATCAGTTCCTCTGCCAGCCATATTTGTTGCAATTGTAACTGCGCCAGTCTTTCCTGCTTCAGCTATAATTTGTGCCTCTTGCTCATGTTGTTTGGCGTTAAGTACGTTATGTTTAATTTTTTTTTCGTTTAATAAAGCAGAAATTTTCTCAGATTTTTCAATACTTGTGGTACCGACTAATGTTGGTTGCCCTTTAATATTGCATTCTATAATTTTTTTTGTAATAGCATTGTATTTTTCATTTTCAGTTCTAAAAATTTGATCATTAAAATCTCTTCTAAGCATTTTTTTATTAGTAGGAATTGAAACAACACTTAATTTATAAATGTCATAAAATTCTTCTGCTTCAGTCATAGCGGTTCCAGTCATTCCTGCTAGCTTTTTGTAAAGTCTAAAATAATTTTGGTAAGTTATAGATGCTAAAGTTTGATTTTCTTCCTCAACTTTTACATTTTCTTTTGCTTCTATTGCTTGATGTAAACCATCGGAAAATCTTCTTCCCTCTAAAACTCTACCAGTAAACTCATCAATAATTTGCACTTTGCCATTTCGTATTATGTAATCAGTATCTTTTTTAAACAGAAGATTAGATTTCAATGCTTGGTTGACATGATGAACAAGATCTAAATTTGCAGGATCATAAAAGTTGTTATTTTTTAATATTCCTTTTTGGATTGCTAGTTTTTCAATTTTATCTATTCCTATGTCAGTTAAAATTGCATTTTTGTTTTTTTCATCCAATTCATAATCATTTTTTTGCAAACGATTAATTAATTCGTTTGATGTAATGTAGAGTGTTGCTTTGTCTTCTAATTTACCTGAAATTATTAGTGGAGTTCTAGACTCGTCAATTAAAATACTATCAACCTCATCAACTATACAGAAGTTATGAGTTCTTTGAACCATTTCTTCAAGTTCGTACTTCATATTGTCTCGCAAATAATCAAAACCTAATTCGTTATTTGTTGCATAAGTAATATCACAACTATAGTTTTCCTTCCTTTCAGCATCACTTAAATTATTGGTAATGCAACCTGTTGAGACCCCTAAATAATTAAATACCTTACCCATCCATTCAGAGTCTCTCTTAGCCAGGTAATCATTTACAGTAACAATGTGAACTCCCTTACCAGTTAAAGCATTAAGATATGCAGGAAGAGTAGATACTAATGTTTTTCCTTCCCCTGTTTTCATTTCTGCAATTTTTCCATTATGTAAAATAAGACCACCTGCTAATTGAACATCGTAGTGTCTCTCCCCAAGAGTCCTTTTTGCTGACTCCCTTACTAAAGCGAATGCTTCAGGTATAATTTCACTTATATTTAACGAACCAGTTTGGGCATTTTTTTTGAAATTGAATGTTTTTTCTTTAATGTCACTCTCAGATAATGATTTAATTTCATTTTCTTTATCATTAATAGATAAAATAATATTCTGAATTTTGTCTAATTCTTGTTGATTAGAGCTTTTAAATATTTTAGTAAAAGTTCTTGTAAATAAATTCATTATACTTCTATATATGTATTTATAATTAAAATTAAATAGGAATTATGACAATAAATATTAAAAATTTCTTAAAGGATAAAACTAAACTATCTAAAATGGGAGAGTTTCAGAGTCTTAAGCAGATCAAAGGCTTGGAAATGTCTTCTATATCCGCTGATCTTTACGGAGACGGAAGAGATGACATAACTCTTTTCTATTTTAGTAGAGGAGCGAATTATGCAACTTTGACGACCACCAATAGCATCACCTCCGAGTTTATACCATGGAATAATAATTCGCATAAAAAAATTATTAAAGGGTTATTGGTAAATACAAAAAATGCAAATACTTTTACAGGAAAACAAGGAAAAGAAAGCATCGACATTTTAGCAAAAAACTTATCGAGAATTTTAACTATTAAAGAATCAAAATCTAAAATGGGCACTAATGAAACAGTAAAAACTAAAGATTTAATTTTTGCTTCAACAGGTGTTATTGGTGAACAATTTCCTGTCGAAAAAATTAAAGACAGACTTCCAGAATTAGTTGAAAAATTAAGAAACGAACATAATAAAATGTATTGGATAAAAATGGCCTCCGCTATTATGACTACTGATACAAAGCCAAAAGTTGCATATGAAGAAATAATAATTGGCGATGAATTAGTTAAAATTTGTGGAGTAGCTAAAGGATCAGGCATGATTGCGCCTAATCTCGCAACTATGTTGTCATTTATATTTACTGATGCAGATATAAGCTCAAATTTATTAAAAACTCTTTTAAAAAGATCCGTAGCTAACTCTTTCAATGCAATAACTGTTGATAGTGATCAGTCAACAAATGACATGGTTTCTATTTTTTCAACAAGAACGGTCAAATTGGGATCAAATATTTCTCTAAATGATAAAGTTGTACAAAAATTTGAAGTTGCTTTAAAAAAACTTTGCTTAAACTTAGCAAAACAAATTGTTGTTGACGGTGAAGGGGCAAAGAAATTTATTACTATAAATGTAATTAATGCAAAGTCATTAGGAAGTGCAAAAAATATTGCTTTTTCGATCGCTAATTCACCATTAGTTAAAACTGCGGTAGCCGGAGAGGATCCTAACTGGGGAAGAATTGCTATGGGTATTGGTAAATCCGGAGAGATAGTAGATCAAAAAAAATTAAAAATAAAAATTGGAAACTTTATTGTTGCAGAAAATGGAAAAGTTTCTGATAGTTATGATGAAAGTAAATTAAAAGAGTACATGGAATGGGACTCAATTGAAATAGAGATTAATTTAAAACTCGGAAATGATGCGTTTAAATGCTACACTTGTGACTTCACACATGATTATATTGATATTAATGCTGATTACAGAAATTAAAAAATGATAAAATATAATCTTAAGTGTCAGAACGAGCACGAATTTGAAAGTTGGTTTTCTGACTCTAATGAATTTGACAATTTAAAAAAAAAAAATTTATTAGAATGTGTTTTTTGCCCGTCAAAAAAAATAAGCAAATCAATTATGTCTCCAATGATTTCTGGAATAAATAATAAAAAAGATGAAATTAAAATATTAAATGAAAATATAATTGAACAAAATAATAAATTGCTTCAATTAAGGAAGTTCGTTGAAAATAATTTTGAGTATGTGGGTGAAAAATTTAGTAGTAAAGTAAGAGATATTTATTACAATAAAAAAAGCAAAAAAATGATTTACGGGACAACAACTCCAGATGAAAGAAGAGAGTTAGAGGAAGAAGGAATTAGTTTATGGTCAATCCCATGGGTCAGCAAGAACAATTAGTTTTTTGAACTACATATTATATAGTTTACCGATAAGTTATTAGTTTTATTCCATTTGTTTAAAACTGGATTAAAATTAAGACCTTTTATATCTTTAGTAGAAAATTTTTCATTTTGTAATAGTTTTTCAAGTTCTTCAGGTTTTATAAATTTACTCCAATCATGAGTTCCTATAGGAAGCCATCTTAAGATATATTCTGCACCAATGATTGCTTTTAAATAAGACATTAAAGATCTATTTAAAGTTGCAGTAAACATAAGGCCACTTTTTTTTAATAAATTATGGCACGATTTAATGTAAAGCCCAACATTATCAACATGTTCCACAATCTCTAAATTTAAAATTACATCAAATTTTTCTTTATTTTTTAATTGCTCTGGAGAATTATTTAAGTAATTTATTTTTAAATTACTTTTCTTTGCATGTATTCTAGCTACTTGAATATTTTTTTTAGATGCATCTATCCCAGTGACATTTCCTCCTAAGCGAGCCATAGGTTCGCTAATTAGACCTCCACCACATCCAATATCTAAAATGTTTAACCCTTTTAAAAGATTTACATTACCGGGGTTAATTTTGAAATGATGCTTAATCTGATCAATAATATATTCAATCCTGATAGGATTAAACATATGCAATGGTTTGAATTTTCCATTAACATCCCACCATTCATCAGCTAATTTTGAAAACTTTTGAATTTCCTCTTTATTTATAGTACTAGTCATCTTGTAATTATTTAATTTAAATACATTAAAATCTTTTTTTATTATATTACATTCTTTAAAATGGTTAAAAAAGTACTAAAGTTTGGCGGAACCTCTGTTGGAACAATTGAAAGAATCCAGCATGTAGCTAATATTATCCAAAAAGAACATTTGGCTGGAAACCAAGTAATAGTGATTGTTTCGGCAATGTCTGGAAAAACAAACGAACTAATAAATTTTTCAAAAAAAATATCCGAAGAATTTACCAAAAGAGAATTAGATGTTTTACTATCATCAGGTGAACAAATTACAGCATCTTTGTTAGCTGGAGCTTTAGTGACATTAAAAATTAATGCTAAATCTTGGTTAAACTGGCAGATACCAATTTTAACTGAGGGAGAGCATTCAAATGCTAGAATTATAAATATGAATATAAAAAAAATTAATGATTTTATAAAAGATCAAAAGGGAATAGCAATAATTCCTGGTTTTCAAGGTATTTCAAAAAATGGAGAAATCACAACTATTGGCAGGGGAGGCTCTGACGCAACTGCTGTCGCTGTAGCTAAATTATTTGATGCAGATAAATGTGAAATTTATACTGATGTTGATGGAGTTTTTTCGACTGATCCAAATAAAATTCCAGTAGCAAAAAAAATTGATAAAATTTCTTATGATGAAATGCTTGAATTATCTTCGCTTGGTGCAAAAGTTATGCAATCTTCTGCAGTTCAAACAGCTATGATGTACGATATTCCTCTTGAAGTACGATCTACATTTACTGATAGACAAGGAACAAAAATTTTTGATCAAGAAAACATTGATTATACTAAAAGCGTAACTGGAGTGGCTTATTCAAAAGATGATGCAAAAATTACACTAATAGGAGTCGAAGATAAGCCAGGAGTAGCAGCTAATATATTTGAACCTTTAAGTAAAGTTCAAATAAATGTAGACATGGTTATTCAAAATATTTCTTCTGATCAAAAAACTACAGATATTTCATTTACAATTAAACGAGACGATGTGTTAAAAACTTTAGAAATTTTAAAAAATAATAAAGAGATCGATTATAAAAATATTGTTCATAATGATAAAGTAGCAAAAGTATCAATAGTTGGGGCAGGAATGGTTTCCACACCTGGAGTAACATACAGAATGTTTAGAGCTTTATCAGATGAAAAAATAAATATTTTAGCAATATCTACGTCTGAGATAAAGCTTTCTGTAATAATTAATGAAGATTATACTTTGAAAGCAATTAAAAAATTACATACAATTTTCGATTTAGATTAATATGGAAGTCAGACCTCACAGAGTAATAAACAGGAAGAAGACTAGAGAAATAAAAGTAGGAAAAGTTTCTGTCGGTGGTAATTCCCAAATTAGTGTTCAATCAATGACGAATACTTTAACAACAGATGTTAAGGCTACAATAAATCAAATTCATTCTTTAGAAGAAGCAGGGGCAGATATCGTCAGAGTTTCATGCCCAGATGCAGAGTCAACTAAAGCATTAAAAAATATAATTAAAGAGGTAACCGTCCCAATAGTTGCTGATATACATTTTCATTATAAAAGGGCAATAGAGGCTGCAGAAATGGGTGCCAGCTGTTTAAGAATAAATCCTGGAAATATAGGTACAAACGATAGGGTTCTTGAAGTTGTTAAAGCTGCTAAAGAAAATAATTGTTCGATACGAATAGGGGTTAATGCCGGCTCATTAGAAAAAAATTTATTAGAAAAATATAAAGAGCCTTGCCCAGAAGCACTTGTTGAGAGCGCTCAATATAATATTAAATTGTTAGAAGATAATGATTTTTTCAATTTTAAAATTAGTGTAAAATCTTCTGATATCTTTCTAACCGTAAAAGCTTATAAAAAATTATCAAAAATTTGTGACTATCCATTACATCTAGGTGTTACAGAAGCAGGAGGATTACTTACTGGTAGTATTAAATCTTCGATTGGTGTTGGACAGCTTTTAATGGATGGCATTGGAGATACGATTAGAATTTCATTATCATCAGATCCTGTTGACGAAGTAAAAGCAGGATATGAAATTCTTAAATCATTAGGAATACGCTCTAGAGGAGTCAATATAATATCTTGTCCTTCGTGTGCAAGACAAGCATTTCCTGTAATTGAAACTGTGAGAGAATTAGAAAATAAACTATCTCATATAAAAAAGCCTATAAATCTCTCAATAATTGGCTGCGTAGTTAACGGGCCGGGTGAGGCAGCACAAACTGAAATAGGCCTAACAGGAGGGGGGCAAGACAGTAACCTTTTATATCTTTCTGGCATACCGCATACCAAAGTACCTAGTTCGAAAATTATTGATAAGGTAGTCAAATTAGTCGAAGAAAAGATTAAAGAAAAGAACTAATTTATGGTCCCAATAACAAAGGTTAAAGATATTATTGTTCAACATGATGCTCTAGAAAAAGAACTATCTTCAGGAAATATAGAGCCTAAATTATACGCAAAAAAGTCAAAAGAGTATTCTCGTCTTGGTCAAATTATTTCAACAGCCAAACAGTTTATAAATTTTGAGAGTGAAAAAAAAGATCTTGAAAGTATGGTGCAAGACAAAACAAATGATAAAGAAATAATTGATTTAGCTCTAAAAGATTTAAATGAACTTATGAAAAAAAGAGAAAAAAATGAAAATGAGTTAAAATTATTTTTATTGCCTAAAGATGAGGATGATGACAAAAATGCGATAGTAGAGATTAGAGCTGGCACAGGGGGGTTAGAGGCCTCACTTTTTTGCTCTGATTTGTTTAAAATGTATGAGAAAGTTTGCTCTAAAAAAAAATGGCAACTAGAAATAATTAATATTTCTAAAAGTGAAGCCGGGGGCTTTAAGGAAGTAATTTTTTCTGTGAATGGAAGTGATATATATTCATATTTAAAATATGAGTCAGGTGTGCATCGTGTTCAAAGAATTCCAGAGACAGAAACACAAGGAAGAGTCCACACTTCTGCAGCTACAGTAGCAGTATTACCAGAAGCTGAGGATGTTGATATTCAAATAAAAGAATCTGATTTAAGAATTGATGTTTTCAGAGCGGGAGGTCCTGGTGGTCAATCAGTTAACACTACTGATAGCGCTGTAAGAATAACGCACATCCCTAGTGGAGTAGTTGTTAGTCAGCAAGATGAAAAATCTCAACATAAAAATAAGGCAAAAGCTCTAAAAATTTTAAGGTCAAGGGTTTATGAGGCTGAAAAAAGAAAAAAAGATCAAGAGAGATCAAGCAATAGAAGAAGTCAAATAGGAACTGGTGACAGGTCAGAAAGAATTAGGACATATAATTTTCCTCAAGGAAGAGTTACTGACCATAGAATAAATTTAACATTACATAAATTAGAAGAATTTTTAAGCGGGGAAATACACGAAGAAATGAATCAAGAGCTGCGCTTAAAAGAACAAACTCTAAAATTAGAAAATTTAAATTCATGAATGTGCTTGACCTAGTAAATTTTGGAGCAAAAAAACTAAGGCAAAAAAAAATTGTCTCATCAAAATTAGATTCTGAGATTTTGCTCTCAAAAATTTTAAACAAAGAAAGAGAAGCGCTTTTAATTAATTTAGATCAAGAAATTTGTGAAAGATCCAACTTAAAGTTTAAGGAGTTGATAAACAGAAGATCACTTAAAGAACCGGTAGCCTATATTATAGAAGAAAAAGAGTTTTGGAGTAAAAACTTTTTTGTAGGTCCAGATACATTGATACCAAGGCCAGAGACCGAATTAATAGTTGAAAAATTAGTTAAAATATTTAAAGAACAAAAGATATCAATTTTAGATATAGGAACTGGGAGTGGTTGTATTTTAATAAGTATTTTAAGTGAACTAAAAAAATCTAGGGGGATAGGAATTGATATTTCAAAAAAAGCTATATCTATTGCAAAAAAAAATCAAAAAAAACACGCCATGCAAAACAAAATTAAGTTTCTAAACAAGTCATTGGACAGCAAATTATATCAAAAATTTGATCTCATTGTATCCAACCCACCATATATAAAGAGCAGTGAAATTAAAAACTTAGACGAGGATATTAAGAAATATGAACCTAGAATAGCACTAGACGGTGGAAATGATGGACTTGACCTTATTAAAAAAGTTATTTACAAAACTAAATATATCTTAAAAGTAAAAGGTACGCTCGCCTTAGAAATTGGAAACGAGCAATTTAAAAAAGTTTCAAAAATATTAATAGAAAGAAATTTTAAGGTTGAACATATTATTACAGACTACAGAGATAACATTAGAGGCGTTATTTCTACTTATATAGGGAGTAAACATGATTAATAATAGAAGAAGAAATTTTAGACCTAGGTCACAAAAGAATAATTTTAGAAGAAGAACTGGATCAATAAATTCTAGCAATTCCAACGGATTGAATAATAACGGCAACATGAGCTTCAATAGAAATGGGTCAATGAATAATATCCATAATGTAGAAAAAACGATGCTAAAGTTTCAGCAACTTGCTAAAGATGCACAAAGCAACGGGGACCCAGTATTAGTTCAGAATTATTTACAACATGCTGACCATTATTTAAGAAGATACAATGAACTTAATGAAAGAAAAGAAAGTTCTGTAGATAAAACTAAATCTGAGGAAAAGCCTATTACCCAAGAAAATATTTCGGAGAAAGAAAATATTTCAAAAACAGCAAATTAAAATAATTTTATCTAAGGGCAGATAATTTTAAATCAATTTTTATTCTTTCTAATTCAAATTTTTCTCTAGCCTCTCCCTTTAATGTTTTCCCAGATGGAAGTTTTAATCTTTGAGAATTAACTTTTTTTCCATTAACCACTACTTCATAATGTAAGTGAGGACCTGTTGACATACCAGTTGATCCTACGTATCCAATTATCTGTCCTTGTCTTACTTTTTTTCCTTCTTTAATTCCTTTAGCAAAAGCTTTCATGTGAGCATAAATAGTTTCATAAGTTGAATTGTGTTTTATTTTTACACAGTTTCCACCACCACCACACCATCTTGCACGCGTAACTGTTCCTGATCCTGAAGCCATTATTGGAGTTCCACTTGCTGCAGCAAAGTCAGTTCCCTTATGCATTTTATTATAACCTAAGATAGGATGTTTTCTCATTCCAAATGAAGATGATAGACGTGCCCCATTAATTGGAGTCTTCATTAAAGATTTAGTTATACTTTTTCCTTTGATATTATAATATTCTTCATCATTATTATCTTTAAAATTATAAAGATTGATTTCCTCTCCATTAACATACATTGAAGCATAAATTATTTTTCCAGTATCCCTCACTTTGTTATTATCGTCTTCAAATTTTTCATAAAGAATTTCAAACCAATCTCCTTTTCTTATATCTCTTTGAAAATCTACTTCAAAACCATAAATTCTTGCAAATTCTACAATAATGTTTGGCTCTACTCCTACAGCAACAGCAGAACTATAAAGATTGTTTGTTATAATATTTCTAACAACAACTTCTTTTTTATAAAGTTGTAAAATATTTTCTTTAACTATAAAGCTGTCTTGTGCTTTTCTAATTTCTATACTGCTTGTGTTGCTTATAGGGTAGACAAGATTTACAATTGTGTTCAAATTATTGTCTAGTTTTTTATAAATTAAAGAAAGTTTACGACCTGAATAAATATTAGACAATTGTCTTTTTTTTAATTTATTTGAAATTTTTTTTATATCAACATCCCGGATGTTGTAATTTTTTAGTATTTTTTCTATCGTATCATTATTCTTGATTAAATAGCTTACCTCTACATAAGGACTATTAATTTTAGAGATAAAATAATTTTTAAAATTATAAAATTCATTAGATTTAGTAACTTCCGATAAGTTGTTTCTATTTTCATTATTTTTTAAATTAATCAAATTTGAAATCGTAAAAAAAAGTATAAAAAAAAAAACAATTAAGCTTAAAATAACTAAAGGTTTGAAATTAAGAATTTTAAGATTTCTTACTTGCGTAATTGAAAAAAAATTATATTTTTTTTTGAAAAAATTCTTAATTGTTTGGATAATCGCCATAGTTGTTTTTTACAAAAATTAGTTGTTCTTTGCAATGCGAGATGGCTAAAAAAGCCTTAATTTGCTTAGTATTTTAACCAATATACGCCTTGACTTATAATAGAATTGTAATAAAACCAGCCCTCACCTCTACTTAATTAAATTTTAACAGAGCCAGAGGTGTGTAGATTTTAAAGTTTAAAATCTTAGCTTTTTTAAATTGTAAATTTTTAAGAAGAGAAGTGTGGACGGCTAGGTTAATAGAGAAATTGTCGCACACACTTCTAAACGTATAAATAATTCGAATGTTATTTATATGAAGCTAGTGTGCGCCGTTATTAAACTTGAGAGTTTGATCATGGCTCAGAACGTACGCTGGCGGCACGC
>Ga0181422_1000272_pt1 | contig 16580 bp, 15 predicted proteins | sample 45SPOviralmetaG_FD_130147 | JGI IMG/M metagenome (GOLD analysis project Ga0181422, IMG submission 130147) | Marine viral communities from the oligotrophic San Pedro Time Series (SPOT) site, San Pedro Channel, CA, USA - 45 SPOT_SRF_2013-07-18 | ecosystem: Environmental > Aquatic > Marine > Strait...
GGTCCACTCGCCTTTGGTGGCCACCCCGGTGATCGTGTCTGGTGCAGTCGCTTCGCCGCCTGTGCAAACCGGACCACCCGAGGTCTCATCTTCACCGTAGGTGAGTGAAAAGAGAACGCCGACAACGTTGCCTCCAGCCGTCTCAATGGTTTCGCTGAAGCCAGAGGAATCAACGTTCCATTCTACGGTCTCGCCGTCTAGGTAATTGGCCGATTTCGCCTCCAATTCAACGGTGGTCATGGTCGATTCAACGGTGTAGGTGCCCGTTGATTCGGAATCGCCTCCGCCACCCCCGAGACATCCAGAGACCGATGCGAAAACGACCAGTATCAACAAGAGATGGACCGGTCGCATGGTTCAACGGTGGCCAACTGGATTTTCAAGATTGTTCACGCCTGTTTGAGCCGTTTGGCCTCAATCCCAGATGCCCATGTCCATGCGAGCGTCTTCGCTGGCGTGGACCTTCGGGTCCCACCGTGGGGTCCAAACAAGGTTGATGTGAACGGATGCGAGACCTTCGGTTTGCAGCGCAGCACGGTGGGCAGCAGCCATGATCTCCGGTGCAGCAGGGCAGCCTGGAGAGGTGAGCGTCAGGTCAACTTCGGCGTGAAGACCTTCCTCTTTCTCTTCAAAACGGACATCGTACACCAGGCCGAGTTCAACGATGGAGAGGTCAAGTTCAGGGTCCTCAACTTCGTCCAGTTGGACCATCACGGCTTCTTTGGTTGTCATGTGGCTCACTCTGCGCTTGCACGAATCTCGTTCATGACTTTGTCGTACATGTTGCGAAAACCGTTCGAACGGCTGGGCGTCAAGGTATTGGTCAAACCCATCTCTTGAGCGAAATCCACCGGAATGAGCACGGCTTGAGCCGGCGTCAACCCTTCGATGGCGATGCTCAACACACCCATCAAGCCCTGCACCAATTTAGCGTCTGCAGCGCCAAAGAAATGAACCAGACCCTCTTCAACAGACACCCGCACGTGGGCCTCTGATTGGCAACCTCGAACACGGGTATCGTCCGACCATTCGGAGGCTGGCAACACCACAATTTCGTCAGCGAGCTCGAAGAGCATCTCCAAGCGCTCTCGTTTGTCATCAACTTCTTGAAATTCCTCAACCAGTTCTTGGAGCGCTTCCGGATAGAACGTCATGCGAACTTCTCCGTGATTTCTTTCATCTCCTGGACAAACCCTTCGGCTTCCTTGCGCGTGTTGTAAACGTAGAAGGAAGCGCGGACCGTACCAGAAATTCCAAGGCGAGTCAACAAGGGTTGCGCACAGTGGTGGCCTGTACGTACAGCATAACCACGTGAATCAAGTAAATGCGCCATGTCTTCGCTGTTAATGGTGGGATGGAGGAAAGAAACAACGGCGGCGTCGTGTTCGTCATGTCGACCATAAACCGTGATGCCCAAGGAACGAAGTTCTTGAGCAACCCAGGAAGCGATTTTCACCAAACGTGAGTGTTCAGCATCAAGGTCAAACGTGTTCATCCAATCAAGGGCCGCCGACCATCCGATGGCTTCGGCAATTCGAGGCGTGCCTGCCTCAAACTTGTGCTCGTTGGTTTGGTAAGTTGAGCCTTCAACGGTGACGGTTTCAATCATGTCTCCACCGCCCATGAAGGGTTGCATTTCCTCAAACACATCGGGCTGGACAAGCAAGGCCCCTATGCCCGTGGGACCGCACATCTTGTGGGCTGAAAATGCCATGAAATCAGCTCCAAATGCTGTGAAATCTACGGTTGAGTGGGGTACGCCCTGAGCCGCGTCGATGAGCACTTTGGCACCGATGTTGTGTGAAGCCTCAATGATGTCTTCCAGTGGATTGCGAACACCAAGGACGTTTGATGTGTGAACCACACAGACGAGTTTAACACCCTCAAGGGCATGAGCAAATGCCTCCATGTCTAAGGTGAAATGTTGTGTGACAGGAACGTAGCGCAACTCAATGCCTCGTTCTTCAGCGAGCATTTGCCATGGAACGATGTCCGAATGATGCTCCATTTCAGTAAGAAGAATAGCATCGCCTTTCTGCAAGTTCGCTCGGCCCCAAGCATGGGCTACGAGGTTGATGGCCTCCGTGGTACCACTGGTGATGATGGCTTTTGAAGCGTTGAACCGCTGCTTGAGTTTTGTTCGGCAGGATTCGTAGCCCTCTGTGGCCTCACCGGCCAGCGTGTGTACAGCACGGTGAACGTTGGCGTTTGATTCCGAATAGTAAGCGTTCATTGCGTCGATGACGACCTGGGGCTTCTGAGTTGTTGCGGCGTTATCAAGGTAAACCAACGGGTAACCGTTCACCTCACGCTGTAGGATTGGAAATTGATCACGCAATGCCACGTCCTCACCTCTCCAGTTCGCATTCCAAGTGAACGGTGAGTCGAGTTCGAATTTCGTTCACCAATGCCTCATTTTCTAAACTCAAAAATCCACTTTGCATGAAACCTTCGATCAGAAGCGCCACGGCCGTCTCTTCGTCAAGCCCCCTGCTCATCAGGTAGTGAAGTTGATCTCGGTCGACCGGTGCACTGGCGGCTCCGTGGGCAGCAGACACTTCATCCGCCAAGACTTCGAGCTCTGGAATGGCTTCTGCTCGAGCTTTTTCTGAAAGCAGGAGATTTTTGAACACCTGACCAGCATCGCAATGCTTCGCATTGTCTGAAATCGTTAGCAAACCCGTGGCGATTGAGTGGCTTCGGTCATCGCATGCAGCGTGGATGTTGAGCGACGAATTTGTGTGGTGAACATCGTGATGGATTTCGATGTGGTGGTCAACATGCCGTTGACCTGAACCATGTACGGAGATGGCTTGCGTAAGAGCTCCGCCAGAGGCCGTGAACCGGGTGCGGACATCGCTCTTGCATCGGAATCCACCGATGGACAATCCCGCCAACTCAAGGGCAGCGTCACGACCGATGGTCCAATCTTCGCAGTGCAGGAGTTTTCCGTTTGAGGAAAGTTCGTTCACCATTCCAAAGGCGGCTTGAACGTTATCACCAATGGTGCCCGTAATGTGTAGGCCTGCCCAATCAGATTCACCAGAGAGATGGAGCACGACGGCCACATTGTGCTTAAGCACAAGGTGAAGGTGGCCCACGGCGACGTGTCCGGAAGCGACAGCTTGGACATGAATGACCTTACTTTCTCCATCGGTCTCGAAGGTCCAGGCTGGTCCGCCCAGTTCGCTGAGAAAGACCCTTCCAATGTCTTCTGCGTTCACGATTCGAGGGGCGCCTTCGACCAGTTCCCCGCCATCAATGATGCTAAACCGTACTGCGCTGGCGTCTGGAACTTCGTCAACGCTTGATGGATGAATGCGTGCCCATGGAGTGTATCGCCATAGATGAAGAGCACGGGAGGGAACGGCCATTTCGGCATACTTCATCCGATGGAACCCTCCATTTCCAATTCCAGCAGTTTGTTGAGTTCGACGGCGTATTCCATCGGCAACTCGCGAGTGAAAGGCTCAAAGAAACCATTCACGATGAGGCCCATAGCTTCCTCTTCAGAGAAACCTCGGCTCATAAGGTAGAAGAGTTGGTCACCAGAGACCTTCGAAACGCTGGCCTCGTGTTCAAGGTCGGCCGTTGAGTTCCCGACCTCCATGGTTGGGTAGGTATCTGAGCGCGATTCGCTGTCAAGCATCAGCGCATCGCAGACAATCTTTGAGCGGCAACCGTGCGACTTGGGGGTGACTTGCAACATGCCTCGATAAGAGGAACGCCCCCCGTTCTTCGAGATTGATTTGGAGAGAATGCTTGAAGTCGTGTTGGGAGCAAGGTGGTGAACCTTAGCACCGGCATCTTGGTGTTGACCAGCCCCTGCATAGGCGACGGAGATGACTTCGGCGTGGGCGCCTTCACCTTTGAGGAGAACGGATGGGTACTTCATGGTCAATTTCGATCCTATGTTGCCATCAACCCATTCAACCGTGGCGTTTTCATGAGCCACGCCCCGCTTGGTCACGAGGTTGTAGACGTTGGCCGACCAATTTTGGATGGTGGAGTACCGAATCTTGGCCCCTTTCATGGCAATGAGTTCGACCACGGCAGAGTGGAGGGAATCAGTGGAGTAGGTTGGGGCCGTGCATCCTTCAACGTAATGGATGCTGCTCCCTTCGTCGGCGATGATCAAGGTTCGCTCAAACTGGCCCATGTTCTGAGCGTTGATGCGGAAGTAGGCTTGAACCGGCATCTCGACGTGGACGCCTTTCGGGACATAAATGAACGAGCCACCCGACCAAACGGCGGTGTTGAGGGCGGAGAACTTGTTATCGCTGTAGGGGATGACGGTGCCGAAGTATTTCTTGACAATCTCCGGGTGTTCCTTGAGACCACTGTCCATGTCGAAGAATAGGACACCCTGTTCTTCGAGGTCTTCTCGAATGGAGTGGTACACCGCTTCGGATTCGTACTGGGCCGTCACGCCTCCGAGCCACTTTTGCTCTGCTTCTGGAATGCCAAGGCGGTCAAAGGTATTCTTGATGTCGTCCGGAACATCGTCCCAGTTTTTTTCAGTGGCGTCAGAGGAACGCAGGAAGTACGTCACGTTGTCAAAATCGATGTTGTTGAGTTCGCTGCAGTTTCCCCAATCTGGCATCTCTCGTTCCATGAAATGCCGATAAGCCTTAACTCGAATATCTGTCATCCACTCTGGCTCATTTTTGAGCTCTGAGATGTCCTTTACCACTTGCTCGGAGAGACCTTTGTCAAAACGAATGGTGGCGTTTTCTGGGTCGTGGAACCCGAATTGGTAGTCACCAACGGCTTCACGTGCCTCGTCGCTCATGCTTCGGCCTCCGTTGTTTGTTCGAGCCATTCGTAGCCCTGTTCCTCAAGTTTGAGGGCAAGTTCTGGGCCACCGGTTTGGACGATGGCGCCGTCGATCATGACGTGAACGAAGTGAGGCTGCACATGGTCCAACAACCGCTGGTAGTGAGTGATGATAAGGCAGCCGGCTTGTGGAGCGACGCTGTTGATCCCCTTGGCCACGATGCGGAGGGCGTCGATGTCTAGACCTGAATCGGTTTCGTCAAGAAGGGCGAGGTTTGGTTTAAGCAAGAGCATCTGAAGGATTTCGAGTCGCTTCTTCTCGCCTCCGCTAAATCCGTCGTTCACGTAGCGAGACAGCACGGATTTTTGCATTTCAAGTGAGGCCATGGCGGCGTTGAGTTCTTTCCGGAATTCTCGGCCCTTGATCGGCTCATCCCTGACGGATTGAACGGATTTTTTGAGGAATGTGCCAACCTGGACGCCGGGGATGACGGCTGGGTACTGGAACGACAGGAACATACCGGCACGTGCCCGCTCGAACACGCTCATCTCCTCGATGTTCGTCCCCATGTAAAAGATTGAACCAGCTGTGATTTCGTAGGCTGGATGGCCCATGACGACGCTGGCGAGGGTTGATTTTCCCGCACCGTTGCGCCCCATGATGACGTGGATTTCGCCACGATGAATCGTAAGACTCAAGCCATTGAGAATAGGAGTGTCGTCAACACTCACATGAAGGTCTTCAACCCTCAGGATTTCGTCACCCATGTTCAACCCAGTTATCCCGTCTCGTCTCTCCTTTATCAATGGATGTAGTCCCCTAGCGTTTGCCAAAGGCAACGCAGCCATTCGTGGAGAGGGTCTGATTGGATGCGAGGGTTGAAGTTCAAAGGCTCTAAGCAAGAGCATGGACGATGACTTGGTCGCCAAATATGCGGCTGAAGCAAAGGCGGCGATGGAAGCAGAAGCAGCCCGTCGCGTGGCAGATTCCACCAATCCAGAAGAGGAGGAGCGCCTGCGAAACTTATCCCTGCGCTCTGTCATGGGCACCGAACACTACGTTCCCGCTCTTCTCAGCCGCCTCGGGGCAGTTCGTGCTGCTCTTGATGGTCATGGTGGAGGCATCGCGGTTTCGCAGACGGTTGACGCCCAAGAGGGGCTTGACCTCGTCCTTGATTTGACCGGGGCTTGTTTGTCCTGTGGTGCTGCGCCTGGGACGCTGGAGGGTGTGAAAAACGACTTAGAGGCGGACGGGGAAATCATGCGCATACGCTTCTCATCAGCTCTACTCGAAACCTTTGACGAACTTGGTCGAGAATTCATTTTGGCCCACGGAAAGGTTGAGTTTGTGGACATGCCAACCGAGCCCTCCACGAATTGAAACGGCGAGCCTTTCAAAAAAGACAGGCCGGAGGCGTTGGTATGGCCGCTTGGAGCAATGAACGACGAGACGACCCGAGTCCTTGCAGGGAGCAGGACCATGGTCGTTTCGAAGTGACTCAACGGGACGGACGGGCACGTCTCGGGAAATTGCATACCCATCACGGCATCCTTGAAACACCCGCCCTTCTACCAGTGGTCAACCCGAACATTCGGACCATTGAACCCAGAGAAATGTGGGATCACTACGGCATTCAGGCCTTGATCACCAATTCCTACATCATGTGGAAACACGATGACCTTCGTAAGACGGCCCAGGAAGATGGCGTCCACAAACTGCTCGACTTCCCTGGCGTAATCATGACCGATTCAGGCACGTTCCAGTCCTACGTCTATGGCGATGTTGAGGTTGGCGTTGCTGAAATCGTCGATTTTCAACGTTCAATTGGCGTAGACATTGCGACCATGCTCGATGTCTTTTCTCGCCCCGACATGAAATCCAAAGAGGTTGAAGATGCTGTACGGGAAACCGATGCAAGGGCATCGGCGAGCCTGGAGGCAGCAGGAGACATCATGCTGAATGGCCCCATCCAAGGTGGCGTGTTTCGAGAATTGCGCCACATTTCTGCACAATTGATGGGACAGCATCCATTCTCCGTTCACCCGATTGGCGGCATCGTCCCGATTATGGAGCAACAGCGGTACAAGGATTATGCCAAAGTCATGATGGCCACGCTCCCCCTGCTCCCTCCCAATCGACCGGTGCATATGTTTGGCTGCGGCCACCCGATGCTCTTCCCCATGTCGATTGCCTTAGGTGCCGACCTGTTTGACTCAGCCGCCTATGCTTTGTTTGCCCGCGACGGTCGTCTGCTGACCCCATGGGGAACGGAACGCATTGATGAGTTGGTTGACTGGCCCATGCTGATGCCGTGCGTTGCCCAGCAAACCCCAACTGAAGTGCGCTCAATGAAGGCCAAAGAGAAGGAACAACTTCTGGCACGGTACAACCTTGAAGTAACTTTGGCAGAATTGGCACGGTGCAAACAAGCAGTCCGGGATGGAAAAATATGGCAGCTCGTTGAACAACGTAGCCATCAACATCCCGCCCTTCGAGAAGCCTTCCTTTGGCTAACTACGGCACCTTCCCTCGACCGAAACCTTCGGCCAGACAAATTCTACACGGACCGGGATGCGGCCCGAGACACCGGCCAAGACCAAGGCATGTGGGAAGACGCATGGGATTGGGTGGTGTGGAGTCAGCAAACACCGCGAAGCGGCGGCGTACAGTGGGGAGGGGATGACACGTTCAGTCGACCCCACATTGCCAAAGCGCGTCGGATACTTCACATGCGGTGGTTGCGCTCCGAAGCAACCCAACACGCTGTTATTTTCCATGGCATTCGGGGACCTTTCCGGGAGCGAATTAACGATGTGCTCGAATGGCTCAATTGCCATCACCCAAGCCTCCAGCCCATGGTTCTTACACCTCTCGGATTGATTCCTGCCTCGTTGGAGGACCTCAACCCGTTCGCCCATCTCGACGCCCCTGCATGGGTCCAACGTCACGAGCCCGAAGCGGCATGGATTGAACGTGAACTGCAACGGCTTGGTCTCTCCGAGGTCGCCTTTGCCACCGTGGATGTAGCCGGTGATGGAATGAAACAACGTCTTGCAGAGGCCCTTGATTCACTGAACCTCGCCAATCACGTTCACCAACCAATGGACCAAAGCCAGCGCGACCGTTCCCGAGAAAACCTCCGCATCGCTCAAGGCATGTCCAAGCAGATGGTCTTGCTCAACGCGAGCCATGAAATGGCATCGTCAATCATGGCCGGGGCGAGTTTTGTAGTCAACAGGGAAGGCCGTGTGAAGAACATCAACGATGAACATGGCCAGCATCTCTTCAGCCCAAGGCTACGGGATGGAGGAATGTCGTTGGCCAACGCTGGCGCTCAAGCGATGCTTCAGCATCGGTCAGAACCGAACCCCGAGGGTTTGCCTCGTACAGAATGGTGGGGTCACGTCGGAAAAGGACCGGCGGTGGTCGTTGTCGACAGCGATGCCGAACCATTTGTTCGCAAGGGCAGAAACGTGTTTCATGGCTTTGTGGTGGCGTGTGACCCGTGGTTGGCACCCGGTGAACCATGCCTCATCACGAACCCAACGGGAGAACTTCTCGGCCACGGCGTAGCCCAGTGCACCTCAACGGAAATGGGAACGATGACAAAAGGCATCGCCGTCAAAACTCGAGGCGGCGTTGGGGACTAACGGCTCATCAACCAACGCAAGCCTTCATGGTTCGTCTTCGCCCACGGTATCTTGGAGATGACCATGGAGGATGAACCAATCATCCAAACCAAGGAACTCACTAAGGCCTATGGCCCCCACGTGGCCCTTGACAACCTCAACCTGTCTATCCCCCGAGGTGCAACCGGTTTGCTCGGTCAAAACGGGGCTGGAAAGTCGACGTTTCTGAAGACAATCCTCGGCCTCATACAAGCCACGTCAGGGGAAGGTTCGGTCCTTGGTTATGACATTCGCCACCAAGGCTTGGAGATCCGTCAACGCATCGGCTACATGCCCGAATACGATGCCCTGAATCCAGATATGGACGCCATTCACCAAGTCCGGTATTCCGGTGAGCTCCTGGGGATGAATCCAGTGGTTGCCATGAACCGAGCACACGAAGCCTTGCAGTTTGTGGGCATTGGAGAGCAACGTTACCGAGAAATTGGAAGTTTTTCTACCGGCATGAAACAAGCCACGAAATTGGCATGCGCCATCATTCATGACCCGGATCTGCTCATCGCAGACGAACCGTCAAACGGCTTGGACATGAAAGCCAGGGAATTCATGATCACCACACTCAACACCATGGTGCATGAAGCAAAACGATCGGTGTTGATGGCAAGCCATCTCATGGACGACGTCGAGCGGGTGTGCGAGAACATCATCCTGCTTCACAAAGGAACGCTTGCAGCACAAGGTAAAATCGAAGACCTCAAAGCGATCGATCGGGAAATCGAAATTCATGTATGGGGTGGAGCCACCCGACTTGAGGAACGCCTCACGGACCAAGGGTTCCGTGTTCGTAGAGAAGGGAGAGTCATGCGAATCGCTCATACCGAAGAGGACACAACGACCTCTATTCTGAAAGCAGCCGCAGAGGTTGGTGCCCAAATTCGCCGGATGCACGAGTACGAAGCCTCCCTCGAGGACTTGTTTCTGGCCATTATGGACAACCTTGGCTACAATGTCAAATCAAGCGACGACCTCCTTCGTTCACCGGTTGAAGCCCGTCGCGTGGATGCACCTGAATCCCTGGGAGGCGGTGCATCATGACCGATGAAAATTTCTCTGCAGAGGCTCCTGTCACGGGCCAAGGACGAATGGATGTGGCTTGGGGCGCCAACACCGGTGATGAATCACCCGACCAGGCCAAGACCGCCACCACGGCAAAAACAGGCGAGATTTTTGAACAACATTACACGCCGTGGACTGGCCAACTCAACCCTCGGTGGATGAGAAACTGGTCCATCCTCCGCCATCATCTGCTCGGTATTTTTCGTAAAGGTCACCGCCCCTGGACAATGCCAACTCGAATCTTTATTCTCATCGCCTTTCTCGCCTCGCTGGCCGATGCTGGCATGACCCTGCTTTCTGGACTTGTTGGAAGCTCGGAATTCCATGCCCTGTTTGGCGTGAGCCGAGACAACCTCTACGGCCATGTACTCGGCTTCTTTCCCCGCAATGTTCTGTATTACCCCTTGGTAGCCGCCCTCTTGGTTGGAGGTGTAATTTCTGAAGATCGCCAACATGGGACTTCGGCGCTTTACTTTTCGCGCCCGATTTCCCGCTTTGATTACGTGGGGATGAAATTCATTTCCGTGGCCATGATCCAAGCCTTGGTGGTGTTGATCACCTACATCTTGTATTTCCTCGCCGAAGTGGTCGCATATGGACGTGGATGGGCCTGGATGGTCGATGTGTTTCCGATGTTTCTGTCCGGTTTTTTGGCCGGCATGTTATTGATTTTCACCTACACCAGCATTGGTCTTAGCCTGTCAAGCGTCTCAGCCGGGCGGTTTTTCCCCGGCATTGGGTTGTTAGCCATCGTCTTTGGTACCAAAACTTTAGCCAGCATTGTCAAAAATTTATTTGATCGTGAAATCCTCTACCTCATCTCACCGTATGATTGCGTGGCCCATGTAGGCCAAGCCATCATCGGAACTCAAACCACCTACGACCAATATTCCTGGACGTATTCATTGGTGGCTTTGGTCGCTATGAATGCGCTCGCTCTGTACGTGCTAGCCTCTCGCGTGGCCTCGATGGAGGTGACACGTGAATGATACCTGACATCTCACAACAAGGGCCTCCACCCCAAGAAACACCAACGGTTGCTCCGAAAGCACCGGTCGTCTATTTTAACGGCGTTTCAAAGTCCTACGGCCGAATTCATGCGCTGAGCAGCATCACCCTTGGTCTGAGCGGCGGAGTTACTGGCATACTGGGCATGAACGGAGCTGGAAAATCAACGATGTTCAAATTGCTCATGGGCAAGTTGCGTCCGAGTGCAGGAGAGGTCAAACTCTTCGGGGTGGACCCGTGGAAAAATCCCGCACCTTATGCTAACGTGGGATTCGTACCAGAACATGAAAAAATGCATGATTGGATGACCGCCCTTGAATTTGTTAGCACCTTTGCCCGCCTCCACGGCATGACCCGAAAGGAGGCTGAAGTTGAGGCCAACCGCGTGCTCGACTTCGTGGGACTCAGCGATGTCGCAAACAAAGAGATTGGACGGTTCTCGAAGGGCATGCGGCAACGAACAAAAATTGCACATGCTTTGGTCAATGACCCAGAACTGATCATTTTGGATGAACCCTTGCAAGGATGCGACCCTCTTGCTCGAACCACCATCATGAACGTGATACGAGAACTCGGAAAGTTGGGCCGAACGGTCCTCGTGAGCAGCCATATCTTGAATGAAATCGAGCGCATCACTGAACAAATCGTCATCCTGCATCAAGGGAAATTAGTGGCCCTCGGCAACCTGCACGCCATCAGGGAACGGTTGGACCAAATACCACACACCATCCGGTTGGTTGGAGATGATGCACGAGGGCTCGCACGAGATATTCTCAGTCATCCTGCGGTCTTCGGCGTCAGTTTCCCCAACGATACCGAACTTCTCATCCAAACCTACCATTTCGGCCAATTGCACGCTGAATTACCTCGTCTTATTGTGGAGAACAACCACAAAGTGAGTGTCATCGACAACCCCGATGACGACCTTGAATCCCTTCTCCATTACCTCGCTGGAGGGAACGCCTGATGGCAAACCGTCAGGTTCCGAGCCTGTGGAGCGGAATGGACCGAAAGGCCTTGGCCATCGGGGAGTTCACCTTACGCCAACAACGCAAGCGTCTCTCGACTTGGGTGGTGTTGCTTGTCGGTGTTGCTGCCATGGGAGTCTTGACAATGTTTTACGTCGACGCCATGACCCGAGATTACGAGGCCATTGACAACGATGGAGATTCCTACGACTGGGATAACGACGGCTACCCTAACGGTCAGGAATTCCTCTACGGCACGGACATTCTTGACGCCAATTCACATCCTGGAGTGCTTGATGCGTCCATTTTACCGGATGACCCAAGCCTATGGGTCAACGAAGATGATTTCGATTGGGATGCTTTGGAAGCGGGAAGTGTCGGAGTGGACGACAACGGAGATTGCGACACGGCAGACCGCACACCCTCTCAAAAAGACGCCAATGGAAACGGAATTCCATGCGACATTGTCCTCCGACTCGACCCCTATGGACAAGGCACTTACACCATCTTGAGCGATGGTAATGTGGATGAAGACCCAGACGATGAGGCATATGCCCTGGAATCAATCCACCGAAGTTTCGTGCTGGCCATCGGGAAATTGGGGGTCGTGTTCCTCATCGGTATTTTCGTGCCGCTGTTCATGGCCACCGGCCTTATTCGCAATGAAATGAGTTCTGGCACCATGCACTTCATGCTCGCCAAACCCATTGCACGAGGTGAAGTGTTCCTTTACCGATTGCTCGGGTTCTATGCCCTTGCGTGGGTCTATCTCACGATTCTCATCGCCTTGTTGGCGATTGTATCAGGCTTCATGGGTCCGAGTGAGGGTTTCTACCGGTTTGGAGACCTTGGGGTGTGGATGTCGGTTTGGCTCGCGTCAATCATGGCCATCACCGTTTACGGCATGCTGTTTTGCACGTTAGGGGTGATGTGGAAACATGGAATGGTCTTGGCACTCCCAATTGCGGCTTGGGAATTGGGGATGGTCCTCACCACCTTGGGCGCACCGGATGCCGCCATTCTCCGGTTTTCAGTCATCGGTTGGGCCATGAACATCGTCGATGCTGGAGCCGCCCTTGCTTGGCAAGATACACCTCTGCTTATTCAGATGGGACTTTGGGGGGGTGGGAACGGTTCATTGACAGGAGCCGATGCGCTCAACATCTTCTGGTCCACACCTGGATTGGACATTGGGGCGTTAGGAACCATTGTGGTGTCCATGCTTGTGCTCTTGTTTCAAGCAGCAGCCTGTTGGCTGTTAGGAAGCATCCTGTTCAAATCAAAAGAAATTGAGTGAGGGTGGATGATGAACGAAAACCCGCCGGACACCTTCCAGGGTGATTTCTCAACCATGTGGCGTCTCGGAATTCGAGAACCACTTTGGCACATGACCTGGGACTGGTGGTGGTGGTTGGTCATGATCGACGATCCTGAAGGCCCTGAGTGGGGGAAACAATTGATGGTGCTATGGTCGACCAAAGACAACGACCGAGTCGAAGTGAACGGCACCCCTTGGACGCCAAGCGGACGCCCGGGTGTGGATGAAGACGGAGGTATGCTCATCGACGGCATGGTGTGCGCTTGGTGGTTTGACGGCCAACGTATGCATGAACCGTACATCAAACGCACCTGCGACATGATTGCCATGTCCGATACCCACCCTTCGTGGCCAAGCGAGGGCCTCGGAGACGGAGGGGGGGCCGTTGTCCCACTCCTTCCAGATGACCTTTCTATGGGATTAAACAGCGACAAGGGTTCGTTTTGGCTGAACCTTCGAGGGGATAAAATTCCCGTCGAAAACGGGGCGCCGTCCTCGATGGCCCTCAACCTCACACCGTGGAACCCCGCCATGTCGTTGGCCCGACCATCCAATGCCACGTATGCTGGTGGAATGGGTTATGACATCCTTCGAGTCCATGGAACAAAAGTGAATGGAACCATTGACGGCGAGGAGGTCACGGGCACAGCCTACTTCCAGAAAGTGTGTGTTCAAGCCCCATCCCCGCCGTGGTACTGGGGTGTCCTTCACTTTGAGGATGGCTCCTACCTGGATTGGTTCCTCCCCCACCTCTCTGCGACCATGACAGCGCGAACTCCACGACCTTGGAAACGAAGGGACATCCGGCATATCGGACTCTCCCAAGGTGGATTGTTCCATGATGCACGAAATAAGCGAAGCGAGCGTTTTGGACGCGTCAGGGTGGAAAAAAGAGCCTCCAAACGCCTTGAAGGCAAACACGGTCAACAACCCGGATCCCCGCTTCCTGCGTTTGATGTCCACATGTGGAACGGTCGAACAAGCATCAAGCTCACCGTCGAAGCCGTCGAGCGGGCCCATTGGCATTTTGACCAGCCTACCCGAGGAGGGATTTGGTCACACCTCACCTACAACGAGTACCCACTGACCCTCACTCGTCTTGAAATCGTGGATGAGTTCGGGGTGAGACGGCGCCAAGATTACGGTTGGGTAAGGGGAAACGCCGAGCATGCATGGGGCATCTTACACTGAGAAAGTGGTGCCTTGGCGGGGGAAGTTATTTCATTTACATCGTAATAAGGTTACATGAGGCGTTGACATGACCACCGAAGAAACCGTTGAGGAAACCGCGGAACAGGCAGTTGAAGAAGTGAAAGAAGACACCCCTCCGGCCACCACCAACCGAGACAAGTATCGCCTGATCAGCGGCGAAGAAATTCTTGAAAACGGAGAAGCAGGACCGAGTACGCTTGCTTTTATTGGAATGTACATCTTGGGAGCGTTGGTGTTTGGTGTCCATCTGTTGTTCAACAACGGTATAGATGCAGCTGACGACGCCTCTTTTTTACTGAAATTAACGGCGACGTTGATCGACGTGACGAACTGGGAAAGCCTCCCAATTGGATTTGTTCTCGTGATGTGCTTCATCACATGGGCGAACAGAATGCTCAACATTTCAACCTCAGGGCGTTGGGTCACCATCGCACTCTTGGCGGTCACGTTCCTACCCGTCATCATCTCAATTGACAACTTGCTGAGCGCCATTGCTGGACTCTTTGGTGCGGAAGCAGGCTCGTACGATTTCATACCAATCGACAATTACAACTACTTCATTTCCGGCCTCGTATTTTTGGTTGCATTTTGGGCGTTTACTTACAAATACCAACGAAGCTTTTCCTACGCTGTAACCACCAACGCCATCATTTTCCAGCATGCTTTTTTGCTGTCCCGATCGCATCGACGCATCCTCTTTGACCGTATTTCCGAAGTGATGGTTGAGCGAACCCCCATGGGAACCATCCTTGGATACGCTACGGTCACCATCATGACCGATTCAGGCATCGGCTTAGTGGAAGAATCCATCGGCGTGAGTGCAGGAACAGCCCCTGGGACGGCCATGAACAGCGATGACTCAACAACCACGAAGGTTCGAAAAAGCCTCCTCAAGAAATTCTTCGCCTTTTTGACCTACCAGCGCACAACACGCCGCGTCGACCACGACCCTCGCCACTGTTTCTACAAAATCCGAAAGTGGGAAGACATCAAACTCATGTTGAACGAAATGCATCGCAAGCACTCTCAATCCAACATGCTTGAGGACATCAAGAGTGCCTTGGCTAACGGTGAAGAATCCGAGGCATGAAGGCATCCATGCCCGAGCGAGCCTTGAAAAGCCCGTGGTCCTACGCTTAGGCGGAGAAGATACCATGGTTGAAGCATTGTTAGAGAATCCAATCACCCTGTTCCGCCAAGGCGACATCGACGGAGCACTCGCCGACCTGCAAGAAAAATTGGGAGACCATGGTGATGTGGCCGAGCTTCACCACATGTGGGCCGAATTTGCAAACATGAAGAACATGGAGGCACAAGATGACCTCATACCTGGTCGGAAAATCATGAACGCTTACAAGAAAGCCATGGAACTCGATGAGGACAATATGGAATACATCGCTGATTTCGCATCCTTCGCCCTTGAATGCCGCCGGATTCCAGTGGCTGTAAAGGAATTCCAACGCTATGCTCGCCGTCTCCAACTCGAGGATATTCCAGTTGACGAGGTGCTTTTTACGGCCAGTCGAAACCTGGTGGATGCCATTGAAGTCATGGACCCAAGCCGCCAGGCACCCATGATTCAGCCTTGGCTCAAGCAAGCATTGGAGTGGGCTGTCGGCGCCCTTGGATACTCAATCGAGGATGCCGTAGCGGTGCTCAGCGCAGATGAATGAGGAGAGGATCCACTGACCGAGAAGGTCCGTCTTTTCTTCAGAATTGGCTACCTCGGTGATGGATTTCATGGTAGTCAAATTCAACCGGATGTTCGTACTGTACAGGGTGAACTCATCCGAGTTTTCCGGTCCCTCAAATGGCTAACTGGACCCGTTGAAGACCAGTTGCTGGTTCTTTCCAGCCGCACCGATGCAGGAGTTCATGTCCGCATCAACGGCGGTATTGTTGACGTGGAAAAATCACTTTGGGACGCCCTTACACCTCGTAAAATGATTCGGGCTGTGGACGATAGGCTGGACGATAAAATCGCATTCTTGACCGTTCAAGAAGTGGCCATTGATTTCAATCCGAGGATGGCATCGCACCGCGTGTATCGGTATCGGTTGGAAGCTCTCGAATTTTGGAAAGAGCCCGACCATGCAAGTTTCAAACGATGGTTAGACCTCTTTGTGGGCACCTATGATGCCAGAAATTTTGCCCGTTTGGAGGAAGGAAAAAACCCTATGCGCACCATTTTAGAAACCAAGCCTTGGATGGACGGTGAGCGATTAATAGGTTTTGAAATCACAGGGGAAGCCTTCCTCTGGAACCAAGTTCGCCGCATTGCCAACGCTCTGTTTCGCCTTGCGGTTGGAGAGTTGACGGAAGAGGACATCAAAGGCGCCATTCAACACCCACTTGAACCGGTTGATTTTGGTGTTGCACCGCCGGAATGGTTGGTCTTGTGGGGAGTGGCATGGGAGCATTGCCCTCTTCCGGGTGAGCATCATTCCAACGTGTTCTCACCGCCACCCACCGGAAGAACCGCCGAGCGCACGAGAAGGAGTCGTTGGCAGCGAGCAGCGCAGCACGAAGTCAAAACCATGCTGTACAATGAA
>Ga0181422_1000274_pt1 | contig 16564 bp, 20 predicted proteins | sample 45SPOviralmetaG_FD_130147 | JGI IMG/M metagenome (GOLD analysis project Ga0181422, IMG submission 130147) | Marine viral communities from the oligotrophic San Pedro Time Series (SPOT) site, San Pedro Channel, CA, USA - 45 SPOT_SRF_2013-07-18 | ecosystem: Environmental > Aquatic > Marine > Strait...
CCGTTCTGTTTCCGTTTCCCCCATTTTGAATCTGTGTAGTAGGCATCTGTGTATCTCTTCTGTGCCTGCCCTCAATATGCCTGAGTCGTTGACTATCTCGAATGCTTCTGCATCAAAGGCCGGCTCGTCGGTTTCTACTATTGTTACTGGTATCTTTGTCCAACCTAGGAGTGCTAGAGCAACTGCCCTGTGCTGTCCGTCGAATATGTACAGTGTCTCTCCGTCTGATCGCTTCACCGCTGATACAGGACAACAGACCCTAGGGTCAAACTTCTTCATTATGTTCATGACGTGCCCTGCCCTCACATCACGTTGTACCGAGTAATTGAACGCGAAGTGTTCCAATGGGTGATCTTCAACACCTCTCGGCAACAATCTGCCCTTTGCTATTTGATTCTGTAGATTTACTTTTGATTCTGCTAGTTTGCTTGTCCAGTTTGGGACGTCTTGTGGTGCTTCTCTTTTTACTTCTTCGACCACGTCTAGAAGCATTTTTACCTTGCTCATAATATCTCCTATAGTTAATGAGTGCAATTCAGAGCAGAATTCCTACGATAGGATAAACTCCAAATTACTCAACTATTATAGCAGATTTTATGAATTTGTCAACCCAGGCACTTGTCCGCAGTCGAAACTAGACTTCTCAACTATGTATCCGTACACCGAGTATGATTCAACTATTAGACTGTGCTTGGCAGATGCATTCGCCATACATTCACTCTTTGAACTGTAATGCTTTATAGGGTCTTCTTCCATGACCATACAAGGATTACCTAATGCACATACGACAATGATTACTTTCCACATATTTTTTACCTCGTTTTTTTCTTTCCTAGCAAATCTCTTACTGCTTCTTTACAGGCATCATGCCAGTATACGCCTGAATCTCTCAACTTCTCATTAGCAACTCGCAACTTCTCCATCTTCTTTTCGATGGCCTTGAACTTGCTTTGCTTCAATTCTCTACCAACCTGTTTCTCCAGTTGATTAAGAATATCGTCAATCGCAGGGCAAGTGATATCAGGCACCTTTGGAGCCTTCTTACGGATCTTACTCCAGTAACTTGTTCGCTTCTGTGCTTTGTAAAACATCAACACACCTCCCTACACGATAATATTTACTGGCCAAATACATCAAATGATGTGCTACTATAAGTTAAGTACAAACAGATGAAATTACTTACGGCAGGTTGTGGTATTAGCCAAATCAGTTTCCCTCATTGGCCAACATGGGTCAAATATCCAAAGATCACACACCAGATGGAACATGTGAATATTGGTGGACCAGCCAGTGGTAATGAATACGTGGCTCACAATGTCTTAAAAAATATCGACGGCGTAGACTGTGCAATTATAATGTGGACACAGTATACCAAGACAGACCTGTACATAGAATCTCAAGAAATAGTCGATGAAATTAAAACATACAACACAAGGAACTTTGTTTTGAATGACAAAGGACGTGTGATAGATACGGCCCCCGCATGGTGGCCATCCAGTGTGACCGGTGACAACAGAATCAAAGGTTGGTTGAATGAGAATTTATACAGCGATACCTATCAATTGGATAAGTCCTTGATGCACATAGCAAGTGTTCAAAAAGCACTGGAACACAACAACATAGAGTACTACATGTTTCTAGGATATGACATGCCTCTAGACAATGCTGGCAAGCACGGTATAGATTTGAGCAAGTTTGTAACCCTTGAATCCCTCTATGATGATTATTACTCCAGTGACTGGCAAAAATATTCTACAACAAAAGAATATGGTCTTGTTCCTGTGGCAGGGTGGCATTGGGAGTTTTACATGAAACACATCTATGGCATATTGGATAAAAAGTTTCAACGTAGAAATGTGGATCTTGAGAAAATAGCATCGGGTGTGCAAGGTGTTACAGAAAAATGTTTTGAGGAAGGAATATCATGAACCTAGAAGTACATGTGTCAAAGTCCAATAGGGAAAGCAATCCGGAATTGACCGTTAGGTTTGGCGATGCATCTCACACACAACTTATTGATTCAGACAAACAGAAGATAGTATTACACAATATAGAGCATACCACGGACACACAATTAGTTGTTGAAAGGAATGAACAAACATTGTATTCCACAGAGCAAAGTCATCACAGTAACAATGTGATAGTTGAAAAGATTGTGTTGGATAATTTCTGGGAGATAGGCAAAGATTTCTATCCTCCAACCACTGACTTAAACAATGATTACATCGATCACCTATCCAAATTTGACAACTGTGGGTGGATTAAGAATACGTTGGTGCATAACACTCATTTGTTCTTTAACGGCACTCTTACATGGCAAATCAAGTACCCAGTAAGGAGAAGTTTCTTTAAGGATTCTAAAAAATGATAGTGTATCTTGGAATGCCAAAATGTGCCAGTTCCTGGCTCTGGAACAAGGTAATACACAATTTTGGCAATGATCTCACCAAGGAGCCACATACTCTGGTAGAGAAGGGCAAAGTGGACAATCCCTTTATTGACTTCTCAACCAACAACTGGAGTATGGACAGTAGCACAGTTAGAATGTTAGACAAAGACGTTTCAAAATACATTTTCATAATCAGAGATCCGCTAGAACTGGCCAACAGTTATTATCAGCAGACAGCAATGGACAGTGAATCGTTCAATGAGTTCGTGTTCACCCTTGTCAAAACAAAACTTCTGTGCTTCGGAGACATCATAGAAAGATGGTATAACCTCGTTGATAGAAACAAGATACTAATATATGATTATAACAAGGATATACAAGACAAACAAGACCAATTCATCAAGGATATATGCCAAAAATTAAACCTACCCAGTTATGACACGTCTGTACCTTTAGAAAAGAAAATAGCCGCCACTAAAAACAAAACAAATCACACCTGCGATGATAAGCTCATGGAAAAATTGACACAGCAGATAGATAAGTTTCACAACATAGTAAAGTAGTATATTGGAAAACTAGATTACGGACGGACTTTTGACTAAAACATTTTTACTATCAAAATGATCTACGCTGTGGGCCTGGTCTTCAGGACACATCGAACAGATAGATTCTGGTTTATTAATATTTTCAACCAAAGATTTTATATCATCGACAGCAGTGAATCCTTTGTACTTGTAGTTTCCTGTGCTGTCTAAATCTACAAGGTTGGCTATAGGAGCACACTTATATAATTTATTCTTGTAAAGAATAGGTACATTTGGGTTTCCACATATCTTGTGTGCTTTTTTAGGATCACTGTTGAATGGTTTTGGTTTTCCGTTTACTATTTTGTAAGGCATGACAAATCTTTTAAACTTACTTTTATAAATTGAAAGATCTTTGTTATGTAGTTCTAACTGTTTGTGCCCGTCGCTGTAAGATCTTTTGGTCTCCCATTTGTCCCTGCACTTAACAATTTTTTTTATTTCATCCGTGATTAAGGATTCATGATCCTGCCTGTGAACACTTACCTGCATTTCCAGTGATCCAAATCTGAACCACATCTCCGGATCATATCTTTTGAGCAGATAGCCATTCGTTATCAATCTAATTTGTGAGTTTGGCCAATACTTCCTGATTGCATCTAGCACTTTGCTTATCCTAGGGTGTAATAAAGGTTCACCACCAAATATTGAAATTACTGAAGGGTCTAGTATTTCACTCCAGGTTTTACATTGTGATTCTATGTCTTGAAGTGATTCTACACCTCGCCTGTCAAAATCACTAAGGCTGATACAGCCTTTACAGGCAAGATTGCAGGCATATGCTACATTAAAATCTAACCTTTTTATTCGGTACATTATAATGTGTAGTTATCGCCTACTATAAGTTGTGTGCTAGTGTTTTGAAATGATATTAAAGTAGATAAAAGCAACCAAAAACGAAACACGTGGTGTATACAACAACAATCAACCACATCTTCTTGCTCATTTTTTATCGTGGTGCTTTGCCCAGTACTTGCTTTTTCTCATACCCAGATAGTGTTCGCCAGGCTCGTAGTCCCATTTGTGCCCGTGATGTCCACGAGCGTCTGCCCATGCCATTCTCAGTCTGACTATTAATTTCGTTAATGGGTTGTGACTTACTCTCACTTGTCTTCTAACGTCCTATCTTTTTCTTTCTACCTAGTGGTAATTTCTGGTCTTTGACGAAAACTTCTCCTGCCTTCGTCGTCCACTCAATAGTTACCATCTTGGCCTTAGAACCGCCCTGAAATGATTTCACGGCTTTCTTGTAGGACATCGCTTCGACATCTTTCGTCTCAGTTCCGTCATCAAATTTAAATATTCTATTTTTTGGCATATAAATTTAATTATACACATTCTTGACAAAAGGTCAACTCTGTGTTTAAATACATTTGTAGACGTTGAAACATTTGGAATAAACGTTGCGGACGTCGGGGCAGTACCGACCACCTCCACCAATTTATTACTTGGTGGCTTATGTAATCCCTTCCGGGGGTGAAATAGGATCGACGGGCGTGTAAAGAGATGCGGAGTTTACCCAGTTGGAACGAGGTAACGGCCAAGTTTTAAATGCAAACAAAAAAGCATTAGGATTTGCTGACTTAACAGTTGGTATGTCTGAATTGAGATTAGCGGCGTAATAACCAACAATTTCAGGGGCGGCCCCTGCCTTGCAACAGAAGTGGGGCACCTTTTTTCACTAAAATCCGTAAATAATAGCATGTTCAAGATGTTTGCAATGATGTGTATATTAGTGTGGCCAGATGACGTAATGACCAGCGAATTGAAGTGTACAACACACTACGAGGATCCTCCTAGACAGTTTATCACAATCGAAGAGTGTAATGCGGCCGCCTATGATAAGTTAGAAATGACTGTTAAGGTGTTTGAGCAAGGTAAAGTAGATTTCGAATCAATACAGGTTGGTTGTATAAGTTCAGAATAATTCTAATTTTTTATTGAATACCACACATCCTTGCCAGTGACCCTGTGGTTCTCACCAAATGCTTCTTGTACAGATTGCTTCACAGGAGTCCAGTTGTAATCATCTCCTATAGAGTATCCTCCTGACTTGAGTTTGGGTAGATATGCTTCTATCTCATTCTTTACGAAAGGATAGGAATGATCTGAATCATGGAATATGAAATCCATTGAGTTATCTGGTACTTGATCAATTACAGCGAGTGACCGTCCCTTGATGATGTTGATCCTGTCTCCCCACTGTTCTGCATCATTACGGAATCTCTGCTCGTTTGCGTTGTGATTCCATGCCTGTTTCTCACTTTTGAATTCCTCTAGTCTCACCAACTTGCCATCTTTGAACACAGGTTTCTTGTTGTACTGCCAGTCATATTCGGGGTTGTCGTTCTGAATCTCCCAAGCATCTATGCAGGTCATATTCATGCTGGTGTTCTTCATCAACCAAAGTGTGGTGACCCCAACCCATACACCTAGCTCTAGTCCTTGTGTCCAGTTGTGTTGTTTGGCGAATCTTTCTATAACCCTATATCTGTCCATTGTACCTGTGCTCCTTTCTCCTTGCCCCTGCATCCTTTCTCATGATACACCAGGCATTGTAAGTGTTCTGCTCTATCCTGTTCGGTTTTTACATCTAGATGTCTGATCCATTCACCGCCGGTGAGTTCTGTGTACGGCAGTCCGCCGAAAACCTGTTTGATCACTTTCTGATCTATGCCTACCACATCCGTGTTTTGTATGTCATCTGTCATCTGTTCCGCGGCCGCAAGTGCTTGTTTTATTCTGCTTGGATGAAAATGGCAGAACGTGGCCATGAGCCTACCATTGTATGTTGTGAAGGCCATGTCCTTGATTAGGTGCTGATGTTGAGATTCATTTGGTTCTTTCAGTGCATATGAATCAACGTCCGCCACAATCACGTGTTGTCTGTCCTGTGCTTTGTGTCCTAGTAGTATGAAACGTTGTGCTTGGCAGTAGGTCACATAGGAGTATGGCCATTTCAATATGCTGTCATTGGTTTCACAATGCGTGTAGGAAACATCAAGTTTTTCAAGTCTTTGCAAAGATTGGGCAGATGGATCAACCACATGAACGTGTATTGGCAGTTGCCATTTTTCTGTGAATGTCTTGTAGAATCTTGGAAAGTACTTGTTGAAATACTTCTCATCACAGGAAGTCAGTATGAATTCATCATGCATGGGCCATTCGCCTAAGACATCTTTGAACATTAACTTAAGGTGTCAGCGGATTGGTTTAGATCTAGTGCCTGAGATATTTGTCTTCGGTCTTCGTCGTTCATGTTTTCAAGCAACAGTTCACTCTGTGTGTAGATTTCTCTGTTCGCTATGGGTATTTTCAGTTGCTGGCATGACTGCGTAACTATCTCATCCACTGTCAATCTATCAAAACCCGCCGTGTCTATCCTGCTGTCACGTCTGGCCTTGTTCGCTACCGCTATTATGTCTAGTGGGTCTTGTACATCAGGCAGTCCCGAGTTGGTGTAGATGGTGTTGATCATAGCCTCTTTTTCTGAATCACTGTTTGTCGTGTATATAGGATTGAGTGATGCAAAGTTTTCTTTGTAGGTCTTATAGTAGTTGACCCATTCTGGCGCCTGTGACACTTTAGATAGTAGTTCGGCCATCTCGTCATCACTGCCCATTCCTGCATAGTTCTGCACATCTATTAGGCTTTGTATGTAATCTCTCAAAGTCACAAGGTTTGCGTTCTCCAGTGATACTTGTTTTTCTATTTTTACTTCTGCCAATGCCAACTGGTCACGTTTGGCCAGGAAAGTGTTTGTGTTCAAACTATTGTTGAAGTTGGTGTGTGCAGTCGCCACAGCAGTTTGAAGTGGAGCGAGCAATGGTGTCCTATGTTCAATGTCTGTACTGTCATCGGTAAGGCTGTTTATGTGTGCCTTCAAGTTGTCATATGCCGTCTCCAAAGCGGTCTCCTCTGATAGATTGAATCCAACTATGAAGTCTACGGATTCCTTGAGCATGGTCATTGCCGGCAGAGTACTGCCATCATCGGGCTCTAGTAAAATATTGTTGAGAGTGCCCAAGTGATCATTGACACTTCTCGATTTGTCTTTGGCCGTGCCTCCGTACAACAATGGAATGATCCCTTGCAGTGATTGAACACTGCTTAATATCTCGTCGAAAGTACCCGGTGTTGGGTTTAATGCATCTGTGATCGGAAGTATGCTACCGTCAATTATGCTTTTGGTGTGTCGCAGTAGATCACCCAACAGGCGTCCTAGATTAAGATAGGGAACATTATTAATAGCATCTTTGATATCATTCTTCTGTGATAGGGAAAGCACACTGTTGGCAGTGATCACAGCATCCAATTCAAAACTTTTGATAACCCAACCCACTTTGATCTGGTTCACTGAATTCTCTATTGCTTGGTCTGAGAAGTTAGGTGAGATATCTATGAGGGTGCTGAGTCCTTTTTTAATGGCCATTGTTAGCCTCCCGCGAAAACTGTGGTTGCACCTTTGTACATCATGCCCTTGTCTGTACTGTCACCTATCCTCGCCGATGGTATACCTTTGACAAACACTGTCATTGAACCTCTATTCACCACGGCACCCAAGTGGGGTATACAGTACTTGCCAACTAGTATCGTGTGGAAGGCAACCTTATCACCCATTACTAGGTTTGGCTTGCCCTCGGAAAACACATCGAATTGTTTGGCTATAACAGGTGCTGTGAAAGAACATAGGTGTCCTGTAAAACACTTATCACCCATTCTTGACATTGGTCTTGACATAATGCTTGTATTTATAGGTTTAGAAAACCGCTCGTATTATAATTTAAACTTGGAGAATTGGCCTTTCTTGACATCCTGTTTGATGCCGCCAACTATGTATGACTCTACTTCTGTTTCCTGTGGTGCAACCTGCATACCTTTTGAACTCAACCAGTGCTGTGTCCATGGCAGTGGATTCTGCGATGCTGAAACATCATATAATGGATCATATCCTAGTGCCCTCAGCCTCTTGTTGGCAATCCATTCAACGTAGTTGCCCAACAGTTTCTCGTTCAGTCCTATTATGGATCCATCCTTGAACAGGTACTTGGCCCATGCTTTCTCTTCCTCAACACAGTCCTTGAACATCTGTATCACTGTCTTCTCTGTGCCTTTCATGGCCTTGGTCATTTCTGGGTCATCACCCTTTTGCCATGCTTTGATCACGTGTGTGGAAAGGTTCAAGTGTGTTGCTTCGTCCCTTGCTATCAATGAGAGGATCTTTGCCGAACCTTCCATCAGTTTGAGTTCACCAAATGCGAATGTGCAGGCGAATGATATGTAGAACCTTAGACCTTCTAGTAGGTTAACTGTGTTCATTGCCAGGTACAGTTGTTTCTTGAGAGCAATCATGTCCACTTTCTTGCCCACAGCATGATCCAATGCCATCTTGCCAAACTTGTCATATTCACCTGTGACGCTTTTTGCTCTCTTCAGAATCTCTTTATCGTCTAGTATCGTGTCAAAAACTTCTGAAGGATCTGAGTAAACGTTCTTCATGATGTGTGTGTATGAACGTGAGTGTATAGTTTCAAAGAAGTCCCAGGTCACTATGCAACCTTCCAGTTCTGGATTGGAAACGTATGGCAAGAACATAAGACTCGGTCCTCTGCCCTGCACACTGTCCAGCAGTGTTTGATATTTCAAGTTTGATGTGAATATGTGTTTCTGTTCTGGTCTGAAGTTCATAAAGTCTGCTCTGTCCTTCTGCAAACTAACTTCCTCAGGCCTCCAAAAGTAACCTATCATTGTTTGATTCAGTTTGTCGAACTGTGGATACTTGAACTCGTCGTATCTCTGCACGCCACCATCCTCACCAAAGAACATAGGCTGTTTAGTGAAGTCAACTTTACTCTGGTTAAAAACTGTTTTTGTCATAATAATTCTTCGATGTTAGATTGTACAGGCGTCGCACTCACCGTCGTCTGCGGTACTACTTATCTGCTCGACTGGATTTTCAGGTTCGAGAATAACATCCTCTCCGTCGTCTTCCAGTTGCGTGGCAATACCCGCTGGTTGTACATCCTCTTCCTCCCCTTTGAAATCGTATGTGTTCTGATAGTAACTTGTTTTCCATCCATATTTGTATGCTGTAAGCATGTCCTGTGCCATTGCTGACAGAGGAACTTCGTTGTTCTCAAACTGTAATGGGTTGTAACTCCAGTTGCCTGATATTGCTTGATCAAAATACTTCTGCATCATTGCAACAACATTGATGTAACCCTCGTTGCTTGGCATATCCCATAGTAAAGTGTAATCATTTTTAAGTTTAGGGAACCCTGGTGCTATCTGCTTCAGAGGACCTTTCTTACTTTTCTTGATTGCCATCAATGCTCTCGGTGGCTCAATACCATTTGTCTCATTTGAAACCACAGAACTACTCTCACTCGGCATCTGTGCTGACAGTGTGCTGTGTCTTAGGCCATACTTGGCTATGTCTTTTCTCAAACTCTCCCATGCCATTCTTTGTTTGTGTGGCACGATCTCATCAATCTCTTTCTTGTAGTGGTCTATTGGTAGCAGGCCGTCTGCGTATTTTGTTCTTTCAAATCCTTCACACTTGCCTTTCTCCATTGCTATGTTGCAACTTGCTCTCAGAAGATTGTATTGGAATGCTTCTGAAAGTCTATCAACCAATGCCCATGCTTCTGGATCAGAATACTTGACACCATTCTTGGCTAGGTAGTGTGCAAGTCCAATGTAACCTATACCTAAACTTCTTCTTTTCTTTGTTGAAACTTCTGCGGCTTTCACTGGATAATCTTGGTAGTCTATTATCTGTTCTAATGCTCTAACACTTAGGTCACATATGTTTTCTAGTTCACTTAAATCATTCAGGCCTCCTACGTTGACTGCCGAAAGAATACAAAGTGCAATCTCTCCCTGGTCATCGTGGATGTCTTGTATGGGTGTAGTAGGTAATGTAATCTCTTGACACAGATTACTCATTGAAACTTTGTCTTTGAATGAACTGTGCGAGTTGCAGTGATCCAAGTTCATTATGTAGATACGTCCTGTCTCTGCTCTCTCCTTCAACAAGTCAAAAAATAAAGATTGTGCTGGAACTGTTTTCTTTGGAATAGTTTTGTCTGCTTCGTATTTCAAGTAAAGATCATCAAACTCTTCTGTTCCAAATGCATCATACAGTCCAGGTGCCATGTGAGGAGAAATTAATGTGATCTCTTCTTCGTTCATGAACCTCTCATAGAACAGTTTACTGATCTGTATGGAATAGTCCATACGTCTCACTCTGTTGTCCTCTGTACCTTTGTTGTTCTTTAGTACAAGTATGTCTTCAATCTCAGGATGCCATATTGGGAAGTGTACAGTTGCGTTTCCTCCACGCACACCATTCTGCGTACAACATCTCACAGTGGATTCGAATTTCTTTAGGAACGGAATGACTCCTGTGTGTTGAACCTCCCCTCCTCTGATTTTAGAGTTGATACCTCTGATACGTCCTGCGTTTATTCCTATGCCTGCTCTTCTGGCAACGTATAAACCAATTGCCATATCGCTTGAAAAGATTGAAGGAAGTGTGTCATCACTGTCTACTAAAACGCAAGAAGCAAATTGTCTTATCGGAGTTCTCACACCCGCCATCACTGGAGTTGGTATGTTTATTTTGTGTAATGATATTGCATCGTAATATTTTTTAACGTAACTCATTCTGGTCTTTGTTGGATATCCTGCGAAAAGAGTTGCCGCGATCATCATGTACATGTCCTGTGGTGTCTCGTACAGTTGTCCTGTGCTTCTGTCTTGCACAAGGTACTTGTCACATATCTGTCTAAGTCCTGCGTATGTGAATTTTAGATCCCTGTCTCTCTTGATCCATGTGTTGAATTTTTTAATCTCTGTTTTGTTGTACTGTTCAAGTATTCCTTTGTCATACACACCCAGTCTAATGTTCCTCAGAATAAGTTTTAACAATGGAATGTATTCGTACTGACCGTGTGCCTCTTTCCTAACATCATAAGAAAGAAGTCTTGCCGCCGCATACTGATAGTTGGGCGACTCTAAACTGATCAAGTCATTTGCTGAACGCACTAGAACATTTTGAATGTCCTTGGTTGTCATGCCATCATAGAACTGTATGTTGGCGTTCATCTCTATCTGTGAGCTCGATACTCCTGACAGTCCTTCGCAGGCCTCTTCTACTACGAAATGTATTTTATTGATGTCAAGTGGTTCTTGTCTGCCGTCTCTCTTTTGAACTTGAATCGTACTGGAGTTTGTGTTCGGCATTAAATATTTGTAATTCTTGTTTTTGATTTTTGTTTTTATTGTATCCATATTTATCTAAATCTGTGTTTATAACTTTTTTTATAAAAATTTGTCCTGCGTCTACGACTAAAACTGCTAGGTCGTTTTGCGTTTTTATAATGTACTAATATTATGACAAAAAAAGTTTTTTGTCTAGTGAATTAAAAGTTATTTGTGGACAACTTAAGGTATTATGCTAGTATTGTTGTCTGGTAATCGATGGTTGCCGCTGTACCTGTGTTGGTAGATACGTACTGCAACTTGATTGTTTCGTTCCCTGCTGTGGAATCCTTGTTGTCAAGTATAGCAGAAAGTGTAACGCCAACACTGGCACCGGCTTCAACGAAGTCGTCGGAGTAGGATATGTTGACTCCATCAGATGATATCGTCATCTCTCCTGTCCTTGTGTCTGCATTTCTTTCAATTTTGTATTTTACTGACAATCCCTTCTTGTTCAATCCAGGGAATTCGTTAATGGTGGCGGCCGTTGACTGATTGTTGTTTAAAGTAAATTGTTTGATTGCTTTGGTTGTTACACCAATACCTTGCAACTCAGGTGCGGCGTTCATGTGTGAACTACCATCTGCTCTTCTTAGGTCTGTTCTTTCAAAGAAATCTAAAACTGATGAACATTCATCACCGTCAAACTGTATAACAGGAACTTCGTCGATTGATCCAATGCCTTTGTTGCTGTTGGCAACATCCTTGGCATACCAGTTGCCAGTTGAAATAACGTTTCTTGGATAAACTGTTCCAGATGCATTCTTAGACCATAATGCTTGTTGATGTATAGTGCTCCAACTTGATCCTGAGAACTGTACATCTCTTGGTCCTACTGTCAATCCGTTTGTTGTTCCGTCTAGTGTGCCACCAATTAATGCACCGTAGTATGATGTACTAAAATCACAGTCATTGAATCTTACATTTGTTACGTCATGACTCAGATCAACTAGTCTAGCAAATTTTGTAAACTGGCATTGATTGAAAATTATATGTGAGCTCTGTAATGCATTTGAAGAAGTCACTGTCACTCCTTTTGAATTTGCCACGTCTGGACCACCTTGTGCATATGAACCTTCGAACATGCAGTTATTGAAATAAACTTTGTTGACCTTGTCCATTGACACACCTGCATATGCAACAGAATTTTTAAGTGTCATGTTTGATATCTGAATCTGGTTGACTAGTGCAGTTATGCTCGCGCCAACGTTCTTTGCATTGTCCTGTGTGACCATGACGGCATTTGTTGCTCCTGAATTTCTTATTATGGTCTTTTCTGGACCTTCGCCTACCAAGTGTGCATATGGTGGTATCTTTAGTGCGGCAGTGATTTTGTACTTGCCTGCCGGAAAGAAAAGCACTCTCCTAGAGTTTGAATCTACCTTATCGGTTGCTGTGAATAGCTCATCAATTGCTGTTTGAATTGCTGTTGTGTCGTCTGTTGCCGCCGCGATCGTTGCCGCTGTATCACCGTCACCTTTGGCTCCAAAATCTTTTACAGAAACATACTCGTCCAGTCTCTGTTGTAAAGCCCTTGGCACTGAAGAAGTGATCGTAGTCGCATCTCCCAAGTAACCTTTGTAGGTGTGTTGTAGTGCTGTGGTGAATCCTGAACTACTTCCTGTTACAATTTCTGTGTTTCCCACTGCCGGAGCACCATCCGCCACGGTGCCGTTACCTATGTACAATCTCTGATCATCTATAGACCAACCCAGTTCTCCAGCCGCTAGTTGCGGTAGATCGGTTTTCTTTCCACGTCTGTGTTGTATTCTAGATATCTGTACTATCGGCATATGTTGTTATTTATTAGAGTATAGACTTGTAGTATTGTTCCAATTTGCCGTACCACTGTCCAACCCAGTAGTCATAGTTCTCTATTTCAAATGATTGATACTCGTTAGCCTGTGTACATATGAACATACGTCCGGTCTTTATCTGTGTACCGTATTGTTTGTTGTGTGCTTCTGAATATGCTACTAATTGAAGGTAGTAGTCGTCCACCCACTCTTTTTTCTTTAGTCTACGTGACTGTTTGAAATCCATTATTGCAGGTTCACCTTTGTACACACCAACAAGGTCTGTGGTTCCTGCGTACAGTTCAGGATAGTAAAGAGATACTTCTGATCCCCACACCTCTGAAACATCTTTTAGTCCATTGTCTATTATGACATTGGCCATTGTGTGTGCTTTCTGTTGTATGAGATTTGAACCGGGTGTTCTATCAACACCTTTAACATGTTTCTCCAGGGAGTTGTGCATCACTGTTCCTATGTTGGCACTCTCTGTTGTTATCTGTTGTGCTTTTTGTACACCAATCCTCTTACGCCATGCGTGTAGATGTGTCATGTCCTTGGTAGCACTCAACACTGTGGTGACACTGGGTACTGCTCTTCCGTCTGGTGTCTCGTAATGTCTTTTTTTATTCTTTGTTATTCTGGATAATTCACCGTAAGGATATTTTTGGTAATAGGTTATGCCTTTAGTTTTTAAAACATTCTCGGTAAACTTCATAAGCATAATTATACATTATAATGTCATATATTACAACTGATAATCTAACTCACATCATGGCTGAAATGACCGACTATTGCAACGCGGCCTGTCCCATGTGCAATAGATTTGATTGGGATCTAAATTTAGTAAAAGGAATTACCAATACTCATCACACTACCTTGGAGTTTATCAAAGATAGGATTGGCGAGAAAATTATATCTAAACTTAAAGGCTGGCTTTGTCAAGGAACTTATGGTGACGCAGTGATGAATCCTCAAACACTAGATATATTCAAATATCTAAAGGAAGTAAATCCAAGTATAGACATTGGAATGATAACAAATGGTGGCACAAGAAGTGTAGATTTTTGGAAAACATTGGCCGAATTGAAAGTAAATGTAACGTTCAGCATAGATGGACTAGAAGATACTAATCATCTTTACAGAAGGAATGTAAAATGGGATCGGTTAATGAAAAATGTAAATGCTTTTATTACTAATGGGGGCAAGGCATCATGGAGTTTTCTAGTTTTCAAACATAACCAAAATCAAATAGAAGATGCCAAGCAGTTATCAAAAGAGTTAGGCTTCAAAAATTTTGAATGTGCTTTTAGTGAACGTTGGCAAGATTTTGACAGTGAAGGAAATTATAGAGATATAACCTCACTTAAAGTAGATGATTATTTTATTGAAAAACCCGAAGAACAGAAAAAAGATTTTATAAAAAAATCTGAAGATGATTTAACATTGAGTAAAAATATTTTTCAGACAGAAGATAAAAATGATTTTTTTACAAGGAAGATATCATGTTGGGCGTGTCAACCAACCAAACATGAAATATATCTTCGTGCGAATGGATACGTAAGTCCATGCTGTATACTTGGCGACGTAGAAAGAAATGAGCCAAAACAGTTAATAAAAGATTACAAAAAAATAAATCTGCACCACACAAATCTAAAAACTATTCTAGAAGGAGAGTTTTTCAGAGACATAAGTGATGGTATAAATGGTGGAGAAAAAAGATTACAAGGGTGTTATCACGCCTGTGGAGTTAGATAATGGGCATCTCAAAGCAACCACCAAAACTGTTTCCAATCACCAAGGGATTGCCTTGCCAGTTGAAATGGACACACAGCACAGTATACTTGACTGATGGGGTCAGTGCAAGTTGTCACAGGGTACAAGGTGACCCAATTGAAGTGCGTGATGGTGAACTCAACTTCCATAACATACCTGCCAAACTCGAAGCGAGGAGAAAAATGTTGCGTGGTGAATGGCCCGGTCGAGGTTGTGAACACTGCAAACACATAGAAGAAGCAGGTGGTAAATCAGATAGGCAAGTACATTTGAATTTAGAAGGCACAACAGCACCTCCTGAACTAGACACAGACCTAGAAGCAGTCGATGTCACTCCGAGACAGTTGGAAGTGTACTGGGGCAACACCTGTCAACAGGCATGTATATACTGTGGTGCTCATTACAGTTCTACCATACAACAGGAAGAAAAAAGATTTGGCAAATTTGACACAGAAGGTGTAAAAATAAATGACTGGTGGAAGAAGAATCCTAAGATAGAGGAACACACAGAATTATTATTCAAATGGTTTGAAAATCATTTACACAAACTACACAAGATATTTGTCATGGGCGGAGAACCGTTCCTACAGAAAGAAACATTTAGATTTATAGAGTTCCTAGAGAAAGGAAACTATCCAGATCTAACACTTGTATTCTTCAGCAACCACAACATAGAACATGAACGGTTCAAGACATGGATGGACAGACTAGAAGTGTTGCAGAGGTCTGGTAGACTAGACAAGATACAGATATTTTTTAGTTGTGATGCACTAGGACCAGAGGGTGAATATGTGCGTACTGGATTGGATTTAAATGTGGCACTAAAAAACTTTGAATACATTTTACACAACACATCATTCGACCAAGGTATCAACAGTGCGTTGACTGTCACAGCAGTGCCAGGTATGCCTGCAATGGTCAAATACATAAACGAATGTAACAAAATTAAACCTATCTACTGGAGCATGATGAAAGCCAATCAACATGAAATAGGTCCTAGGGAATATATGTACCCGGGCATATTTGGTAATAAGATAAACGATTGGGGACTGCGTGAAGCAGTTGAATCTTTTGATACAACCTCTCATGGGAACCCTGATTCAGTTAAAGAAAATTATAAAACTTACATGCAGGGAATTATGACGGAGTTTGATAAGAGGGAACCAAGTGTACTTAGACAAAAACAATTCAAAATATATCTAAACGAATTGGATCGTAGACGTGACACCAATTGGAAATCAGTATATCCTCAAATTTGGGAACAAGTAAAAAATCTTTAATTACTTTCTTCTATTCATGGCAGACTTGGCCATCTTCTTGACAACGTCTGTGCTACCTTGATCATCGTAGTCCATGGCAGGTTCTTGCTCTGCCTCGGCGTCTGTTTTGACAACAATCTTTTCATTGTCGAAGTCTGCTACCACATTCTTTAGATCACCGTCCGCATCATAGATCCTCTTGAACACATCATAGTTGAATGCTGGATAACCCGTGTTGCTCATTATCTGTTTGACTGCGTCCATGCTGATGTCTGTTGGTTGGTCCTTCTCGTCGGCGTCGCCCTTCATGTTCAACAGGATGTTGATAAGTGCTGACTCTAGGTCTGTGTCGCTTTTGTTGAATTCGAAAAATCTCACAGGATTACTTTCCTGCTAGTTTGCTGTACAGTCTATTTGAAGTTTCAAAAACTTCTTTGGATTCTCTTTGCTCTCTGCCTTCAGGTTCTGTTCCACCCGCTTCGGCATCAGAGGCGCCAA
>Ga0181422_1000275_pt1 | contig 16551 bp, 16 predicted proteins | sample 45SPOviralmetaG_FD_130147 | JGI IMG/M metagenome (GOLD analysis project Ga0181422, IMG submission 130147) | Marine viral communities from the oligotrophic San Pedro Time Series (SPOT) site, San Pedro Channel, CA, USA - 45 SPOT_SRF_2013-07-18 | ecosystem: Environmental > Aquatic > Marine > Strait...
GTTTATAATAAAGCTATTGATGATATGATTAAGGACAAAGATCGATAATGGGCTACACAATGAAAACTAATATCCCGGGGCTTCTAGGCTTGAATGAAAAACATTCAACACCTGATACCCCAGTATTTGAAGAAAATTTAGGTGGTGCATGGGGCTATGCTAATATGGATAGAACTATTCACATTAATAGTAAGCTAAGTGATAGTCAAAAAGAAAAAGCAGTTGAGCATGAAAAAGAGCACGTACTGCAAATGAGAAGTGGTGAAGCTTGGTTTGATAGTAACAATGTTTACCATCAACCTGATAAAAGCGAACCAATACAAACATATAAAAGGATTGGTAATGGAATACTGGTAAAAGGTAAAGTAATACCTAACGGACATTCTGAAAATCCTATTGAAAAACCTGTGTATAACAAAACAGGTCATAAACCTACAAAGCTAAGTTAATTATGCCAACAAAAAACGCACCATCAAAAAAGAAGTCTTTAGGCTACTATAATAAGGTAAAAGATAAAAATAAAGAAGGAGCTGCCGCTGGAGGCGGTATGACCAAAAAAGGCGTGGCTAAGTACAGGAAAGATAATCCTGGCAGTAAATTAAAAACTGCTGTCACTAAGTGTGACGTTAAGGTAGGTACAAAAGCATACAAAAGACAAAAAGCATTTTGCAGCAGATCAAGAAGTTGGAAAGGCGAAAGAGGAAAAGCCGCTAGAAGAAGATGGTGCTGCAGTAGACACAGATAATATGTATAGAGAAAAACCACAGGGTCTTGGAGACTCAATAGAAAATTTAACAACAAAAACAGGAATAAAGGGGTTTGTAGATAAAGTATCAAATGGCCTTAACATACCATGTGGCTGCGAAGGCAGACGTAAGGCTATGAATACTTTGTTCCCTTATAAATACAAACAATAAAAACAAAAATCATGCCTAACGACAAAACAAAAATTGCAAAAGAAAAAGCTGTAGCAAAAGAAAAAGCTGTAGCAAATGGATTTGATCCAGCTGCAGCTGAAAAAGTATTTAAAATGGCCAACGACAAAGTTGCTTATATGGCTAAAGTAGCTGGAACTCCATCAATGCAGATGACTCCTGCGGATAGAGTTATGGCTGAAGATCCTACTACAGTTAAAAGACCTTTATATGCTCTTGAAAGCAATAAAGATTTATATACCGAAGTTAGTAAATCCGGTAAAACAATAACATACAATACCACTAAAGACGGGCGACCTGTTATATATAGCCCTGGCAGTGCAGTTCCTGGTAATATTATGCAAAGAACTAGTACGTCGGCATCCAATGAAATATACAATAATCCTAGTTATTTAAAGGGTATTACCGGAAAAGACGACAATAGTGGTAATTGGTTAGATCACGCTTATTCGGGTTCAAATATCGCTCTGGGTGAGTTTAAAAGACAAACAAGCAACCAAAAAAGAGAATTTAAAAATACTTACAAAAATATCGACTTTAGCTCATCTGCATCCACAACAAATCCATATTCAGGAAAACCAATTTCATTTGGAAATAGAGCAGATGTTGATAGATATGGCTACGATACGGATTCTAGTATAGAAACAATTAAAAACCAGCGTAGATTTAATAGCAGAGAAGCTAATATATATAGATCAAGCGAAAAAGTTCAAAAAAACATTAACAGGGCAGTTGAAGATTGGAGAAGTGGATCTCCGGCTTCTAAATTGGGTTCTGGTATAGTTGAAGTAACAGGAAATGATAAACCTCAGCTTTTAGGTTCTTTTGCACCAAACTTTGTGTCTGGCACTCCAACAAAACCAAAGAAAAAGAAAGGGCCAGGTTTATTTAACTCAATAGCTAACGCGGTAGATAACTTGAATATTGGAAGACCGGCAAATTACAAAGGAGCCAGAATAGTTGGCAAAAGAAAAAGCAAAAGCGGCCCTAGTTTTAAATACAGAGGTGGCCGAGGCGGCGGAAGAAGAAGCAATTAAATACAAACAATCAAATTAAATTAAATAAAATTATGAAAAAAACAATTTTAGCACTAGCTATGCTTTTCAGCGTAGTTGTAAACGGACAAGACTTTTCAGGTATATGGCAAGACGAAGGAGATTCTTCTTTCTATATTGTGATATTAAATAATAATGAAAAAGGATTAATATTTTCAAACTTTTCATTTATAGAACAAGATTTAGTTCAAGAAAAAGTTTTGAATAGGAATGAAAATGTTGTAAAAACTGTTGTACATAATCCTGATAATGGGTGGAGAACATTTTGTAAATATACATATATTAATAGAAATACTATCCAAATTGAATATACAGGGGATATTACAAAAACATCCTTTTTACATAGAAAAAAAATAACCAATGTCAAAAATACTATCTAAACTATTTGGTACCGCTGGCGGAGCAGTCGTAGACAAGCTTGCTGGTGTTGCTGATAAGTTTATTAGGACCAGTGATGAAAAAGCTGAGTTCGAAAAAGAAATGACGCAAATATTTATAGAAGCAGAAAAAGAAATGCAAAAGAATGTTACCGAGAGATGGAAAGCAGACTTAGAGCATGGCAATTGGTTAACTAGATCGGTTAGACCATTAGTATTAGTGTTTCTAATTGTGACTACTGTATTAATGGTTTTTATTGATTCTGGTTCCATAGCTTTTGAAGTAGAAGAGAAATGGACAGATTTACTTCAGCTAGTTTTAATAACCGTGATCGGCGCATATTTTGGAGGGCGCTCGGTTGAAAAAATAAGAAAAAAATAATGCCTAGAATTAAAAATTTACAAACGGATGACGTTATAAATGATAACGATAAACTTCTAGGTACAGATTCTGCAACAGGTAATACAAAAAATTATAGGATTGGAGATCTAAAAACACATATAAAGAAAGAAAGATTATATGTACATAATCAAGCATTAGCATCGCAAACATGGGTGGTAAATCATAATACTGATTCATTTCCTAGTGTTAGCATAAAATTTTCCAGCAGTGATGAAGTCTATGAAAATGTAGGCGCATTTGCTGGTATAAAATACAACAGCGGAAATACTTTAACAATAACCTTAGCGGCTGCGGAAAGCGGATACGCATACTTAAACTAAACAAACAATGAGTAAAATACCTTTTTTAAATCATTTAGACTTACGAAGCGTATCGGAGTTACAAAATGCAATTTTACATAAAACTACCACTACCTCTGCATCTAATGTAGAAGGTAAGCTATTATATGACACAGGCACTAATACAATACAGTATTACAATGGATCTGGGTGGATTTCATTAACAGGCGATACAAATACATTTAGACCTGTTCAAGCAGATGGTTCTGCAATTGGATCTACTGAAACATTAAACTTAATTGGTGGTACAAATATAACATTATCTGAAAATGCTGGTGCTATAACGATTAATGGAGCTGCAGCAATGGCCTTTGTATTAGAGGATACAGATGGAACTGAAATTACAATAAACAATGGCAAAGAAGTTAAATTTCTAGGCGATGGTATTTCTACTAACTGGACAGATACAAATGGTGGAACTGATGGTGATCCTTATGATTTAACAATTACAAATACAGATAAAGGTTCTGCTCAAAATATATTCAAAACAATTGCTATAAATCCATCTTATAGTGGTACTCTTACTTACGCGGGACAAAGAAATCTTGTAGCAGACAGTAATAGTGATACTTTAAGAATATTTGATGGTACTGGTATTGATATCACAGGGGCATCACAAGATGATGTGATGAAAATAAGCATTGCAGATGGTGGTGTTGATACAACACAATTAGCCGCTGACGCTGTTGATGGGACAAAAATTGCAGACGACGCTGTTGATAGTGAACATATTGCCGCGGGTGCTATTGACACTGATCATGTTGGTGATGATCAGATAACATATGCTAAAATACAAAATGTATCTGCTACAAACAGAATACTTGGTAGAGACAGTAGTGGCGCAGGTATAATTGAAGAAATCACCCCGGCTGATGTATTAACAATGCTGGGTAGCCCTAACAACTACAGTTTAGATTTTGCTAAGTTAAATGCTGTTACGTCTGCAATGGACGAAAACGATGATTTAGTTTTTGGTGATTCTGGCGATGATACACAAGTAACAATTAAAGGTAACTTAACAGTAACTGGTACACAAACAGTAAACAACGTTGTAACTGTTAGCACATCAAATGGTGTTCAATTTGAAGGAACCGCCGCTGATGGGCACGATGCAACTTTACTTTCTGTTGTTGCAAGTTCTGATAAAACATATACACTACCTAATATAACTGGTCATATTCCAATATTAACTAATGACCCTGGCACTACAGCAATAACCGCGACAGCAGCGGAATTAAATCTTATAGACGGTGGTGCAACAATAGGCACTTCAGGCGTTGCAAAAACTGATGGTTTCTTCCATAATGATAATGGAGTTGCAAAGATTACTAGAATAGATAAACTTACTGCGTTATTTGCAGGAAGTGGTTTAACTGCTAGTAACGGTCAGTTAGTAGTAGGTTCTGCTCAAACGGGTATAACAAGTATATATAACGGCTCGTTAAGAGTTGGAAGATCTTCTTCAAATGCTAGAGTTGATTTTGCTACTAATAACGAAATTAGGCTTATAACAAATTCAGATGGACAAGGTGGCGTAACTGTAACACAGTCGGCGATTAAACCTAATGCAAATAACGGATTAGATGTAGGTACATCTTCGATGCAGTTCAAAGATGGATACTTCCACGGAACTTTAGAAGCGGACGCAATTACGGTTAACGGCACTGCTCTTAATAGTGTAATTGACGGAAGAATTACTAATAAAGAATATAAAGCAAACTTCCCAGCTTCAGCAACATCAGCAGGTGATACTATAACAATAACTCATAGTTTAAATACAAGAGATGTTGTTGTACAGTTTTATGCTAACGTTGCAGATATAACAGGTAGTGGATCAGGGGATGTTACACAGTACGAAGAAGTAAAACTTAATAATACTAGAGCTACTGCAGACACTATTACTGTAGTACCTTTAGTACCTCTTGCGGCAAGTGCATTAAGAGTACTTATTAAAGAATTATAAAATATAATTAAATGATAATAAAAGTAAAATATAACAAGGCAGAGAAGACACTCGAGGTATCTAACGATTACCCTGAGTGTCCTGTTGTTATAAACCCAAATGCCACAATAGACACTGATAATAATCTATCAATAGAAGTATCAGTAAACACTAGCTACCTAGCAGAAACACAATCAGATTTATATGGCAGCGTTAACGAGTAGCCAATCAGGTAATTGGGCATCATCATCTACTTGGGGTGGTTCAACTCCAGCAGATGGCGATACATTTACTATTGCCCAAGGGCATAAGGTTACAGTTAACTCTGATCAAAGAGCCGGCGTTGGTTTTGGTGATATATTAGTTAGAGGTAATCTACATTTTGACACTAATGGTAAAATAAGAATAAACGGTAGAATTAATGTTGAAGGTAACGGTTCCACTGATTATTCTAAAACAAGCGGCGTATCCGCGCAAGATTTTACCGAAGGCAGCAGTTCTTCTGGGGCTTTACTTTCAGCAACTGGTAATAATATATATTTAGAGTTTGAAGGTGGCGCAAGTGATAATCACGGTATATGGATAGAAAACATAAGTTATTCATCTTGGAAGTTTATAGGTGATGATAGCGTTACAACTACAGAGCTTAGCGCTATTGCTAATCCAGGCGATGAGTACATTACTGTAGATAGTGTAACTGGTTTTGGCCTTGGTGATTGGGTTGCTATTTATAATACTAATCACGCTAGACCCGAAGAGCAACAAGATGAAGGCTGTTGGGTTCATGACGTAGATGCTGCTAATAATAGAATATACACAAAAAAATTCGTAGGCCCAAAAGCAATAGTTTCTTCTGCTAGCGGCACCTCCCTAATCGTTGATCATGCAAACATATTTCGAGTTGGTTACAAAATTATATTTGGAACCGGTAGTAATAGAAATGTTAGAACTATCTCAGCTATAAGTAATAACACTTTAACTTTAAACTCAAGTATATCCGGGACTATATCAAGTGGTACTGAGGTATATGAAACTGGGTTGGATAAAAAGCATGCGGTAGACCGTAAAGTTAGGGTAAATGCTCATGTACTTACTAGCGCCGCTGCTGTAAATGATACCACTGTAACTATAAGTGACGCAACAGATATACTTGTTGGAGATTATATAAACATTGATGTAAATAATGACGTTGATACAAACTGGAATTATAATAGTGAATTTATTGTTACTGCTAAAAGCGGTAATACATTAACGCTTAACACAGCTATAGGAAATATAAGAAAAGTAGGTAGCCTAGTGCAAAGATTGAATAGATCAATAAACATGGTGGGTGTAGACACAGATGTTAGGGCTTATTGTCTTGTTGAATACTACGTCGATAGTAATAGAGCTGGTACAAGAGAAATTGGTTTAAAAGACTGTAGGTGGTGGCAGATGGGTGGTAACACTAATAATAATTACTATCAAGGGGCTGTTTTTGTTGCTGGCTACAATAGTGATTATAGATCATTTGAAACAAACTCAAGGGAAGACTATCAAAGTAAATACGAAAATTGTGTAGTTCATAGTTCAAACGGTTTAAATAACTACACTGGCATGAACACGAGACACTGCCAAGGTTTTATGTGGAGAAACTGTATCTCAGTCAATGCTGGACATAGGGCTTTTTGGCAATGGTCATCTCATTATGACGTGCAGTTTATGAACAACTACGGTACAAGAAACGCGTATGCAAATGTTGATAACGGCGCTATGTATAATTCACCTGAATACGGATATAACTATACAACTAGATCTGATGATCATGCTTGGTTGCTTCACCACATGAGGAATGCAGCAAACGTACATAACAATATTATCTTACATAGCGAGCAAAGACCTTTCTATATATATTACCAAACAGGCGGAACACAGTTTAGAAGAATGCATTTTGATGGTTTTAGAAACATACCATATGTTGGTATGGGTGGTGGTCATGCACATTTTGTAGATTCATATATACAAAACAAGTGGTATAAACAAGTTCCAGGTGTTTACGCTGGATATACAGATACTTTTGGTGCTGTTGATGCAAATGACTACTTTGGTAATAGCGGTTGGGACAGTAGAGCTGATTATACTAGAAATCCAGGCTTTGGTATGTACAGTGAATATTTGGATTGGAACTTTGAAGAAGGCTCTATGGCAATGATTGAAGCAAGTAATTTAGTATACCAAAAAAGCGCTAGTAAAATATGGGGTCTTGTTAATTTAAGAACAGAAACCGCAATAGCACTACAATCTCACATTTATGTTCCAGCTAATACAGCCGTTACCATAACAGGTGAATTTAGAGGCGAGAATAATGGAAATTACACAAAACCTTATTTAATAGCAAAGAAAGTATCAAATAGATATTTAGGTAAATATGAATTAAATGATTCGAGTACGTTTTCAACAAGTGGTGATACTGCTGTTAAGAACAGTAATATATATGGCTTTCTCGATCAGTCTCAGTTTACAAGCGCCAGTCAAGGGGCTTGGGAGCAAAAAACGATGAATGTAACTGCCCAGAAATATCCTTATAGATTAATAGCTGGTTATAGAATAGATAGTGACAATCAAGAGGAGGTGGGTTATTTACAAGAATTAAATATAGCTTTAAGCGGAAATTCAAAAGTAACAAAGTCAAAAAACTTTGAGTCAAGATCAATCCGTAGTGGCGCTACTAAGAAACGAATATCAGGAAGAATTTAAATAATAGATAATGGCAGAATTTTTACATGATTTAAATATACACGGAGCGGGTCATATACAATTTAAAACCGCCGCCGGTGCTAATGCCGGTAAAATTGACCAAGACGGAAACAATTTAGTTTTAACAAATGCTGTTGGTGATATTTTACTAGGCGACGGGGCATCAGACGTTTATATTGGTGACGGAACAAATAATGTAGATATTATATTTGAACAGTCTGGTAGTATAAAAGGTGACGGCAGCGCAGTAACACTTACACTGGGTGGCGCTAATACAACATTAAATTTAGAAAACCCAAACATAAATGGTAATTTTAGCGTAGCAGGTACAGGTGAATTTGAAGGTAATGTAATTATAAATACACCGTCTGCAAACTCAAACGGTCAAGGTCTTACTATAAATAGACCCGCAGCTGGAACTCACTATGCTTCAGTTGAATTTGCTACTAATGGAACGGTTGATTGGTCTGTTGGTACAAACAGTACTGACGCTTTTGAAGTATATGAAAATGGAACAGCGGCAACAACTAGGTTTTCAATAGCTGAAGGTGGTAATGCAACTTTTTCAGGTACAGTAACTGCTAATGGTACTGTTCTTACTGGTGATCAAACTTTACCGACAGACTTTGTTTCTGCTGCCAACGGGGGAACTTTTAGTGGTTCTCTTGAAATAGGTTATCAATCAAATACTAGTACTACTGCTGGTACTACTTTTTTAGAACTTGACAATAACGTTGGAGGTGACATATCACAACAGCAAACATTTATAGACTTTAAGTTTACTGATACTAACGCCAACCACACACCACAAGTACGTATAGGTGCTCAAGTTGGTCCTGACGCAGATGCAAACGCAATATCAAAAGAAGGCGCAGGTTCATTTGTAGTGTACACAGCGCCTGTTGGAAGTGATGAGTCTGGAAACAGTACTGGTTTAGCAGAAGCCTTTAGAGTTAGTTATGATAAAAGTTCAACTTTTGCAGGCAGAATTTTAAATACTTATGCCGGGACATCATATCACGAATTAATTAACGCAACAAGTAATGGTACTGTGTTACAACTTAGATCTACAGGTGATAACAGGTATCTTTATTTACAAACTGATCATATATACAGCAACGGTAGTTTATATATAGGTAATAATTCTTATCAAACTAATTTTAGAGGCTCGTCATATAATTTTGAAAATGGTAACGCAACTTTTGCAGGGGATATTCTTTTATCAGCAGCGGGTTCCACAGGAGAAATAATACGAACAACTGATAACACAGAACCATATTTTGCATTACAAAGAAACAGTGGTTCTAACGGTGTTGGGGTTTTAAGATTATTAGACGGTGGTGATTTAGCATTTGATACAGGTGCAACTGGAGCAGGTCAAGCAACAAGGTTAACTATTGATGGGGCAACAGGCAACGCAACTTTTGCAGGTGATGTCCACATCGGAAGCGGCTCTCCAAACGGTGTTTTAGATATACATGCTAGTAACGGAAACTGGAGGGTTAATGATTACGGTGGTATGTACTTTAGAAATAGTAGTAACTCTACTCACGAAAGTTACATACACCCAAGGTCTGATGGAAGTTTAAGTATAGGTAGAGTGGCTGAGTCTGATTGGACTAGTTCTGGTACTGGTACACATGCATCTACATCATATGACCACTTAAGATTTGATACTTCATCACATGCAATTTTTGCAGGTAGTATAACTTTGTCTGGTAATATCACTAACACTACGGGTAATTTAATAATACAAAATAATGCTGGCGCTCAACTTGATATTAAATCAAACCAAGGCGTGAGGTTATATATTGATAAAAACAACGATGATACTACTCGTAATTTTGAAATACTTGCCAACACAGACACTTATAATGCTAATAATGTAGTTGCTACAGTTTCCCAACTTGGTAATGCAACTTTTTCAGGGACTGTAACCGCTAACGGAACTGTTCTTACAGGTGCCACTAGCTTAGCTGGTTTAGCAACTGAAAGTTATGTAGATACAGCTGTATCAAATTTAATAGATTCAGCGCCTAGTAATTTAAACACATTAAACGAACTAGCAGAAGCTTTAAATGATGATGACGACGCTATCGTAACTATCAACACTGCTTTAGGAAATAGAGTTAGGGTAGATACAGCTAGTCAAGGTTTAACTAATACTCAAAAATCAAACGCTAGAACAAATATAGGAGCACAAGCTGCTGGAAGTTATATAACTGGAACAGGAAGTTTGTCAGCGCAAGATCTTACTGATATAGGTAATTTATCAGGAACAAATACAGGTGATCAAGATTTAAGCGCATATTTAACCTCTACAGATGCTAACAATTACTTAAAATCAAACGCAAATGATTCATTTTCAGGTCAACTTACAGGCACAGGAACTTCAGAAAACTTAAAAGTTGGTGGTATTAGAGGTACTACTAAAGGTTCGCAAACTGGAGAGTATATACATTTATATAATAGAGTTCATATTGGAGGGCCTAATGGTTGGGGAGCAAGTTCTCATGGTGCGCCAAATCAAGGTTTAAGCACTTGGGGTAGTGTCGATTTTGGCATGAATGGTTCTGGTGTTATTCAATTAGACGGCACAACAGTTTTAACTGCGGCTAGAGCATTACAAAACGTATCTTGGAGTGGTGATATAATACCAGAAGCTAAATTACAAAATCAATCAGGAACTAACACAGGTGATAATTCAGCAAACTCACACTCTAGTATCTTTATTGACCGAGGTAGTATAAATGTTACAACAGCTTCTGGCGGAAGTAATAGCAATCCATTTGATAACGCTCACACAGAAACTAAATTGGCGGAAAACGGTACTAGACAAATAGTATACACTGGCGCAAGTGCTGCTTTGTTTTCTTTGAATATTGGTGGTAGCGCAAGCGTGCTTCAGTTGGGATCTCATTACAATGGTGATGATTTCTACATGAGAGTTAGAACTGATAGCTCAAGCTGGAAAGATTGGAGAAAACTACATCACGATAACTATCACCCTAATGCAGATAAATGGACAACAGCTAGAACTCTATCGCTTACTGGAGAAGTAACAGGTTCAGTTTCATGGGACGGTTCTGGTAACGCATCATTAGCTACAACACTTAACAATAGCTCTCTTGATGATCAATATGTTACCGTAGGTTCAAGACACTCAGGAGATGGTTCAGCGCTATCAGCAGCAAGTAGAGCAAGTATTAGAATATGGGATGTTTCTGAGGCATCTGACGATCCAACAGGTGCTAGTGATGGTTTAGTGCTAACGGCTGGATGGGATAGTAATAGTTGGGCTGTTCAACAATATCACGACTTTCATAGCAATGATTTATATTTAAGGTCAAAACAAAATGGAACGTGGATGACAACATGGGATAAAGTATTTCACGATACTTATCACCCTAATGCTGATACGCTTACAACAGCTAGAACATTAACCATAGGTGGTACAGGTAAAACATTTAATGGAAGTGCGAATGTGTCGTGGACGTTAGCTGAAATAGGTGCTGCTCCGTCATCGGTAGTAAATCAATCAGACTTTGTATCAGCAGCAAATGGTGGTACTTTTTCAGGTAATGTAAATGTATTCCCAAATGCAAGCACTGGTACATTTAGAGTTGGTAGATATTCTGGTCAAGAGTTTAAACTTCACTCAACAGACTTAACAAACACTATAACGTCAATACAAGACGCGGATGAAAATCAAGCTCATGATTTTATTTTAAATAGAGAACACGCGGGCTCTGGTGATAATAATTTTAGAATACAAAAAGATGGTTCAGATCAACTAACTATAAATAAAGATGGTTTAGTTTCAATAGCAGGTAATTTAACAGTTCACGGAACACAAACTATACTTAACACTAGAACAGTAGAAGTTGAAGATAATATTTTACAATTAAACACTACTCAAGGATCACCAGATACAGCTACAGCCACTACGTCTGGTATATCTGTATATAGAGGTAACGGTGTTACACAAGCAAGTTTTATATTTGACGATGCTGATGATACATGGGATTTAACAAATAATTTAGCTGTTGCAGGGTCACTATCGAGTGGGGATATTACTATTGAAGATGCAACACCTGCGTTAGTTTTAAAAGATAGTAATAATGGTGCTGGAGGAGGAGCTCATGCAAGAGTGTTATTTAGTAATACTGGTGGTAAAGCTATTGGTATTGGAACAACAAGTGATGATACCACTAGCACTGACTTATATATATCATCAAACGCTGGTAGTACATATGGTGGTTACTTATTGTTAGATAGCGCTGGTATTTCAGATGCTCAAGCTGATATTATAATAGATCCTAAAACAAGTTTTAAAGTATTTACAGCTGGAACATTAGCTCTTACTTTAAACACTTCACAAAACGCAACTTTTGCAGGGAATATAAACTTTGGTGATTCACATTTTATAGGTGATGATGCTGATGATAATTTATTAATACAAGGTTCTTCCAGTGAAAACGTTATTATAAGGTCAGAAGATGGTTTATATTTTAGAACTGGTGGTAATAACACAAGACTAACCATAAACAGTTCTGGTAACGCAACTTTTAATGGTAATATAATTGCAGAAGATTCAGAGGTACACGTAGGCGACACATCAGGAGATAGCTGGACAAGAATCCTACACGCTCAAGCAGATGGTTACGGTTTTGATTGGCAACACAATAACGCTACTGTTCTTGTAAATGAGCAAGGAAGTACTAACCAGGCTTTGGTTTTAGGAGATGTTGACGCGGGAGATGTCGATGGTTTATTTGGAATTGCACATAAAACAGCCTCAACTAGTTGGGCAAAAGTGTTAAATTTAAAAGGTAACGGTGAACTATATATAGGTTCCGCTGGAACAAGCCAAGTGTATCATGAGGGTCACAAGCCTACGCTAACTGAATTAGGAGCGCAAGCCGCTGGAAGCTATGCTGCTGCTGCACATAATCACGCTGCTAGTGAAATTACTTCTGGAACTTTTATCGCTTCTAGAATCCCTAACTTAGCTGCAAGTAAAATAACAAGTGGCACGTTTGCTAATGCTAGAATATCTGAGGGAAGTGTTACGCAGCACGTAACAGGTATAACATCTACCCAATCACAAAAATTAGGTTATATAACAGTTACGCAAGCTGTAAATTTAGACACTATAGAAACTAATGCTACTAGTGGTGCTAATGCTTTACCACTTGCTGGTGGTACAATGGGTAGTGATGCAACAATAACAGGTACTGATAGTCTTATAATAAAAGCAGACACCCAAATACTCTTTAGAGGAGATGCTGGAAGTAATATAGCGTCAATTAAAACTGTAAATACTAATTACGATATTATTGAGCTTCTTGATAATAACAGAATGAGATGGCGAGATGGCATGGATGTTTATCTCGATGATAGTGCCGCGACTGACTACATGATGTTTACTTCTTCTGAAGGAAATCATGCGCTTCATCAATTTGGAGGTTATGAATTTCAAGGTACTGGACTTGCTACTATAATGAAAATGGGTGGAGCAATAAACAATACCAACATTGAGCTTTATTATAATAATGTTAAACAACTAGAAACAACATCAACTGGTATATCAACAAATACTATAGATGCTTCGGTTGCCGCCGCGTCGGCTGCCGGCAATTTTGTTGTAATGGACGGAACAAGATTAGCTTATAGAACAGCTTCACAAGTATTATCTGATATTGGGGCTGGTTCCAACAACTTTGATGGCGCTTACAGTTCTTTGACCGGTATTACATCAGCTAGCACGTTTGCTGGTACAGCGGCGCAAGCAGATCAATGGAGTACATCAAGACAACTAACATTAAACGGGGACGTATCAGGTAATGTTTTATGGGACGGATCCGGTAATGTAACCCTTACGTGTACCGTAGCAAATGATAGTCACTCACACTCAAACTATATATCAAGTAACTCTGATGATACCGTAACGGGGCATACGGAGTGGCAAGATAATAAACAAATAAGATTGGGTAACGATTCTGATCTTAGATTATATCACAACGCGTCAAACTCTTATATAGATAACTACAAAGGTCATTTATATATAAGAAATAATGTTGACAACGATGATGGCGGGAATATATATATACAAGCAAAATCTGGGGAACAAGGAATAATTATTGAAGATGATTCGGCTGTTTCGTTATACAACAATAATTCTAAAAAGCTTGAAACCACGTCCGCGGGTGTTACTGTTTCTGGTAATATATCTGTAACGGGAACAACCGATGGAGTCGATTTAAGTGAATACCCTACGCTACCAAATCAGTTGACTTATCAAACGTTAGTTGCACATTTCTCACAAACCTCAGGTTCATCAAGTACTTTTAACATACCAATGAATAATACAACGGAAAGCACGACTGCTACGTATTACCATTCCTGGACTCCGCCATTTGACGGACAAGTTAAAACAATGATAATGAAGCATAGTCATGGAACAACTCCAAGTTTAGTTTCCTCCACCCCAACAAAATTTAGAGTAGCTGTGAATGGAACAAGCGCAGATTATACATCTTCTAGCTTTTTAACAAGAGTAAGAGTTGAGGGTAGAAGTGATGATTATTATTCTTATATAAAAGATGATAATATAAATCAAGCATTTAGTGCTGGTGATAGGGTTTATTTCCAGTTTTTAAATAGTTCTTCTTCTGTTTTATGGAGAAACTGTAGTGTATCAATAGTTGTAGAATATAATATAACATAATATGGCAAGTATAAATAGTAACATAAGAGGCAAAAAATTATTTAAGTCTGGAAGCTCAGATCAAGCCGCGACTAAAGGCGGAGATGGAGAAATAACTATATCAAGTGAAAAAGCCACAGAATTAAATGCTTTAACAGATATTAGTGAAATTTTTAATGATGAAGCTTTATACCAATCAAATAAGTTTTTACTAAAACAAATAGAAGATTTAAGATTAGATTTAGAAGAGTTGCATGCATTCGTAAAAGACTTTATGGGTACCAGTTCTACTAAAGGAGCTACAGGGTCATTTACTTCTGGTGACAAATCAGCAAAGAGTGTAACTGTAGACAAAGGCGTAATCACGCAAATAAAGTAAAAATTACGTAAAATACGTAATGATATAATTATAATAACAACAATTAAAATTAAATTTTATGACAAAGAAAACAGATGATTTAAAAATTACAGACGAAGAATTAAAATTAATTCAAGAACAAGTGCAAAAAATCAACAGTTTGCAAATGCAAATTGGCGGTTTAGAGATGCAAAAGCAGATTGCAGTGTTACAAACACAACAATCACAAGCGCAGCTAAGCGAGCTACAAAAAACACTTGAAGAAAAATATGGTAAAGTTACAGTAAACTTACAAGACGGTACTATAAAAGAAATTGAAGAAGATGAGCCTAGTAAGGAAGATTAGTATTGGTAGAGATTATAAAAATGATGCAATGCATTATGCAGTAGGCCAAGAAGTTTATGGTGGTCACACTATATGTGATATAGTTGAAAGAGACCATAAATTTTCTATTTTTATTAAAAAAAATAACGAAGTGTTACCTTGGAAAGATTTTAATAAGAATATGGCTATTGCGGTTGAATACAATTTAGAGTATTAATGCAAAGCATTTTTGATTTTATAATAAAACCAAAAACCAACAGATACGACAATACCAAACAAATCGATGATAAAGAGCTGATATTAAATTCAGAGATATCTGATCATCGGTATGTTAGTCGTGTTGGGGTTATATTACAATTACCTAAACATGAAAAAACTGAAATGCAAATAGGTGATGAAGTTATAGTTCATCATAATGTATTTAGAAGATTCTACGATGTTTACGGTGTAGAAAAAAATAGTAGAAGTTATTATAAAGAAGATAAGTATTTTGTAAAAACAGATCAAATATTTCTTTATAAAAGAAATGGTAAATGGAATGCTCCGAAGGGGTATTGTTTTATCAAACCAATTGAATCAAATAATATATTATTAGAAAAAGAAGTTCCATTAAGAGGTATTATCAAATATGTTGATAAAGAGCTTGAAGATATAAACAAAGAAGATTTAGTTGGGTTTACGCCAAGCAGTGAATATGAATTTATTGTTGATGGCGAAAGATTGTATAGAGTATTAACTAATTCAATATCTATTAAGTATGAACGTCAAGGAAACGAAAAAGAATATAATCCAAGCTGGGCAAAAGGCTGTTGAAGAATTAATTAAAGTAGCCAAAGAAGCTATTGTAGATTCTGACGATGATATTTCAGCAGATAGATTAAAAAATGCAGCAGCTACAAAAAAATTAGCAATATTTGATGCTTTTGAAATATTGAATAGACTTGAAGAAGAGAAAGCATTATTAGATAATAAACCTTTAGAGAATAAAGAACAAAGTTTTTCAGGGTTTGCAGAAAGAAGATCTAAGTAATGTATAAACAAACATTATATAGCGTTATAGAGCCTATAAAAATCAATACGATTAAAAGGCTTAATAAAGCAAAAAAGTGGAAATACGGGTATAATAAAGAGCATGACGTAGTTGTTATAAGCAAGACGGGTGTAATAGGTGAGATATATGAAATACAAAATCTTAAAATAGCTTTACCAAAGCAACCTAAAGATGTTTTTAAAGGTAATGATAAATGGGAGTCACAAGAATACCCAAAAGAATTAAACAAAATAAAAACAATATTTGACTGGCGTGATTTGCCAGCAGATTTTAAAAGTAATTGGCATGGGTATATTGATTCAGAATTTATTAGGAGGGAAGA